>Ga0209517_10003931_pt1 | contig 19852 bp, 16 predicted proteins | sample PeaSoiMetSII2010_FD_187695 | JGI IMG/M metagenome (GOLD analysis project Ga0209517, IMG submission 187695) | Peat soil microbial communities from Weissenstadt, Germany - SII-2010 (SPAdes) (version 2) | ecosystem: Environmental > Terrestrial > Soil > Wetlands > Peat | place: Germany...
GTGGGAGGTTGGGAGGAAGTGGGGTGGGGAAGACGGGGCTGCACTTTCCCAGGTCTCAGAATCGAGACCCTTCGACTTCGCTCAGGGCAGGCACTGGGGCACCCGGCGAGTCAGCGGGGCCGCAAGTTAGCGGGGTGGCGAGTCTGGAGGGGTGGTGATTCTAGAATGCAAGAGGGAGGGGTTATGAGTGATGGGCGCGAGGAGCGCGAGGAACAGGAGAAGCGGCGCGAGCAGGAGTCTTGGAAGGAACGGGAGGACGAGCTGGACCGCGGCCGCGTGGACGAGTGGGTGCCGGAGCGGACCGACTCCTGAGGGCGCGGGCTGGATGAACCGCGAATCCGATTCGCACTCTGCCGCATAGCAGACAGGGACGGGGTCTGCGGTGCGGACTGGCGCCCGCACCGTTTGCAACATCCAAACCTTCAGCAGAATCCCTAGCTGGCGATGAATCTGGCGCCCCAGATTAAGAGGGCGAGGCCGAGGAGGATGCGGTAGAGGGCGAAGAGGGCGAAGCCATGCTTGCGCACCCACTGCAGGAACCACTCGACGACTCCGAGTGCGACGATGAAGGAGACCACCAGGCCGATGATGAGGACAATCCAGCGTTCGCCGTTCATGACCACGTGAGGGGCGGTTCCGGCGGCTAGCGCGGCCTTGGAGGGGTGAATCTCCCTGAGCAGGTCCCAGACGGTGGCGGCGAACATGGTGGGAATGGAGAGCAGGAAGCTGAACGCGAGAGCTGTTGGGCGGTCGAGCGAGACCAGTTGCCCGGCGGCGATGGTGGACATGGAGCGGGAGGTTCCGGGGAAGATGGCCGAGAGCGCCTGGCAGAGGCCGATCCAGACGGCCTGAAAGAGGGTCATCTGCTCGATGTCGGTGACGTCGGGGTCGCGGCGGTCTGCCCAGTAGTCGATGACCCACATGACGATGCCGCCGAGGAGCAGGGCCAGGGCCATGGCGACGATGCTGCCCAGATTCCTCTCGCTCCACTTGCGCAGCAGCAGGGCGGGCGCCGAGGTGAAGGCGAAGGCAATCAGGGTCAGCGAGATGGGGTGGTTGAGCAGGGTGCGGTCGTTGTTTTCGCCGCGGGGGAAGGTGCGGATGAACTCGACGATGCGGCCCAGAAACAGCAGGGCCAGGGCAAAGATGGCGCCGATCTGGATGACGATGGTGTACATCTTCCAGTAGGCGTCATTGAGGTCGATGTGCATGAGGGCTTCGGTGATGCGCAGGTGGGCCGTGGAGCTGACGGGCAGGAACTCGGTCAAGCCTTCCACGATGCCGAGCAGGACAGACTGAAGATACGGATTCAAGAAGCCTCCATGATGCGATGGTCGCGGCGCCCCGGAGTTGGCATGAAAGGCGCGGCGAAGGTGCTGAGAATTGTCTTAGTCTATTAGAAAGAATACCTCAGGGGCGCGCGGGGCGGGGATCAGGCGGATTTGGGAAAGTGCATCTGCCCCTGGATATGCGACAAGACGCCCGGCGGGATCCGAGAGTCAGAGATGGTGGTGCGGATCATGAGCGCCTGCGCGATATAAGAAGCCGGCTGTCTACGCTTGCGTTCGGACCTCGAACGTCAAACCGTAGTTGATCCGATACGGAACCGTCATCTGCTGGCCGCCCGAGAGATAGAGACGCTCGCCGCTCCGGACCTTGCGTTTCCACACGACTTCGTAAACCACCGACGATTTGGGCCCGACGGAAAAGGTGAGCGTCTGGCTCTCGGTAACTTTTTCGCCGATTTTCTGGCCGGTCTGCTGCGAAACCTGCGCCTCAATCTCGGCCTTGATTGCCGAAAGTACGGTGAGGCCGACATTGCCGCCTACCTGGGTGCTCGTGTCAATGGAGAGTTCGTTGGTCGATTCCCGCGAGACCTGGTGCACGGTGGTAAGGGACTGGTCTCCGAAGCGGTTGTCGAGAGGATACTCTTCGGTGCCAACAACCTCTTCTGACTCCTGCACGCTGAGCTCCTTGATGAACTGGATCGCAGCCGCCTGCGGCGGTTGTTTCATTGGTGTCGCCACGCCACCGCGTGGAACCTCGACACCATCCATCGACAGAACAAGATGGCCCAACAGGCCGAAGCCATGGACATTGAGCAGAAACGAATGGCCATTGCGCTGGAAGGATCTGAGGTCGCCCAGTAGCAACCCTAGCCGGGAGGATTCCAGTACCTCGCCGTCCCAGGCGACCTTGAGCCTGTCGCCTAAGAGGTCGCTGGTGATATCCGCATGAATGGTATGGGTCCCGTCCTCGATCTGAACCGTCCAGTCTCCGTTCATGGCGACTCCCGACCCGATGGAATGATAGTTCATGTGGAGAAGGATGCGGTGATGGCCCTCACTGCAGGTCGATGCCGTAGACGGGGACCTTCTGGTCGAGCTTGAAGACGAGGGTTCCGGCGCGCCAGGTGTAGTCGGACTGAGGAAACTTGTCTTTGAGGCGGGAGGCGAGGTCGCGGGCGTGGTTGTGGGCCTCGTCGGCCTTCTTGTCGCTGCCGTCGGAGGCGTACATGTCTTTGAGGACGGCCTGGCGGTAAACGGCGAGATAAAGGGCCTGGGCGGTGCGGGGGCCGTCAGGGTACTCGGCCGCGTACTTCTCGTAGTACTCGGACTCCTTCTCCGGGCACTTGGGCGAGCCTTGCCAGTCGCCGCAGAGCTTGTTGTCGATGAGCTCGAAGGCGGCAAGCGCGGCCTGGCGGGTGCGGGGATAGAGCTTGAGGATCTTCTTCAGCTCGTCTTCGTCCATCTGGTCGCGGAGGTAGGGGTCGCGCTCCTTGGCGGAGGGGCGGGTGGCGGCGTCGGCCTTCTGGATTTGCCACTGGTCGTCAGCGGCGCGCCAGGCGGCCTCAGGCACCAGCGGGGAGTTGGGGAACATTTCGACCAGGCGGCGGTAGAGCAGGCGGGCGCTTTTGGCGGCGTTGGCGGGGCCGCGCGGGTCAGAGGCGAGCGACTCCTGGTTGGCGGCTTCGCCCATCAGAATCTGGTCGCCGTTGGGGTTGGACTCGATGACCACTCCCTTGGATTCGACCCAGCCGGAGACGGGGGGCGGGGTGTCTTCGGTGCCGAACAGCGGAGTATCCTTGGTTTGCAGCAGCTCGATGTCGGTGTTGGCGTAGACGCGCAGCCAGGGGCCGCTCTTTTCGGCGACTACCAATTCGCGGCCGATCTGGACGCGGTCGACCTTCTGGGAGCCGGGGTCGGGGGCGACATAGAGGACGGTGACGCGAAGGGCCGTGGCGCGGGGGCCGGCCAGCGGCTTTTCGAGGTTGGACTTCTTCTGGGCGAGGGCAGGGATGGCGGCGCAGAGGAGGACCAGAACGAGGGCGAGACGAGCGGGTTTCATCACGGGAATCATGATAGTGGAACGACGCGGGGGCGTGGGCGAGGTGAGCGGGATGGAGACCAAGGGACTGAGGGACTAAGGGACTAGGGACAAGGGGGCTCGCCCTCGGTGAGGATTTGGGCTAAGAAGGCGGGGTCGACGTTGCCGCCGCTGACTACGGCTACGGCTGTGGAGTAGGGCGGTAGCTCGGCGGCGTGGAAGAGCAGGGCGGCGGTGGCAACAGCTCCGCTCGGTTCGGGGACCAGGCGCGTGGCGGCGACGATGGCGCGCATGGCGGCGCGGATCTCGGCTTCGGTGACGGTGACGATGCCGTCGACGAAGGCCTGGATGTGGGCGAAGTTGCGGACGCCGACGGATTGGGTGCGGAGCCCGTCGGCGATTGTCCGGCTGGTCAGTTCAGCTCCCCAAGTGACGATCATGCCGGTACGGAAGCTTTCGGCGGTGTCGCCGGCCAGCTCGGGTTCTACACCGTAGACCTTGGATTTGGGGCTGAGTTGCTTAACGGCCGCGGCTACGCCGGAGAGCAGGCCGCCGCCGCTGACGGGGGCGAGGACGAGGTCGACGTTGGGCAGGGCCTCGATGATTTCGAGGCCACAGGTGGCCTGGCCGGCGATGATCTGGCGGTCGTCGTAGGGCGGGATGACGACGTAGCCGTGCTCGCGGACCAATTCGTCTGATTTGGCCAGGCGCTCGGAAGAAGCTACGCCGACATCGACGATCTCCGCGCCCATGGCGAGCGTGGCGGAGCGCTTGATGGCGGGCGCGTTCGAGGGCATGACGATCACTGCCTTTGCGCCGACTGCACGCGCTGCGTAGGCCACACCCTGGGCGTGATTGCCGCTTGAGTAAGTGATGACCCCGCGGGCGATCTCTTCTGGCGTGAGCTGGAGAATCTTGTTGGCCGCGCCGCGGATTTTGAAGGCGCCGATGGGCTGGAGCGATTCGGCCTTCAGGTAGATTTCTCTGGGCGTGCCGTGGCCGCTCAATCCGGGAAACGGCGCGCGGACCAGTGGCGTGCGGACGGCAATGTTGGCGATGCGGGCGGCGGCAGCGCGGATTTCTTCGATGGAAACGAGAGATTCCTCCATAGGATGATTATCTGCTACGAGGCGGGGTGGGGGCGGGATTGGAAAGAACCATAAAATACTGTGGATAGGTGGAGCTATCCCACCTTAACCGCGATAGGACTGCGGTGAAGGTGGGGCACCCCCGTCCGTGGGGCTAGACGTCGCCGGTCATCAGGTTCTGGTTGACTGAGCTCCACGTGTAGTGCGTGCCCTTGGAGTTTAGATCCAGAATCCAGACCAGGTAGAAGACGTTGGGAAAGGGAGTGGGAATGGAACTGTAGTTGGAGATTTTCACCTGGTCGTCGATGGGCTTCATGATGTTGGGCATGATGTTGTCGTGCTCCCAGCAGATGAGCACCACGCCGCTCTGGGCGAGCACGCTGGTGACCAGGTCCTGTTCTCCGCCGCCTACGCTATAGGAGACGTTGAACTGGGGCGTTCCTTGCTTGTAGCCGAGCCATGCGGCCAGCGGGGTCACGGTCTCGCATGGGCGCTGGGTCTCGTTGATGGGGCTGGCGGCATAGATGCAATTCGGCGTGGCGATGGAACTGTTTGCGGGCTGAGATTTGTATGGCGCGAAGAAAGCGTTGAGCGCGCCGGCGCGCTGCCATCCGGGCACGATGAGCGACTTGCCGTTGCCGGGCTGGCCGTTGAGCTGCACGTCCCAAGGGCCGCTGGTGTTGGGCGGATTGGGCGGCTTTTCCGCGTGGCGGATGATCATGATTTTGGATGGGGGCGCAGATGCTGCCATGGGGTTCTCCTTGCCAGGGGGGATTCAAACGCAGAATCACTCTACAACGAAGTTGGGGGGTTCGTCAGGGGAAATCTCTACTGGATGGCCTCCTGCTTTCCCAGGTCTCAAAATCGAGACATGGGGCACCCAGACTTACGGTGATTAAGAATTGCCTTCTTCAGATTTCGAGGATGACCGGCATGATCATGGGGCGGCGGCCGGTGGTTTTCTGGATCAGGCGCTTCAGCTCGGCGCGGACTTTTTCTTTCACCATGCCGTAGTCGGATTTCTGCTCGGTGCTCAGGCTGTCGAGAGTTTTGAGGACTAACTCACGGGCCTGGTCGGTGACGTCGGCGCCGCCGAAACCGCGCATCACGACTTCAGGAACCTGCTCCACCTTGCCGGTGCGCTTGTTGATGGCGAGGACGGCGAGGACGATGCCGTCTTCGGAGAGGATGCGGCGGTCCTTGATGACCAGGTCTTCTACCACATCGATGTTGGAGCCGGAGTCGATCAGGATGCGGCCGGCGGTGACTTTGTCTTTCTTGCGGGCGTTGTCCTTGTCGAGTTCGAGAACGTCGCCGTCTTCAATGACGATGGCGTGCTCGACTGCGCCGGTCTCCATGGCCACGCGTGCGTGCTTCTGCAGGTTGCGGTAGTCGCCGTGAATGGGGATGAAGAACTTGGGGCGGACGAGATTGATGAGCAGGCGCTGCTCTTCCTGCGCGCCGTGGCCGCTGACATGAATCAATCCGCTTGCCCCGTCGTCGCAGATGACGGTGGCATCGCGGCGGCAGAGGTGGTCGATGACGCGGAAGATGCTCTTCTCGTTGCCGGGAATGATGCGCGAGCTGAGGATGACGGTGTCGCCGGCGTCGATGTGCGCGTGCTTGTGGTTGTCGACGGCGGCGCGGCTGAGGGCGGACATCGGTTCCCCTTGAGTCCCGCTGATGAGGATCATCAGCTCGTCCGCGGCGAAGTCGCGAAGCTGGCCGGGATTGATGATGAGCCCCGGGGGAACGTCGATGTAGCCGAGGTCCTGGGCGATCTCAGTGGAGTCGACCATGGAGCGGCCGACGACGGCGACTTTGCGGCCGTGCTTGCGGGCCAGCTCGAGCGCAATTTTGATGCGGAAGATGGAAGAAGAAAAGCAGGTGAAGAAAAGTTTCTTGCGGCTCTGCGAAAAGACTTCGTCGAGGCGGGGAATGACGGCGCGCTCGCTGGGCGTGTAGCCGGTGCGCTCGACGTTGGTCGAATCCTGTAACAGGGCGAGGACGCCGCGCTTGCCGTATTCGGCGAAGGTGTGCAGATCGAAAGCATGGTCGTCGAGCGGGGAGAGATCGATTTTGAAGTCGCCGGTGTGGATGACGATGCCGACTGGAGTTTCAATGGCGAGAGCGACGCAGTCAACGAGGGAGTGGGTGACGCGGATGGGCTCGATGATAAAGGGGCCGAGGGTGAATTTTTGCCGGGGCTCGATTTCGATGAGTTCGATTTCGTCGAGGAGCTTGTTCTCGTCGAGCTTGCCTTCGACGTAGGCCAGGGTGAACTCGGTGGCGTAGACAGGGACTTTGAGTTCAGAGAGGATCCAGGGCAGGCCGCCGATGTGGTCTTCGTGGCCGTGGGTCAGGATGATGGCGCGGACGCAGGCTTTGTTCTCAATGAGGTAGGTGATGTCGGGGACTACGATGTCGACGCCGAGCAGTTCTGTCTCGGGGAACATGAGGCCCGCGTCAATGACGATAATGTCGTCTTCCCAGCGCAGGGCGAGGCAGTTCATGCCGAATTCGCCAAGGCCGCCGAGAGGGATGATTTTCAGTTTTTTCGTTTGCATTGTCAGTCTTGATGTTACCACCTGCGGTGGGGTAGACGCCGCTTGCGCGGCACCTACGGTGGGGCAGACGCGCTTGCGCGCCGATGGCCGAGACGGTGTGGGGTTCGTGGGCTCCCACCCTTGCCGCGATGAAACTGCGTCAAGGATGGGAAACCCGCGCTGGTGTGGGCGTTGAACGGTTGGATCGGAGTGTTAGTCCTTGGCGGCGTTGGCGATGAGCATGGACTGGAGGATCTGGTCGGAGACTTCCTTTACGGCGGCGGGTGAGTGCGACAGAAACAGCGTGCTGGTCTTGTCGCTTTCGCCGATCGACTTCAGCGTGTCAAAGTACTGCGTGACCAGCACCAGTTGCATCACTTCCTTCGAGGTTGCGCCTTCGACGGCCTTCTGGAATTGCTCGACGGAGTTCTGCAGGCCTTCAATGATGGCCTTGCGCTGATTGGCGATGCCCTGGCCCTGCAGTGCCTTGCTCTCGGCCTCGGCTTCGGCCTTCTTGACGACGAGAATCTTCTCCGCTTCGCCGCGAGCGTTGGCGGCGACCTGCTCGCGCTGCGCGGCGTTGATGTCGTTCATGGCCGACTTGACCTTCTGGTCGGGAACGATGTCGGTGACCAGCACGTTGACTATCTCGTAGCCGAAGGTGGCCATGTCAGCGTCCAGTTCCTGCTTGACGGCGGCGGCGATGGAGGACTGCGAAGCGAAGACTTCATCGAGAGTCATGCCGGGAACGTGGCCGAGGATGACCTGCTCGACGTAGGACTTGATCTGCGCAACGGGGTCGGAGAGCTTGTAGTAAGCGTCGTAGACTTTCTCCGGCCGCACGCGATTCTGCACGGAGATGGGGATGGTGACGAAGACGTTGTCCTTGGTCTTGGTCTCCATGGTGAGGGTGATCTGGTTGACGCGCAGGCTGACGATGCCGGCGACGGAGTCGAAGTAGGGCATCTTCCAGTTGAGGCCGGGCTCGGCGATACGCAGGAACTTGCCGAAGCGGGTGACGACGGCCACCTGCGCCGTGCTGACGGTGAAGAAGCTGCCGAGGATGAGGGTGAGAAGGATGAGCGCTGCGATGGCAAGGATGACGAGAAAGACTACGTCCATGGGAACACTCCGCTGCTTCGTATGGAAGCACGGGCGAATTATACAGCCACCTGCGGTCGGGCGGACGGCGCTTGCGCGCCATGACCCGCAGGTAGGGCGGAGTCAGCGCACTCACTCGCCGGGGAAACGGACGCCGAGGGCGGTGCGGGCTTGTTCGAGCAGGCGGGCCATGGCGAGCGAGAGGGCGTGGGGGATTTCGGGACTTTCGCGCAGGCCGTTGCGGACGAGATCGCAGAAGTGGGCAGTTTCATAGTTGAATCCGCCCGCGGTGAAGGGCTCGTGGAGCTGGACGATGCGGCGGTCGAGGTAGTGGATGGAAGCGCGCCTGGGGTTCCACCAGTTGGCGTGGATGAGCACGTAGCCGCGCGGGGCGGAGAGCAGGGCATCGCCGTGGCTGAGTAGGTCGAGGCCGGTGTGGAGCTGGGCGAAGCCGCGCTCGTGCTCGGTGTGGATGAGGGCGAAGCAGTCGACACCCGCGCCATTGAGGCGGCCGATGGTGTGGAGGCGCTTGAGGGGGCCGAGCCAGTCGAGGGCGAGAAAGGCTTCGTAGGGGCCGATCCCCATGATGCCGCCGCCGCCAAGCTCCGGGAAGTGGAGCGGGTAGTCGGGCGCGAGCGAGGAGTCCGAATGGCCGGCGCGGACAAAGCCGACCGGGCCGATGGGGTCGTTTTGAAGGTGCTCGCGCAGGCGCTGGTAGAGCGGGAAGAAGGGCGGCTTCATGGCTTCCATGAAGAGGCGGTCGTGGCGTTGGGCGGCGGCGAGGATCTCGGTGAGTTGACGCTCGTTGAGGGCGGAGGGTTTTTCGCAGAGGGCGTGCTTGCCGGCGGCGAGGGCGCGGATGCACAGATTGGCATGGGTGTCGGGGTGGGTGGCGACGTAGACGGCGTCGATGTTGGCGGCGAGGAGGTCTTCGAGGGATGGGTGGGATTGCGGAACGCTGAATTTTTGTGCGAAGGCTTGGGTCTTTCCCGGATTGCGGCCCCATACGGCGGCGAGGGTTGCGTTGGGGACGGCGGTGAGACCCTGAGCGAAGCGAGCGGCGGCGCGGCCGGGGCCGATGAGGCCGAAGCGGATTGCTTGATGGGCGTTGGGAGCGTCCGCGGAGGGCATTGCTTCAATGTAGCGCGAAGGGCTGGGGTGGGGCGATGGTTAAGGGCTGTACCTGGCGATAGATAAAGGGCGGTGGACAAAAGGCTATAGATAAACGGCAAGAGATAAAAGGCTATGGATAGATGGAGCTATCTCACCTTAGCCGCGAAAAGGCCGCGGCGAAAGCCTGCCCTGAGCTTAGCCGAAGGGGTGGGGCACGCCGATTCCGAGACCCAGACTCCGTGGTCAGCGTAACAAGTCTTCGAGGGTGGTGCTGAGGTCGGTTTTTTCGTCGCGGTATTTGACGATGACGGGGGCGTAGAGGCTCAGGCCCCACTCTTGTCCCTTGCCTTTGGAGACGGCGCGGGAGCCGGGGACGACTACGGCGTCTTCGGGGATTATGAGAGGCAAGTCGGCGGTGGCGCGAAGGATTGCGCCGTTTACAAGATCGAATACCGGGGTGCCGCGGGTGAGGATGGTTCCGGCGGCGAGGACGGCGCCCTTGCGCACGATGGTTCCCTCATAGACGCCGCAGTTGCCGCCGACCAGGACATCGTCTTCAATGACCACGGGGCCGGCGTTGATGGGCTCGAGGACGCCGCCGATCTGGGCGGCGGCGCTGAGGTGGACGCGCTTGCCGATCTGGGCGCAGGAGCCTACCAGGGCGTGGGAGTCGACCATGGTTCCTTCGTCGACGTAGGCGCCGGTGTTGATGTACATGGGCGGCATGCAGACGACGCTCCGGGCCACGTAGGCTCCGGCACGGATGGAGGAGCCTCCGGGAACGAGGCGGATGCCGTCAGAGGCGCTGAAATGGCGGACGGGGTAGGTGTCCTTGTCCACGAAAGAAAGCTCGCCGGCGGGGAAGCTTTCCAGCACGCCCAGGCGAAAGCCGAGCAGGATGCCCTGCTTGACCCAGGCATTGACGCTCCAGCCGGTGGGGGAGGCGGGGTCGGGCGAGGCGGACCGGAGTTGACCGTTTTCAATCGCGGAGCGGAGGGCAAGAAAGGCCATCATGGCGGCGGGGTCGCCAATGGCGGCCGGGCCGGCGGCAAAATGGCGTTCGATGGATGCTTGCAGGGATGTGAGGGACATGACAGTTCAGAGTCTATCAACACAGGGATCAGAGATCAGAGATCAGGGGGCAGGGATCAGAGATCAGGGGTCAGGGATCAGAGATCAGAGACTGGGGGACTTAGGCAGGGAAAAAACGTTCCACTGCGGAAGAGAGCGGCTTGCGCGAGGCTTGAGGGGGTCAGGCCTCGGGAGGGTGTACCCGCCTGAGCTTCGCCTGGCCGTTCAATCGGACGGGTTGAAGCTTGAAGGAGTTCTTTCCCGAGGGGATCATAACCAGCGGGACGGGGGTTCGATCCGGCTTGGTGTGGAAGTTCTTGGACTCCAGCCACGCGCAAAGCCGGGGATCGAAGATTTCCGGCTCATCCTTCCAGAAGCCGGGGCCCAAACCACATTGAATCTGGAGATGATCCAGTTGCAGCTCGATGACTGAAATGTCTCTGGGAAAATAACGGCGAACATTGGTAGCACCGACGTGGAGTCCGGTGAGGCCGCGCCCTTTGCATTGTGTTTTGACCACCATACGCGCCTGCTCTTCAACATCAGATGAAGTCAGTCTAGGGAGCCAAGGTGCAGGGAATCTCTGCTGGCATCAGCAAACCTCTGTGCGCGTTCCGCATTTGAAACAATCCAGCAGAAATGCCTTTTTGGGACGATAGTGCGCTCGTTGCCAATTCACTGTCAAGGCAGGATTGAATGAATTCTGTGTTTGTGACCAGACCCTCCGAACCAATAGATGCATTCATGAGAATGCAGGTTGCCGGGAGGCAGCCCGGGCGGGTGTTTCGTCAGACCATGCGCAGGTTCATGGAACTTTAGTGCGAATTCGATTTACTGCGGAAGGCACCGTTGGAGCCTGTTCTCTGCGTGGTGCGGACAATCGACACGGTGAAGTGAGCTGCTCCTGCAAAGGAGGGGAGAATCAAGCTGCAAAACAGAAACATTGGCACAGGGGTGGGACAGGTTGCAGTGAGGTTACATTGCGGCGCGGAGGGAGTCCCGGAGGGCGGCGGCGACTTGCTGTTGTTGATCGGGCGTGATGCGGTTGAAGAAGGGCAGCGCGAGGGTGCGGCGGGCGATGGACTCGGTGATGGGGAGCCGGGCCGCGGCGGCGCTGGGATGGTTGCGCCAGGCGGGCTGGAGGTGGATGGGGGCGAAGTAGCGTCCGGTGGCGATGCCGCGGGCCGCGAGGGCGGCGCGGACGAGGTCGCGGCCGGCTTGCTCAGGCAGGCGGACGACGTAGACGAACCAGCTGATGGAGCAGGCGGGGAGCGTGAGGGGCGGAAGTTCGAGGCCGGGAATGGCTGCGAGCAGAGCGTTGTAGCGCTCGGCGGCGGCGCGGCGCAGGGCGAGGATCTCGTCGATGCGGGAGAGCTGGACGCGACCGAGGGCGCAAGCGAGGTCGGAGAGGCGGTAGTTGAAGCCGGGTTCGGCGTGGTCGAGCCAGTCGGCGGTGGCCGAGCGGCCCTGGTTGCGGAGGCTGCGCAGGCGGGCTGCGTGGGCTGGATAGCGGGCCAGGGCGGCGCCGCCCTCGCCGGTGGTGAACTGCTTGTTGGGGTAGAAGCCGAGGACGGCGAGGTCGCCGAACGATCCGGCGCGGCGGGCGTTGGGCGGCTGGCCGAGTTCAGCGCCGATGGCTTCGCAGGCGTCTTCGAGGAGAGCCAGGTTGTGGCGGCGAGCGATGGATTGGAGGGCGTCCATGTCTGCCGGCACGCCGAAGGTGTGGACGATGAGCAGGGCGCGGGTGCGCGGGGTGATTGCCTGCTCGACGGCGGCTGGATCGAGGTTCAATGTGACGGGGTCAATCTCCGCGAAAACCGGCGTGGCGCGGACGTGGAGCACGGCGTTGGCGACGGCGATGAAGGCAAAGGAGGGGACGATGACCTCGTCGCCTTCGCCGATGCCCAGGGTGAGCAGGGAGAGATGGAGACCGGCGGTGCCGGAGCTGACGGCTACGGCGTGGGGGACCTGGTGGTAGGCGGCGAGGGCGGCTTCAAAGGCGGGGAGTTCCGGGCCGAGAGACAGGTGCGGGGTGCGGAGGACGGCGGTGACGGCGTCGATTTCGGCCTGGGTGATGTCGGGGGAAGACAGTGGGATGGTCATGGATGGCTCGAAAGCGGAGTTAGCGTTGTTAGCGGAGTTCGCGAGTTAGCAAGTCAGCGAGTCAGCGGTGCAGGCGGCTTGATGAGCAGCCCTTCCAGGGGGACAGTCGCCAGGACATGGGCGATGGTTTTGGCGGCGGTGCCGTTGCCGTAGGGGTTGGTCATGCCTTTGAGAGACTCTCGGAACTCCGGGCTCAGGGCTTGGTGGATGGCGGCGAGAATTGCGGCCGCTTCAGCGGGGACGTCTTTGATGTTTCTTGCGCGTTCGCGGCCTTGCTGGCGCATGCCCACGTTGACCACGGGCAGGGCGAAGGAGGCGGCTTCCATGATGCCGCTGGAGGAGTTGCCGACCATGCAGGTCACGTTGGCCAGGAGGCTCCAGTAGGTGACGGCGTCGAGGTTGACGTAGACGGCTGTGTTGCCTCGCGTGGAGGCGAGTTCTCGGGTGCGTTGAATGAGCGCGTAGCTGCCGGCGTCGGAGTTGGGATAGACGAAGATGATTTGGCCGGGGGCCCGGGCGAGAGCGGCGAAGAGGGCGTCGGCTTCGGCATTTGTATCGTGGAGGATGGTGACGGGGTGCCAGGCGACCAGGAGGGTGGGCGGCGTGAGCTTGATGCCGAGTTTGGCTTCGAGGGTGGGGCGGTCGAGCAGGGCTGAGCGGCAGAGGTGGTCGAGCGAAGGGGCGCCGGCGTGGTGGACGCGGGCTGGCTCCTCGCCCATGGCGATGACGCGGCGGCGGGCGGTGGGGGTGGAGGTGAAGTGGATGTGTGCGAGCTTGGTGAGGGCGTTGCGGACCTGGTCGTCGATGGCGCCCTGGGAGATTTCGCCGCCTTCAATATGAGCAATTGGAACGCGCAGGGCGAGGGCGACCGCGGCTGGGGCAAGCATCTCGTAGCGGTCGGCAATGAGGAGCAAAATGTCGGGGCGCCAGGCGGTGAGGGCGTCAGCCAGGCCGAGGATGGCGACGCCGATGGTCTTGGCCATGCCGGTGTCGGTGTCCGAGCTGAGCAGGCACTCGATGCGGGCCTGGATGGGGAAGCCGTCGCGCTCGATCTCTTTCAGCGTGCTGCCGAACGCGGGCGAGAGATGCGCGCCGAGTGCGAAGACGGCGAGATCGACGTTGGGGTGGGCGGCGAGCTCGCGCAGCGGCCAGTAGAGATGGCTATAGTCGGCGCGCGAGGTAGTGATGACGCCGATGCGGCGCTTGTTGGGGTTCGCTAGGCTCATTGGACGGGGCGTGCGGAAGAACAGATCACAGAATGAAGTATAGAGTGGGCGGGGATCGTTCTGTGCACGGGATCAAAAGGGGCGATGCGGGGCTGTTGGGTGCTCGCATACACTGAAAGGTTGGCTGTACAGTTTGGCGCATTTCCGGCTGGGTGATTCCGGCTGCATTGGGGAAGAGATTCTATGCGAATGATTGGGGCAGCGGCCCTTCTGATGTGGATGGGGGCTGCGAGCGCGCACGCGGCGCCGGTGCGCTTTGACGCCGAGGCGGTGCGGCTGAACAATCGCGGCGTGGCCGAGATGGGCCAGCAGTTCACGGAGCGCGCGGCCGACTCGTTTGCCGCGGCCTTCAAAAAAGATCCGAAGCTGGCGCAGGCGGCCATCAACGAGGGCATTGCGCTGATGACGCTGCAGAAGCTGGACGAGGCAAAGAAAGCCTTGCAGGCGGCTATTGCGCTGGACCCGAACAATGCGCAGGCGTGGTACAACCTGGGGTTGGCGCAGCATGCCGGCAACGAACTGGAGCCTGCGCTCGCGAGCTTTCAGCAGGCGGTGAAGCTCGATCCAAGGGATGCGGACTCCTATTATTTCGAGGGCGTTTGCTATGGGGAGCTGAAGGATTTCGACAAGGCGCTGGCGGTGTTGCAGCAGGCGCTGGAGATCAATCCGCTGGAGGCGTCGGCGGAGTTTGCCATGGCGAGGGCGTTGCAGCGCTCGGGGCGCAAGACGGAGTCGGCGGAGCACTTCAAGCGCTTTCAACACATGACCAGCACCAAGATCGGCGCGCCGATTGGGCTGGCGTATGGGGAGCAGGGACACTACTCGACGGTGACGCCGATCGAGGAGCCGGAAGCGGCCGGCAAGGCGATGATTCCGGTGAAGCTGGTGGCGAGCGCGCTCGTCCCCCAGGTCTCAAAATCGAGACCTGGGGCACCCAGCAAGGATGGGGCACCCGGCGAATGGGCTACTACCGGCGGGGCCTGCATGATGGACGCGACTGGCGAAGGGCGCATGGACCTGGTGCTCATGCAGACCGGCTCGCAGGCGATTCGCGTGCTACATGCAAAGGGCGATGGGAGTTTTGTGGAGTGGGATGCAGCGGCCGCGGGGTTGAAGGCGCAGGGGCACGCGGTGGCCTGCGCGGTGGGCGACTACGACGGCGATGGGCTGAACGATCTGGCGGTGGCGCTGGACGACCAGGTGCTGCTGTTCAGGAATCTGGGCAAGGGAAGGTTTCAGGATGTGACGGCGGAGGCTGGGCTGGCGCCGCGCAACCGGCCTTTGGGGATTACGTTTTTGGATTATGACCACGACGGGGATCTGGATTTGTTTTTGACGGGTGCGCCTTTGAAGGAAGGCGACGCGCCGAATGTACTGTGGCGCAACAACGGGAACAAGACATTCACGGAGTGGACCGAGCCGACGGGCCTCGGCGGCAGCGGAAAGACCAACGCGGCGATTTTGACCGATTTCAACAACGATCGTGCGGTGGACATTGCGGTGACAGGGGATGGAGCTGCTCCGCTGATCTATGTGAATCCGCGCGAGGGGAAGTATCCGACGCAGGCTTTGTACGAAGGCGAGAAACTGCCCTCGACCACGGGCATTGCCGTGCTGGATTACAACAAGGACGGCTGGATGGACATTGCCGTCACGCATGCGGGCGCGCCGGGGTTGACGCTGTGGCGGAATGTCCCAGGGCCAGAGAACATCGGCCGGCGGTTTGAGAGAGTGGAACTCCCGCTGAAGGACGCTCTGCGCGGATGGGGCGTGACGGCTGTCGACATCGACAACGACGGATGGATCGACCTGGCGGCGATTGTAGAGACGAAGGCCGGGCCGCAGGTGCGCGTGTTTCGCAATCGCGGCGATGGGACGTTTGAGGATGTGAGCCACGCGCTCGGCCTCGATGGCGTAAAGCTGCACGAGCCGCGTGGGCTGATTGCAGCCGATGTGGATGGGGACGGCGCGGCGGACTTGATTGTGACGCAGGTGAACGCGCCGCCGGTGCTGCTGCGCAACGTGGGCGCGAACAGGAACCATTTTGTGCGGCTCGATTTGACGGGGTTTGCCGACAACAAGACGGCGATCGGCGTGAAGGTGGAGACCTTTGCCAACGGGCACTGGCAGAAGTGGGAGTTGGCCGGAGCGTCGGGCTACCAGACACAGGCGCCGCCGGAGATTCTTGTCGGACTGGGCGATGCGGAGGGCGTTGATCTGCTGCGAATTCTTTGGCCAACGGGCGTGCTGCAGGATGAGATCGATTTGCCGAAGCTGGCGAATGGCCGCGCGGTGATTGCCATGAAAGAGGCCGACCGGCGCGGGAGTTCGTGCCCGGTTCTTTTTGCGTGGGATGGGCATAAATACAGGCTGGTCACCGATGTGATTGGCGCGGGCGTGGTGGGGCACTGGTTCACACCAGAGCGGCGCAACATTCCGAATCCCGGTGAGTGGATCAAGGTGGATGGAGCGCAGGTTGAGCCGGTGAACGGGAAGCTGAGCATGCGCTTTATGGAGCCGATGGAGGAAGTGAATTACATTGACCAGTTGCGGCTGGTCGCGGTGGATCATCCGGAAAATGTGGAAGTGAATCCAGATGAGCGGTTCCTCGACGATCCGCCGTTTGCTTCCGGGCGCGTGGTGGCTTCAGAGGGCGCGCGGCTGCCGGTGGGCGCGTGGGATGGCGAGGGACGCGATGTGCTGGATGCGGTGAGCCGGCGCGATCACACGTTTGCGAGCGGGTTCACGCCGGAGCCGTATGACGGGTTTGCGAATCTGCATACGCTGACGCTGGATCTGGGTGATGTGGATGCGAAGCGGCCGCTGAAGCTGCTGATGACGGGCTACGTGAACTATTTCAGCGCGACTTCGCTCTATGCGGCGTGGCAGGCGGGGGTGAAGCCGACCTCGCCGTATGCCGAGGCGCAGTTGGCGGATGGAAGCTGGCAGCGGATTGCGGACGACGTGGGATTCCCAGCGGGTCTAGAGCGGACGATTGTTGTGGATCTGACGGGCAAGCTGCCGCAGCGAGCGCGCAAGATTCGGCTGACGACGAACCTGGAGATTTACTGGGACCAGGTGCTGGTAGATAACAACGCGGAGGCGAAGACGAAGACAACGGAAGTGCCGCTGGCCGCTGCGACGCTGCATTTCCGCGGGTATCCGAAGCAGATTGACCTAGCCAGCAATGGAGACCTCGATTACGACTACGACCGCGTGAGCTTGACGGGCCCCTACCAGCATCAGCGAGGCAACTACACGCGCATGGGCGATGTGACGGCGCTGGTCAAGGGCATCGACGACCGCTACGCGATCTTCGGCAGTGGCGAGGAGATTGCGGCGGAGTTCGACACGGCGAATCTGCCCGCGCTGCCAGCGCACTGGACGCGCGACTACTTCTTCTACGCTAATGGCTATGTGAAGGACATGGACTGGTGGGATGCTTCGCCGTTCACGGTGGCGCAACTGCCGTTCCACAAGATGAGCGCGTATCCGTATCCCGACTCGGAGGAGTTCCCGCGGGACGCGCAGTCCCTGGAGTACCAGTTGAACTGGAACGACCGCTGGGATTCGGGCGAGCCGGTGCGGTCGTACCGGTTCGATTACCGGGTGATGCACGCGACGCCTTGGGAGGACTTCTTCCCTGCATTGACGCAGGCTACCGGTGGGGTTGCGGCGCATTGAGAACGCGCGAACCAAAAACAACCGCAGGTCCTTCGACTCCGCTGCGCTCCGCTCAGGATGACAGGGTTTTTGATTGATCAGGATGACAGGATTGTGGTGATTCAAACATGAACGATTTGGTGCTTGAACCGGCGACGCGGCAACTGGAGCTTCTGCGCTCGGGAGCGGTCTCGGTTGTTGAACTGGCGGAGGCGCACATCCGGCAGATCGAGCGGCTGAATCCGGCCCTGAATGCGTTTGTGGATTTTGATGCGGAACGGGTGCGGGAGCGGGCGCGGAAGCATGACGCATGGCGCGGGCAGCGTGCGCGAAGACCGCTGTTCGGATTACCAGTGACGGTGAAGTCCTCGATTGCGACGCGGGGATTGAAGTGCGAGATTGGCAGCCTGCTGCATAAGGGCGAAGTTCCTGCTCAAGACGCGGTGGTGGTGGCGCGGCTGCGGGCGGCGGGGGCGCTGATTCTGGGCACGACCAATTGCCCGGAGTTTCTGATGGCCTATGAGACCGACAATCTGCTGCATGGCCGGACGAAAAACCCCTGGGATTTGGAACGGTCGCCGGGGGGGTCGAGCGGGGGCGAGTCGGCGGCGATTGCGGCGGGGATGTCGGCGGCGGGGCTGGGCAGCGATAGCGGCGGCAGCGTGCGCGTGCCGGCGCATTTTACGGGGATCTGCTCGCTCAAGCCCACGCCAGGACGGATTCCGGGACGCGGGCATTTGCCGCCGTGCGTGGGGCCGTTTCAGATTCTGGGCGCGATTGGGCCGATGGCGCGCACCATGGCCGATGTCGGGCTGCTGTTCAGGACGCTCAGCGGGCACGATGCGGCTGATCCGGCGAGCGCGCCCGTGGCGCTACGCGAGCCGAGCCTGGATGAGCTGCGGTCGAACCGGATTGGCTTTTTTGAGGACGACGGGCTGGTTCCTGTGACGCCCGAGACGAGAGCTGCCGTGAACGCAGCGGCGCTGGCGCTGCGCGAGGCCGGGTTCAAAGTGGAGCCGTTCCGGCCGCGGACGCTGGAGTTGCTGCGGCAGTTGTGGTGGAAGTTTTTTGTGCAGTGCGGGGCCATGTTTTATGCGCCCGAGATTCGCGGCAGGGAATCGAAGTTGAGCCCGATTTTCAACGAGTTTCTCAGCATCGCGGCGGGCGCGCCCCCGCTGACGGCGGCGGAGCTGCTGAGTGCGTGGGCGGAGCTGGACCTGCTGCGCGCCAGGACGCTGGAGGAAATGCGCCACTATCCGGTGCTGCTGTGTCCGGTGGCCAGCGTTCCGGCGCTCCGGCATGGGGAGCGGGCGTGGGATGTGGAGGGGCGGTCGGTCGAGTATCTGGACGCCTGGCGGTTTACGCAGTGGTTTAACGCTTTGGCTGCCCCGGCAGCGGTTGTGCCGGTGGGCAGGTCGCCGGAAGGATTGCCGATCGGGGTGCAGATTGCGGCGCGGCCGTTCGCGGACGAGACGGCGCTGGGGATTGCGGCGGTGGTGGATCGGGCGTTTGGATTTCGTGCGCCGCCGATGGCGTTGAGCCTTTAAAAAGGGAATTACCCCTTGGCTCCCGTTTTCTTGTCTTTACATCACTTCCTGCCAACGTCAATGACAGGCGATGGGCCGCTGCCGATGAAGAACGTGCAGGCAGCTCCGTGGGCGCATACGTCCCGCTGCATCTTGATGCGCTCAAGCTGAAGGAACTGGTCTGGAGATAGCTGCATCGCTTCGCGGTAGGCATTGTCCGCCGCCGCACGGCTTTGCTCCGCTGCCTTACGTTGATCCTCCGCGAGCTTGGTCTGCTGTTCGGTGATGGCCCGCTGCTCCTGTGCGGCTGTCTCAATCCGTTGGTTTTTGATGGCGTCAGGAGGATTCACCCGGCCCACATTGATGGCCGTGAAGACAATGGGGACACCTTGCTGCTGCACGATCTTCACTGCTGCGGCAGTCACTTCTTGCCCTACGGCATCTGCCGCCGTCTGCGAGATCGCCATATCCTGCATATCCCTCTGCTTGACGGAATCTCGGACGGCGGTGCGCAGTGGTTGATCCAGGTTGCGGTCCCAGAAGCCCCAGTTGCCCTTGTCGTCACGGTCAGCCCCGAACCCGCTCACAAGCCTGACAGGATCGGTGACTTTGAATTGTGCGACCACATGGAAGCTGACCGGCACGCCCGATTTGGTCATCATGTCGTCAAACTCCATATCCACCCGTTGTGGCAGCATGTCAACATCGATGGCATCGCTGGTGATGGCCCCATACTCGCGTCCCGCTGTGACCGGGGTTTGATCGACTCCGCCATGCCCGAAGATGAGGGGCTTCTCCACCCACACCGCTTCGTGACCGGCGTTTGGAGCGGCCACGGAGCAACCCGTCAGCCCACAAAGTAGGACTGCGGCTATCGCTGCAAAAAATCCGCTTCTCATTTGTCCTATCTTTCCAGTTCGGCCCTTTCCCCCGCCGCCGGTTCGCGACTTCCCTATACGGGAGTCAAAGGGATCATTCCCTTTAAAAACGGCCTTCGTCAAGTTCATCCGTCACAGACTCATGTTCATCGCGCCGTTCGAAATGACAGAAAAGATGCGATTTGAACGGCGTGCCTCCATCTTTGGATG
>Ga0209517_10003933_pt1 | contig 19850 bp, 21 predicted proteins | sample PeaSoiMetSII2010_FD_187695 | JGI IMG/M metagenome (GOLD analysis project Ga0209517, IMG submission 187695) | Peat soil microbial communities from Weissenstadt, Germany - SII-2010 (SPAdes) (version 2) | ecosystem: Environmental > Terrestrial > Soil > Wetlands > Peat | place: Germany...
CGCGGACGTCGGAGACGTCGTCGAGCGTCTTGTCGTTCACCAAATCGGCGATGCGCTTGATCAGCGTGGCCTTGTTCACCTGGTAGGGAATCTCGGTGACGATGATCGCCTGCCGCTCGCGGGTGATGTTCTCGATGGCGGCCTTGGCGCGCATGACGAAACGTCCGCGCCCGGTCTTGTAAGCTTCGGCGATGCCGCTGCGCCCGTGGATGAAGGCGCCCGTCGGGAAGTCCGGGCCTTTGACCAGCTTCAGGATCTCGCCCAGCGGCGTCTGCGGATTGTTGATCAGGGAGATGGTGGCGTCCACGATCTCAGTAAGGTTGTGCGGCGGGATCTTGGTGGCCATGCCCACGGCGATGCCGTCCGAGCCGTTGATCAGCAGGTTGGGGACCTTGGTGGGCAGGACGACCGGCTCAACCGTGGTGTTGTCGAAGTTCTCGACGAAATCAACGGTGTCCTTGTCGATGTCCGCCAGCATCTCCTCGGCAATGGCGGTCATGCGGCATTCGGTGTACCGGTAGGCCGCGGGCGGATCGCCATCCACCGAGCCGAAGTTCCCCTGGCCGTCCACCAGCGGATAACGCAGCGAGAAAGGCTGCGCCATGCGGACCAGCGCGTCGTAGAGCGCGGCGTCGCCGTGCGGGTGATACTTGCCCAGACCTTCGCCGACCACCTTGGCGCACTTCACGTGCTTGCGGTTGTGCAGCAAACCCATGTCGTGCATGGCATAGAGGATGCGCCGGTGCACCGGCTTGAGGCCGTCGCGGATGTCGGGCAGCGCCCGCCCGATGATCACCGACATCGAATAGTCGAGATACGAGCGGCGCATCTCGTCTTCGATGTTGATGGGAACAATGTTCGCGGCGCCCGGACCACCGGGCGTCATGCCGCCGCCATCGCCGGGCGGCGTCAGGGGGAGTTGCGGATCTTGGGGATCGTCAGCCATTCAACACCAGTTGTCAGTTGCCAGTTGCCAGTTGCCAGTTAAAACCACAAAACCAAAGACCCCTGTCATCCTGAGCGAGCCGGGGGCCCCCACGCGTTTTATCCGGTGCGGGAAACCCGAGTCGAAAGCCTGCCCTGAGCGAAGTCGAAGGGGATCTCGGTTTTCTTTCTCCGAGTGGCCTTTTGGGGTGCAAAAGCTGGTGCGGCGGGGCATCACATCCGGGGCCGCACGATATGTCGTAACTGCTTGCATCTACAGGAAGTTAATCACCAGGAGACTCGGTACATTGTAGCACGTCTCGGAGGCGGATTTTCCTACGGCACAATGAGCCGGCTGCCCGCTTCGGCAGGCGCGACCACGCCCGATTTTTCGGGGAATTGTGCGAACAGGAAATCCAGAAACGCACGCGATTTCGGACGGCCCGAGGTGCGTCCGTGCGCCATCCGCACCATGAAGACCAGCGCTTCCAGCGCTTCGCTGTCCTTCAAGGTCGCGTAGCCGAGGTGCTTCTGCTCCAACTCTCGGTACTGGGCGATCATCTTCTCCAGTTCGGCGACGATCTGCTGCTGCGGCACGCTGGCGACGGCCGTCTCGTAGTAGAGGCCCGAGCCGGTGAGCGTCTGGTACTTCTTGGCCAGGGCGGTGATGGCGGCGATCACGTCGCGGTCATTGAGGGAGCGGTCGGCGCGCGCCACCTTGGCCACGCCGTGGCTCAATCCGACGATCAGCGGCTCGCGCTCGTAGATGAAGTTCTGCCGGACATCTACTTTGGGAAACAGCGCTTCCTGCTCGAGCTCGGACATCTCCCGCGGACGCTCGTTGCGCCGCGCCTGCTGCAGATACTCGCAGGTGGAGGGACAGTCGAGCGTCACCTCGCGCTCCCGCCCGCAGCAGACCGGGCAGATGCGTCCGTGCACCGCCGGACAGAAGCGCTTTTCCTTGCGGATTTCGCAGATGGCACAGGGCATGACGTTTCAGGTTTCACGTTTCAAGTTTCACGTTGGAACGTGGAAACTTCTACGATAGCAGGTTTTCCCCGCTCCCGGCGCGGGTCCGCAGCCTGCACCATTGGCTGTGCAAAAGATAAGGATGTGGAAAACCCGCTAAAAATGCGGCTCCGGCGCTTCTCTTTCCGCGCGCGCTTGTATATGATGGGTGCGGTTCAAGCGGCACTGCTACTCGACTTCACCCACGTTTGAAGGAGGAATCATGGCGACAATGACCAAGACCCAGCTCGTGCGCCACCTGGCCGAGGAGCTTGAGGTCAATAACAAGTCAGCAGCGGCGTTCCTGGAAACTCTGGCCGCCACTGCCATCAAGGAAACCAAGAAGAACGGCGTCTTCGTGCTGCCTGGCCTGGGCCGGCTGAAGAAAGTGCAGCGCAAGGCCCGCATGGGACGCAATCCCCAGACCGGCGAACCCCTCAAGATCGCTGCCAAGACCACCGCGAAGTTCTATCTGGCGAAGGCGGTGAAGGACTCGATCGCGCCCAAGAAGTAGTCCACGAGTTCACATCAAACGAGGGGGCCGGCTCACGCAGCCGGCCTTTTCGTTTCCGGATAGCGGCTTTTAGCTCTCAGCTTTTTGCTTGCGACTTACGACTTGCGACTTAAGGAGAATCCATGAATCGCCCTGTTTTTCTGCTGGCTTTGCTTGCTGTCTTTGCACTCCCGGCCTGTTCGCAAACCTCGACGCAGCCCCCGGCGCAGCCGGGCCACGATCACCCCCAGAATCAGGCTCATCACGAGGAACCCATTCCGTCCCCCTGCAAGCAAATGATGGAAGAGCATGTGGCCGAGATGAAGGCTACTTCGCAGGCCCTGGCCACTAACCTGGCGCAATTGAAAGCTACGCTGCCCTTGATCAACAACGTCAATGAACGCAGCCGCTGGCAGTCGAATATCGCCATGTGGCAGGCGCTGGCCGACCATTTCAGTCACATGGCGCGGCACGCCGAGCACATGCAGGCGACGGGAATGGATTGCGGCATGATGATGGGCCACGGCCTGGGTAGCATGCACGCCGAACCCGCGGCTCCGGCCAAGCCGCAGTGAGGCCCGGATTGCTCGCGCCACTCCGAATCGCGAGGAGCTTTTCGAGACACGGCTGAAAAGCGTGCGGTTGTCCGAGGTTCTCTACAAGCGGTTCTGGAAAGGCGAGGCTGGGCAGGTGGGGGCCAGGGCGAAGGATTCCCGATCAGCAGAGGGATGCATCGGGCGCGATCCCGCGCGAGTCATGCCAACCGGGCATGCAGGGCTAGCTGCTCCGTTTGTTTTCAGCCTGGGCTTGCGGCCGCTCGCGCTCGTCCACATGGTTGTGCTGGCCATTGGCCAGCTCCCCGTGGTTCACGTGCTGCCGGCACCAGAAGCATATGACGATCGGTTCCATAACATACCAACCTCGATGGTACGAACAGATCATCGCTGACATTGTCCTTCTGGCCAAGTAACACGGGTAATGCCGCGGCATTACCGTGGGCCACAGGCCAGGGTACCGGAGTTTGCAGGCGAGCTAAGCACTCTGCGCCACTGGCCGATACGGTCTGGCGGCGCGGCGGGGCGATGTTAGCTGCCCACGCCCAGCAGGAGGTTTCCTTCGGCGCCGGCCGCATAGGTGATGGTGGCGCGCTTGCCGGCAGGCAGGACATTGCGCAGATCACCGCTAAACACCAGGGTCTTGCCGGGCCCGCCGTTGGCCGGGCGGAGAGTCACCAAGGATTTGTCCGGGCGCCCGACTTCAGTTTCGTAGAAGGCCACCGCTTCCACCATGCCGCTTTCGACATGGGTGCCGGGGGCGGTATTCACGATGCGGGATGCGCCGGCGGCCGTCGCCCGGCCCGGCTCGCCCGCCGCCTTGCGGCGCGCCAGAAGCTCCAACGCGATGTTCAGGAAGAAGATCCCGGACATGGTCAGCAGGATCAGGCTCATGAACAGAGCATCAACGGTAAGCCCTGCCTGTCGGATATTGCTGTTCGCGAGGATGTAGGCGATGCCCAGGAGCGGCAACAGTCCCAGGATGCCCGAGATCAACAACACGGCCATAGTTGCCTCGTCAGAATGTCAACGAATGCGATAGAAAATGGGTGCTTGTGCCCCACCACAACTCTGCCTGAATCTTGTACCTGAGCCACCGGTCGGATGGCAATAGCCGTGGGCATCCCGCGCGGTGGGTTCAGCGAGCAGGCGACTGGGGGAGCTGGGGTTGCTTGTGGAAGACCTTGCGCTGGATGTCGGGCCAGAATTCCTGCATCAGGCCGCCGGCGCTGCCATAGGCCAGCGCGATCGCCGAGCGGCTCATGGTGAGCCCGAAGCCGCGGTCGGTGGAGGGATAGTAGACATTGGAGAGCGAGCCGGTGGTAAACGCCCCTAGCACGTTCGACCAGTTGAAGGAGCGTCCGCCCGCGTCGGTGTGGCAGACGAACTCCTGCGTCAGCGCGTAGCGGATGCGATGCTTGACGGTGCCCTCTCCGTCGCGGAAGTAACGTGGGTCTTCCTTGAACAGAGTCGGATAAAAGGCGTTGCTGAAGAACTGGCCGGAAGCCTGGTCGGCGAAGGTCGCCCCATAACGCTTGCCATATCCGGCGGCGCCCTGGCCGTAGCCGGAGAACTCATTGGTCGCCTGGCTCAGTCCCGCCTGCGCTCCAGCGGCAACGAAGGTGAAGGGGTCGGTCATCTGCTTCACCGCCAAATGAAACTTTTCGCGCGTGGTGAGCGGGCGCGCATTCTGCCGGCTGGTGACCGCGAACATGGGTACTAAACCAAGCATCCGCTGCGATTGCTCCTGCTTTTGGACCTGTTCTTCGGGCGCGCTGGGCAACTGCGCCGCCTGATCCTGGACGTTAGGGGTCGAGTTGCTTGCCGTCGTAGTCTGTTGCGCAGGGCTGGAACACCAAAACCCGGCAATCAGAACCAGCAAAAGAATCCGGCCCGAAGAAACCATTAATCCTTGCCCCCTCCTGGAATCAACCCGACCCGGGCACATAAGTCTCTACTTTACCTGCATTTGATGCCGTGGGGAAGGCCCGGCGAGAGAGCGGCTGTTGTCATTCGCTCAGTGTACGGATTTCGATCCCGGGGCTGGACTTTGGAGAATTGTCGCCAGGGCGGTGCCGGGATATATCTCTGTCCATGGGCTCCGCCGAACGCCGCGTTTTGCTTACCTGCGCGGAAGGGCACGAATGGTGGGTCAAAGTCCTGAGCGACAGCCCTCCCCAGCCTCAGCTTGTGGTCTGCCCCCTGTGCCAACAGACCTGCGACGTGCTCCTGCCCATGATCGTGAAGGTCGAAGCGCTGCTGGCGACCGAGCGATAGTCCTCAGCTCTTCACCACCTGGAGGTTGTTGGTCACGGAAAAGACCCCGGAGACGCCGTTGGCGCGGAGGCCGGCAAGGTCCTTGTCGGCCTGGCTGTCCACCACTCCCTCGAGCGTGACGTGCCCGCCCTTCACGAGGATCCGAATGGGCTTGATCACGCCCAGGCTGTACTTCTCCAGCGGCCCATAGCCGTAGATGGCGCGGAATAAGGCCCTCCGCAGGCGGGCGTCGTTGGGGGAAGGCGGAAGCACCTCGATCTGGTTGTCGACCGCTTCCACTCCCTCGATGCCCTTCACCGCTTTTTCCGCATCGGACTTAATGCTCGGGTTCGTTACCTGCCCCAGCAAGGTCACCTTGTAGCCTTCGACCTTGAAGGCGAGATTGTCGAAGACGTTGACGTAGGGCAACATCACCAGTTCGTGGCGGACCTCTTTTTGGATGCGCTGGGCGGCGCGCTCCGACACCGGATGCTGCTGTGCCGAGAGCGCCAGCGCGGTGAAAACCGCTAGCACCAGGAAGTGGAGATGTCGTAGCCGCATGGCGTCCTCCGAAAGGGTTTGAAGGCTGGCCGGCGCGGAAGGTTGCTATTTTTTCTTTCCGCCGAAGATGCCCTGCAGCTTGCCGCCGACGCCGTTCTGCTGGAGCGGATTTGGAATCGCTCCCTTCACCATGCCGGCGACATCGGGCACGAAGACCGGTTGCGACGTTGTGCCCTGGATCATGAAGGGGATTCCGCCTTTGCCGCCGCCCAGCGCGGACATGCCCTTAGTCATCTCGCCCATAGCGCCGCTCGACAGAGTTGCCACCATGTGAAAGTTCAGGGCATTGCTGCTGCTGACAGTGCCGTTGCCCGTCATGGACCCAATAGACGGCACAACAATTTTAAGATCGTCAGCGCGGATGCCTTCCGGGGCCACCCGCACGTTGGAGCTGAGATTTTCGATGAGCGTATCCGAAGAGGAGCTCTTCAGTCCTCCTAGCGCGGAAAGCACCTTCATCTTGGAGGCCAGGTCGTATCCTTTCAGGTGGGTGTTCGAGACCTGTGCCGTGCCGGTTGTGACCAGGCGGTCCACGGGGCCCTCCAGCGCCAGGTTAATGTTGATGGTGCCACCCTCCAGCGAGGCGCCCGATGGCAGGCCGACGCCCACCGCCGGCAACAGTCCTTCCATGTCCTTCACCGGCAACTGCGAGCCGTTTACCTTCATGTGAACTACGGTGGATGGACCGTGCATATCGTAGTCGCCGGAAAGCCGGACCGTGCTGCTTCCGGTGTGGATGTCGCCACGGGTGAGCGCGCCGGATTCGCGCTTAAGGTCGTAATCCGAGGCGTAGCTCAGGCTGACCGGCGCCTTGGCCGGCGATCCGGCGGGCACCAGGCGCAGCTTCTCTATCGTAGCCTGCCCTTCCGAATGCGCAGAGTGACCGTCGGACTTGACCGCTCCCTTGTAAGCGAGCAGGCCCGCGATCCCGGAAGCCGGATCTATGAAGCCGGTGGACGCGAGGTCCATGTTGTCAATCGAAACCTGGGCCTGGAGCGGCGTGAGCGCGGCATCGGTCTGGTTGATAGGACCCGCGGCGCCCTCGACCTTCAACTTGCCGCCGCCCGGCGTCTTCGCCTCCACGGTGAAAGGGATGGGCGACTCATAGGAGATGTTGCCGGCTGCCAGGCTCACGCCCTCGTAGATCGAAGGCTTTTCTCCCGGCTTCTCGACGGTCACCCGGCCGTTGCTGATCTTCAGCTTCTCCACCGAGAAGCTGCCGCCCGCCGCGGACGTAGATGATTTCTTGCCGCCCCCCAGGCTGGAGAAGTTCCATTGGCCGGAAGGCGCGTGCACCAGCGTGAGTTCCGGCTGGTCGATGGTGATGCCGGTGACCTGCACGGAGCGAGAGAAGATCAGCGGCAGCAGCTTGACCCCGACTTCCAGCTTTTTCGCCCTGAGGAAGGGGCCCTTGCTGAACCCCGGATCATCGCTGATGGCGATGTCGCCGGCGGTGACGCCGCCCGCCAGCAACGACAGGCTGAGTCCTCCGATCGTGACTTGCCGCCCCAGCGACGACTGCAATTGCGTCTGGATCGTGGGACGGAACGAGTCCGCGTTCACCAGAAGGGGAACGGCTACAATGATGACGACAAGCACGCCCAAAACGATGAGAACAACTAGGCGACCCTTCGACACACACACCTCCAGACGCGCCTGAGGGAGAGCGGCAGAATGCTAGCACTGGGGCTCAAAAAGGCGCAATAAATGAAGAGAAGTCTCAGCCGCCGCCGGCCGCCGCGGCGCGCGCCGCGCGCACCAGAGCCAGCGTGGTGACGTCGTTCTCCGTTTCCTTATGCCGCCAGGAACTCTCGGTGAAGGTTTTCACCGCGCCCAGCACCTGGGTGCAGAGGTCGTGGGCGTCCTGGAAGGAGGCCTTGGAGACGCATTCCGTCAGGCGCTCGATGCCGTATTCCTTGGAGCCCGCCTTGGACTCCACCAGGCCGCGGGAGACCAGCAGCAGGCCCGCTCCAGGCTGGATGATAGTGATCAGCGCGTCGTGCGTGGCATGGGAGAACAGCCCCAGCGGGAAGCCGTTGGCTTCCAGACGCGTCACGCCCTCGGGGTCCTTCAGCAGGGCGGGGGTGTGTCCGGCATTGATGTAGGTGAGGGTGCCGAACTCCTCCTCATAGCAGCCGAGAAATGCGGGCGCGCAGCGCACCCCTCCCGCTGCCTGGATGATGACCCGGTTCAATTCGATCAGCAGCGTGGGCAGGGCATCCGCTTCATTGACGTCGTCGGCGCGAAGCAACTCCGTAGCCAAGGGGTGCATGCGCTCCTGCACGGCGGCGGCGATGTCCAGCGCTTCCTCGCGCTTGCCGGCCACATCCAGCAGCAGGAAGACGAGGCGCCGCGAATCGGTCACCAGGAAATCATAGAAATCGCCGCCCACACGGGCCGCGCGGTACAGGGCGGAGATCGACGAACTCCCCAACTGGGGAACCGGCGTGGATTGGGGACGCCGAAGGGTGCGCTGCGGCGCCGTATTCTGGAACGGCAGTTTCATGGCGTGGGTGCCGGAAGAAGCCGAGAGTACCACAATTCGCGCCGAATGCACCGTGCGGAAATGCTCGTTTTCTTGCCGGAAACGGGAAGTGCCAGCCCGGTTGCCGATGCCGATAGGGCTTGCCCTTACATAGGTTGCCACCATTCCGGGGAAAACCGTTGGCGGAAAGCAATACCGGACCTATAATTTGGCTGTGCCGCACCTTGTTTTGCCGATCGTGGTCGAAGCCGACTCGGATGGCTATTTCGTTTCCTGCCCGCCCCTCCAGGGCTGCTACAGCCAGGGTGATACCTACGAGGAAGCTGTGGAGAACATCAAGGATGCCATCCGGCTCCATATCGAAGACCGACTCGCGGATGGCGAGGAAATCCCTCAGCCCACCTCCGTCAGTCTTTCCACCGTCGAAGTCTCCGTCTGATGCCCAAGCTGCCGCGCCTGACGGCTCGCCAGGTTATCGCTGCCCTGGAGAGAGGTGGTTTCTCTCTCGCAAGACAGAGTGGCAGCCACATGATTTACAAGAATGCCGCCGGCAAGCGCGTCACGGTGCCTTTTCACGCCGCAAGAACCCTCCATCCGAAGCTCGTGAAAAATATCCTGCGGGACGCGGACCTCACCGTAGAAATGCTGCAGGATCTTCTGTGACTGGTGAATAGCGCGTCGCAGACGCCTACTTCGGAGGAAGCCCACTGTCGCAGGTGACAAGAGCTCCCCGCCGGGCGCATGCTAGGGCAGATGCGGGGTGCGCTTTTCACATCGGTTCTGCTGCTGGTCGTGAGCGCAACGGCGGCGGCCGGAGTTCCGTCCGAGAGTTCAGGCCCGGCGGTCACGCTCTACCGCCAACTGCGCGACCTGGGGCTGGACTCCGCGCGGGTGTACCACATCCGCGACGCCGGCCTGGACCGCGGCGAGATCCACATCACCCTGAACAGCGGAACCATTGCCTTTAGCCAGAGCGTGGAAGGGCGGGTGACCGGGGCGTTTTTCGACGGCGATGGCGAAATCCTGCTGGTCCCGCCCAACCCGGTGGAGCGCACCTCGATGGCGCTGTTCCTGGGCACGCCCATCCTCGAGGAAAGGTTCTCAACCGCGTTCTTTCGCTTCAGCGACGACACCTTTGAGCGCCTCCAGCCGTCGCTGCGTCCGGCCGAGGAAACGACAGAGTTCCTCGCCCGCTGGGGACCGATCTTCCGCGAGCTTTGCGTGACCGATGGCTTCGAGTTGCTGCGCTTCCTGACGTGGCAGGGCGGGGCTTCCGATGCGGCTCCGGGGACCTTCTGGCACGCCCGCCTCGCCGGCCTGCACCTGGGGCCGTTCGATGTCTTGTTCGACACCGAAAGTGCCGAGCAAATCTCGGTGGGACAGAACAACTACGTGAATGGCGCGCAGATCTTCGACGTCTGGGCTTCGTTCGCCAGCCGGAACACCCGCGCGGCTCCCTCCGGGGAACGTGATGCCACCAACGAACTGGGGCGGGGCAGCTTCCGCATCGCCGCTGCCAAGATTCGTACCCACATTCTGCCGTCGCGAGACTTGGAGGCGGAGGCGCAGCTCACGCTGGAAGCCACCCGGAGCGGCGCGCGCACCCTGGTGTTCGAGCTCTCGCGCTATCTCAAGGTCAGCTCGGTCGAGGCCGGCGACACGCCCGTGGAGTTCATCCAGAACGAATCGCTCGAGGGCGGCGACCTGGCCCGCCGCGGCAACGACCTGGTGGCGGTCATTCTGCCACGCCCGCTGCGCTCCCGGGAAAAGCTGGGCCTGCGCTTCCGCTACGGCGGCTCGGTGTTGTCGGAGGCGGGCAGCGGGCTGATGTACGTAGGCGCGCGCGGTATCTGGTATCCCAACGTCGGCCCCGCCATGACGGACTTCGACCTGGAGTTCCGCCATCCCGCAGGCTGGACGCTGGTCGCGACCGGCAAACGGGTTTCGGCGGAGACCTCGGGGGGCGAGCAGGTGTCGCGCTGGGTCTCGGAGCGTCCCATCCCGCTGGCGGGCTTCAATCTCGGCAAGTACGTGGAGGTGCGCGCCAGGGCCGGGGAAACCGCGGTCGAGATCTTCGCCGCGCGCGGGGTGGAGAAGTCATTCCCGGAGCCGGCAGCGAAGTTGATGGAACCACACCCGTTTCCTGGGCGGCGCGAGGAAAACATGATTGCCCCACCGCCCGCCCCGCCCACTCCTGCCCGGCAAGCCCAGGCGGTGGCCCAGCGCTCCACCCGCGCCCTGGAGTTCTTCTCGCGCCATCTCGGCCCCTTCCCCTTCGGCTCGCTGGCGGTCACCCAAATGCCCGGCCCGCTCAGCCAGGGGTGGCCGGGGCTGGTCTTCCTTTCCAGCTATGCCTTTCTCAATGCCGAAGAACGGGAGCGCCTTCACCTCAGCCGCTACGAGAAGCTGCTGTACGGCGAACTGGTGCAGGCGCACGAGACCGCACACCAGTGGTGGGGGGATGCGGTGATGTGGAAAGGTTACCGCGACGTGTGGCTGTCGGAAGCTCTCGCCAATTATTGCGCCCTGCTGGCGCTGGAGCAGGAGAAGCCGGAGGCCTTCCGCGCCGCCCTGGATCAGTACCGCGAGGATCTGGCGCGGAAATGGCACGACGGCCCTCCCATGAAGGACGCCGGACCCGTCACCCTGGGCCATCGCCTCACCTCGTCGCGGCTCCCCGAAGCCTACGAAGTGGTGATCTATGGCCGCGGCACCTGGCTCCTCCACATGCTGCGGGAGATGTTCCGTGACGCCGACCGGGAGAGTGCCGATCCGGATGCACGCTTCTACCAGGTCCTGCGCGGCGTGCGCGAGCGCTTCGACGGCCGCGCGCTTTCCACCCAGGACTTTCAGAAAGCCTTGGAAGAGGCTCTGCCCGGCTCGCTGCGCTATGAGGGAAAGAAATCACTGGCCTGGTTTTTCGACGAATGGGTGAACGGCACCGCGCTGCCGCGTTTTCAACTGTCGGGCGTCAAGTTCTCGCTCAGGAACGGCAAGCCGGTAGTGACCGGAACCCTGTTACAGAAAGACGCGCCCGACACGCTGGTGACTTCAGTTCCGCTCTATGCCAGCACGCCGGGCGGCAAGCCGGCCTACCTGGGACGCGTTTTTGCCGACGGACCCGAGACCGAGTTCCACCTGCCAGCGCCCGCCGGAGCGCGCAGTCTGGTGATCGACCCGCACCAGACCGTGCTCACACGCCCTTAAATCGCGGCTCTGCAGGTCGGTGGATTCCGGTTATAATAGCAATGCCCACGTTGGTGTCCGCACGCCGGAGAGGTGGCCGAGTGGCTGAAGGCGGCGGTTTGCTAAACCGTTATACGGGCCAAAACCTGTATCGAGGGTTCGAATCCCTCCCTCTCCGCCAAATCAACAACTTGCGCACCTCGTTCAACCTTGCCTCGAACTGCCCCAACGGTGGCCTGTGGGGACTTTTGTGGGGACCCTGGACCGTCGCACTGAGCGACCACTTGCTCAGCGTTGAACCGCTCCAGTTTCCGCACGGCCTCGCGCTTGTGTTCCGGGGTGGGGTGCACATATCTCATCGTTGTTGAGATATGTGAATGCCCCATCAACTCTTTAAGCGTTGGCAAGTCCACTCCAGCCATGCTCAGGCGAGACCCGAACGTGTGCCTCAAGTCGTAGACGCGGAATCGGGGTTGAATCCTCGACATCTTTAATGCAAGGTCGTGCTGCTTCTGAACCGAGCCGAGCGGCTTCGTCGGATCGTTGTGATGCGGGAACAGGTATGGCCCTCTCGCACTCTGCAATCTGCGCTTCAGGACGTTAGCAGCAGCATCCGTCAGCGGCACGTTGCGGCGGGCAAACCTTGTCTTCCCGCGTGGCACGAACAGATAATGCCGGTCGAGGTGCACGTCATCCGATCTGATGTTGTAAACCTCATCCGGTCGAATTCCCGTTTCCAGAATCAGCATCGCGACATCGCAAAGCAGCGGGTTGGCCGCTGCCAAGTATTTCTGCTGCTCCTCGTGAGAAACCACCCTCATACATCCCGGACCTTCTGGCAGGAGCTTCACCGCTGAAACCGGATTGCGCCCGGTGTACTCCTGCCGGATAGCGAAATTCAGCATGAACCGCAGTGCCGCCAAATCCCGGTTGGTTCCTGCGGGTGATATTTCGCTGGCCCGAGCCAATTTGAATTTCTCCACCTGCCCAGAAGAGATTGCATCAAGAGGCATTTTCCCGAAAAACCCGATCAGCGGTTTTGAACTGACTTTGTACCGCTGGTACGTCTTCGGGTGTGCCTCATGCTGCTTCTCCGACCAGGGAAGAAACTCGTTTGTGACGAAACTCTCAAAAGTCGGGCAGGTCTTCGGTCTTGCGATTCCCGCCCGCCCTTCTGCCAGTTCCGCCTTGCGGATGGCCTCTGCGCGAAGCGCAGCGGTCTTGTTATTGAGCCCAGTGGATTGACGAAGGCGTTGTCCCCGGAACCAGAATTCGTACCGGTAGACCCCGCCTCTCTTGCAGCTCAATTTCGTCAGCGAGATTTCGCACGACATGCCCGGCTCGTGCCATCCACCGGAACCAGACGCGCAGAGGCACCAGGCGTGCGTGCCTTGACGCTACCGTGAGTGGTGCGCCATTTTTCTTGCGGTACTCAAACAAATGCTCTTGGTACTGTTCCAGCACTGCTCGCGTGATTTCGGGAAGGGTGGTTATGCCGCTCTGCTTGCACCAGCGGACGAAGAATCGAATGTGAACCAGACGGTTCCGAACCGTGTACGGGGAGTAGCCCTTTACGTCCAACGCATACAAGTGGTCTTTGAGCAGCGTGTCTAGAGCGAGGGGAACTTGGCGCGGACTGCAAATGCCGGTTGTGTGAGCCATGGTGCACCTCCTGGCTCATCAACCAAACACAATGCGGGACGACTGCCCCCAAACGGTCTCTGCCGGTGAACTTGTAAGAAAATTCAGGCTCCAAGTCTCACCTGACGGTGCGTCGTGCTGCTGGGTTCGTAGCATCGTACTCGTGCCTACGCGTGAGGAAGTACCTCCAGAGTCTTAAGCAGGCGTACCAGAACAGAACATAGGCCAAAAAATTAGAGGTGAGCACAGCAATACCCCAAAAACGCGCGCCGGTTCCGGTGTGGACACCCTGAGGATAGATCAGGCCGACCAACAACGCACCAGGGGTCGCGAGTGCATCGATGATTCGGTCCCTAACACGGCTGTACGGCAGATAGGTCGCTGCCAGCCCCACCAAGATTGACGTTGCGAGGGCCAACGCCACTGAGCACGCAGCGGTGCTCTTCAGTATCTTGTTCATGCTCGTTACTCCTTCGTTTGTTCGTTCTGTGGAGGATTGGGTATTGTAGTCGCCTCCTGAAACGCAGCGTCCCCAAATGTGTTCTTAAACGCTTGCTGGATAGCCACAACTGCGTTCTCAAATTGTTCCGGGGTTGCAGTTGCCTCTTCTGCTTCGTGCTGACTTACGACTTCCGCTTGGCCCGGTGTCGTAGGGATGCCATTCCAGTCGCGAGGATTGCCGTTTGCGTCTGTATGAGCAGGCGAAGTCCGATCTGTTACAGTGTGCCCCGCCTGCCCGAATTCATCAAGGGCGCCCTTTTGGATTTCGCTCGCATGCTCCGGCGTGCCGCCCTGTGCTTTCTGCGCTGCTTGTTCGTGAGTTTGGATATTTTGGTCAATCGCCCGCCGTGCAGCTGCTGGGTCTTCGCCTGGCGACTTCATCGCGTGTTCGTGGTTGTGCGCCTTTGTTTGTCCGCCGGGGACCCGGTCCACCCAGGCGCTTATACGTTTCAGCTCATTCCTTTGGGTTACTGACAGTCCGGGAAACGCCGCGTCAATGATCTGGTTATGGATTTCGGTCGGCCATTTACCGTTGTGATCGACAAACCTCAGCGGGTTGTTGTAGGTGTAGGCGTACCGGTTCCAGGATTGCGGATTGAATTGTTCGATGCTTAGTCCCGAAGGATCTACGCTCATGAACCTGCCGATGCTTGACCCGTAGTACCTTGCCCCGAAGTTATCCAGCCCGGACTCCGAATCCCGTTCTTTGCCGGTGAACCGGCAGTGGTTTGCTTCAGCCGTGATGATGCGCTCGCTGACCAAACGGGGTAAATAATCTGACTCCCGCTCTATGGGTGTGCCACTTGGGTTGGTTACCACATCGGGCCGACACTCCCGCGCAACGTTACGTACGTTCGTAACGCTAACCGTACCGCGTGTCAAGCTCGGGCCCCGATTGGGCCGACCGCTGCCGAGAAACATCCTGTCGGCTGCCGAGGTTAAGCGGGTACTATCGCAGCCTGACGACACGAAAGCTGTTGGCCTGCGCGACCGCTCCATCCTGGAGGTTCTCTACTCAACCGGCATTCGGCGGCTGGAACTGGTCAACCTGAAACTTCACGATCTACAGTTCGACCGCAAATTGATCTTTGTTCGCCAGGGCAAAGGCAAACGGGATCGTTATGTGCCCGTTGGTAGAACTGCGCTCCAATGGATGCGTACGTACATCAAAAAGGCGCGTCCGTTGCTGGCCCGCAGTCCCGAGGAAACTACAGCATTTTTAACGAAGCACGGCGACCCGCTCAGTCGTGACCATTTGACGTGGATTGCGCGGCGGTACATTGCCAGGGCGAAGCTTGGCAAGAGCGGCGCGTGCCACTTGTTCCGTCACAGTATGGCTACGCTGATGCACGAGAACGGGGCAGACATCCGTTGCATTCAGCAGATGCTGGGGCACGCTGATATCAGGACCACGCAAATCTACACGCAGGTGGCAATCCGGACGCTTCAGCGCGTGCACGCCGCAACGCATCCGGCTGCGTAGTCAATGAGACCCAGGCTGATACGAATGTGGCAGCGCCCGAGGGAGCCGGGCCAGCCAGTTGGATCAGAAGGGATGGCTGGCTGCAAACTCTGCCTTGAAGCTTTTCATCGTCGTGGATCATCAGAGGCTAGATCAAAACCCCACCCGAGCAAGAGAAGCTCGGGTGGGGCGCGCCCTCAAGGCAATCTCCGACTCACGACGCGTCCGGGTCACCTTCGATAACTATTTTCGGAAGGTTCGGGTCTTGTGAAGCTGCAATCTCGCGCAAAGCCGTCCAAGCGTTCTCACGGAACTCCATATCGCTGCGGAATCGATCAGGCCACGCTTCGCTGCGATCCACTACGTTCTTGGCATCGGCCATCGATTTGCCATAGAGTACGCGAACTGAGTTGATGGAATCTATTTTGTCGAACCCCTTGTCCCGAAAAAACAGCAAGATCATCTCCAGGCTAGCGCCTCCACCAGATAACCGGCGCGCATCGTCAATAATTTTATGCTTGAGATTCTCGGGTGTTTTCATCTGAGCCTCACTGTCAGATTCATCATACGTCCTGTGCCTTGAGCCACCCCACTCTCCGTAGATCGATATCCGAGCGGGGGATCGGTCCCGGATGTCCCACTGCTCGTGGGGACTTTTGTGGGGACCCCTCGTGCAGTTCGGCGGATAGCAGCACAGCTTGCAACAACTAAGCACAGGAACCAAGTTGCAGAATTCAAAAGGGGTTGCAGGATTTCTGCCTTCGTTTTCAGTCACTTAACTCAGCAGCCCGAAAAGACTTGCTAAACCGTTATACGGGCCAAAACCTGTATCGAGGGTTCGAATCCCTCCCTCTCCGCCAGTCTTCCGCAATGTTCCTCGCTACGCTCAGGGCCCAGAGTCCATTGTTGCAGAGCGCCTTACCGCCTGCCCGGCGGCCCGAAACACGAGGTACTCGCTCACCAGGAAGTTCACCAGCGAGCACCCGGCGATGCTCGCCAGATTGGCGGCCAGAGGTGGCAAGTGCGCCTGGCCGACCAGCAATCGCATCAGCAGCAGGTTTCCCAGGATTGAGACTGCACCGGTGGTGAGGTTGAAGCGAACCAGCCGCAGGAGCGTCTGCCGCCGGGTGACGCTGGCGCGGTCGGCCCAGGTGAATCGCTCGTGCCAAACGAAGTTGTGCAGTACCGCCGCCTCGACGGCCAGGGCCGTGGCGGGCAGATAGCCCAGCTTGAGGGCACCGTTCAGGATTCCCAACACCGCCAACTGCAACACGATCCCGATGGCCCCAACTAGGTTGAACTTCAGCCAGCGGCGCCCGGTGGTCACTGGATCCTCTCCTGGTGATAGAGCATTGCGGTGTGCCGGACCGCGGAAACAACCAGCATCACTCCCATTGCGGCGCTCGCGATCACACCGCCCAGATCGAACAGCCGGAACGCATGGCCGAGAATATGCACCGTGGGCCGGAAGAGCAGCGTGATGTTGCCGATGACCAGCAGAATGCGAATCTCGGTCGGGCCGAAGATCCAGTACGAAAGCTGGAAATGACCGAGCGTGTAGGTGGCCAGATAGACCTCGATGGAAAGCATCAGGAAGGCGATCAGCATCGCGATGGCGACGCCCCAGTGCAGGCATCCGGAGATGGCGAGGCCGCCCATCAGGAACCCGGCGCCGAAAGTGTCGATGATGTGGTCGACATAGAAGCCATAGCGCCGCCGCTGCTGGTTGCGGAAGCGCGCAAGTGTGCCGTCGAGGGAATCGCCTAGCCAGTTCAGGCCGATGAAGAACGTGGCGGCCAGCAGCGCGTATTTGTTCCTTCCGGCAAGCGCGTAGGCAGCTCCAGCCAGGAATTGCGCGGCAAAGCCGAGCATCGTGAGGTGGTCGGAGTTGACACGCCGTGGGGTACGCGCCGCCAGCCACAGCAAAATCTTCTTCTCGACGCCGGCGGAGAGACTTTCCTGGACGCGCTGGGCATTGGTGAAGGAGAGTTTGCGCAGTTCGCCGGGTTTGAATTGCGTTGCCGCGGAGCCTCCCATGTCGGTGTACTCGGGTTCGGTCAACTGGTTCCGTGCGGACATAGGCTTCTCCTGCAGCGAAGGTCGGGCTGCTGCCACCTTCGCCCAGGCTCGGCGGTCACTTCAATGCACGGCGGGTAAAACGCCGTCAAACCGAGGTCATTTGATAAGTGCTGTAACCACAGCCGATTGGGCGGAGGGATAACTCGTTGGGCGCGCCCCGGCGTGTAAACTTGACGCTCCGGCGGAGCTTCCATGGAGTTTGCGACCAGCCAAAACCGCGTCTTCCGCTTCGGTATGTATGAGGCCGACGCGGCTGCCGGCGAGCTGCGCAAGAACGGACGGAAATTAAAGCTGCAGGAGCAGCCCTTCCGCGTGCTGCTGCTGCTTCTCCAGCGTCCGGGAGCGATCGTCACCCGGGAGGAGGTCCGGCAGGCGTTGTGGCCGGCTGACACCTTTGTGGATTTCGATCACGGCCTGAACACCGCGGTCAACAAACTGCGGGACGCCCTGGACGACACCGCCTCCAACCCCCGGTTCATCGAGACGCTGGCCCGCCGCGGATATCGCTTCATCGCTCCGGTGGAGGTGGTTGGCGGCGAGCCGGCGCCCGCTTCCCCGAGTTCAGAGGAGGCGCCGAGCCAATCCTCCGCCAGCCAATCGTCCCTGCTGACCGGCCCCGACGAGCTGCCCAGCGTATCGCGCGGCACCGTGCGCCTGCTCTTTGGGTTGATCCAGGTGATGTACCTGTGCTTTTACCTGATTTCGCTGGCCAAGCTGGGGTCGATCGAAAGGGTCGTGCAACCGATGGTCTCGCGCCCGTACTGGATCCTGGCGCTGGTGCTGGTGACTGCGGTAGTCGGCATTCCCACCAGGCTCTACCTGCTGGCGGGTGTGGGCTTCGATTCGAGCAGCCTGCAGACCAAATTCCGCAAGCTGTTTCCCTTCATTTTTCCGCTGGACGAACTCTGGGCCCTGGCGCCGTTCCTTGCCGTCCACCAACTCGGCATCGGGCTGGCGTTCGCCGCCACAGCCGCATTGCTGTACGTGCCCTTCTCGCAGCGGACACTGATGCTGATGGGCTATCGCAGTGTCGAATGAGCCGCGGGAGTGCTGACGAACCGACTTGATCGGGGAGAGCGGGTTTACTGGTTGGGCGCACCTTTGAACTGGAGCACGATCTCGAGGTCGGATTCGACCGGCTGGCCGTTCAAGCTGGCCGGTTTGTAGCGCCACTGCTTGACAGCGGCGAGGGTGGTGTCGCGGAACATATCGTTGCCGCTCACCCACCGTGCGCTACCCACGGTACCGGCCTTGGTGATGGTCGCTTTCATTACCACCTTGCCAGAGACTCCCAGGCGGCGGGCCGCGTCCGGATACGGCGGCTCTACACGGTGATTCAGTTGTGCCGGAACCACGCGCGATACCGGCCCGGTAACGGCGGTGGGTGTGGGCTTGGCCAGAGCTGCGGGCAAATCCGGGGCTGCGAGCGCGAGCTGCGGCGCTTGGGCCTCGGGCGCCCGCGCGGGGCGAGACGCGCCGGTGGCCGGCCGGCGTACGGGTCCGGCGTCTTCGACTACGGGCTGCGGGCCGCGCCGGATGGTCACATCCCCTACCTCACTAAGCTGCTCCGAAGCCGGCGCTGCTTTTGCCGGAGAGGGGCCGACGCTGGCCTTCGGCGGAGAACTGACGAGGACGTGCTCGGCTGCGGCGGGTGCTGGTTCAGTGGGCTGCGCCAGCTCGGGTTGCGGGTGAGCCGCCTCAGGCCCCGGAGCCGCGGCCGCCGGAGCATGCTTTGCCATACTGGCGTTTCTTGCCACCTGCAAACGCCAGCCTGCGGCCGCCAGGATAGCGAAGATGGCCAGAACCGCTGCCAGAAGCAACCAGCGACGTCGCGGGCTGGCATCGGCCTCGAAGCCGCTGAACGTGAGTTCGGGGCCGAAATCGGGCGCCGGCATGGTTGCGGGCGGCTTTACCAGCTTGAGCCGTGCGGAAGCGGCGTCCCCAGCAGGCACAGTCTTGGTTTGTTGCGGTGGCGGAGCATGATCCCCGCCGAGGCCGGTCTGGCTTCGCGGGGGCGGAAACGCGGTCTTGGGTGGCTGGGGTAGCGGACCGGGGTCCAGTGCGGACGGCCAAATCTCGTCTTCCTTTTTCCTGCTTCCGTCGGGGCTGCTTCCCTCGGGCTTGCTTCCCGCGAGCTGGTCCGAGGCCCGGTCGCGCGCCGTGGGGGGCTCCGGAGCCTTATCGAGCGGAACCGGCGCTGCCGGCGCGACCAGCGGAACTTCCTCAACCGGCGGCGCGGCCGGCTCTTGCGCCACGCTCGTCACTGCCGACTTCTCCACCCGCGGCGCAACCGGCGCCTGCGCAACTCCGGTCGCGCGCATCAGGTTGGAAGCGGCGGCTTCCACCGCCTGGGGCAGGGGCCGAACCGGATGTGGGTCGTCCAGGAGTTCGACGATGACCTCCGAAAGCGTGGTGAGGATGAGGAGGTGCTTGTCGGTGAACGCATGCGGGGTATCGGAGAAGGCGGCGATCACGCCGATCACCTTCAGACCGCGGCGGACCGGCGCGACCGCGATGGCGCTGATCCCCAGCGCCCGGCAAGCTTCGGGATCGACCCGCGGATCGCTCTGGGCATCATCGCAGCGCAGCGGCTCGCCCCTGCGCACGCACAGCCCGGTGAAGCTGTTCTCGCTGCTGAGCTTGGCGCCGACCTCGGGCGCGCTGGTGCCCCAGTTGGCGCGGCAGACCATCTCCTGGCCT
>Ga0209517_10003934_pt1 | contig 19850 bp, 15 predicted proteins | sample PeaSoiMetSII2010_FD_187695 | JGI IMG/M metagenome (GOLD analysis project Ga0209517, IMG submission 187695) | Peat soil microbial communities from Weissenstadt, Germany - SII-2010 (SPAdes) (version 2) | ecosystem: Environmental > Terrestrial > Soil > Wetlands > Peat | place: Germany...
TGGGAGCCTGGAAAGAGCGGTTGACGCCGCTCCCCGCGCAACGCTTCGACAGCGAGAGCGGGCGCAAGCGGCTCGAGAGCACGTTCGGCGTCGCGACGCTCGAGGGCTTCGGCGCTTTCGGTCGCGCGGAGCTAGCGGCGGCGGGCGCGCTGGTGGACTACGCGACGCTGACGCAGCAGGGCAAGCTGCCGCGACTGACGCCACCGCAGCGGGTCGCCGCCGGCGCCGCCATGGAGATCGACGCCGCGACGCGGCGTAACCTCGAGCTCACGGAGACGCTCGCGGGGGAGCGCCGCGGCAGCCTGCTCGCCATCATCGACCGAACCGTCACCGGCGCGGGCGCCCGGCTGATCGCGGAGTGGCTGGCAGCGCCGCTTACCGATCCCGCAGGAATCGCCACGCGGCACGATGCAATCGACGGCTTTCTCGCGGACGAGCGCCTGCGGGCAGACCTCCGCGCCGAACTCAAATCCGTCGCCGACATCGAACGCGCCATGGCTCGACTGGCGCTCGGACGGGGCGGGCCACGAGACCTCGCGGCGCTCAAGGCAACGTTGGAAGCCAGCGCCGAGCTGCGTCGGCGCCTGCGCGCGGCAGCGCTGCCCGCATCGCCCGCGCTGATCGCCGCCGCCGAGCGAGATCTCGGCGAGCACGGCGTGCTGGTGGACCGGCTCGGCCGCGCGCTCGGACCCGATCTGCCGCTGCTCGCGCGCGACGGCGGGTTCATCGCCGCGGGCTACTCGGCGGAGCTCGACGAGCTGAAGGCGCTCCGCGACGAGAGCCGGCGCCTGATCGCCTCACTGCAGAGCCGTTATGTCGGCGAGACCGGTGTCTCGAATTTGAAAATCCGGCACAACAACGTGCTCGGCTACTACATCGAGGTGACGGCGGTGCAGGCGCCGAAGCTGGGCGCCGGGTTCATCCATCGCCAGACCATGGCGAACGCGATGCGTTTCACCACGACGGAGCTGAGCGAGCTCGAGAGCAAGATCCTGAACGCCGCCGACAAGGCGCTGGCCCTCGAGCTCAAGCTCTTCGAGGATCTGGTGGGCGAGGCCTTGGCGCGGGGCGACGAGATCGCGCGCACGGCGGCCGCGCTGGCGCTCCTCGACGGCACGGCGGCCTTGGCGGAGCTCGCGGCGAGCGAGCGCTGGTGCCGGCCGGAGGTCGGTGCCGGAACCGGCTTCGCGATCGTCGGCGGCCGGCATCCGGCGGTGGAGGCGGCGCTGCGTCAGAGCAGCCAGGCGAGCTTCGTCGGGAACGACTGCGACCTCGGCGAGAGCCAGCGGCTCTGGCTGGTCACCGGGCCGAACATGGCCGGCAAGAGCACTTTCCTGCGCCAGAACGCGCTGATCGCGATCTTGGCGCAGATGGGATCGTTCGTGCCGGCGGACCGCGCGTCGCTGGGCGTGGTCGACCGGCTCTTCAGCCGCGTGGGCGCCGCCGACGATCTCGCCCGCGGCCGGTCCACCTTCATGGTGGAGATGGTCGAGACCGCGGCCATCCTCAACCAGGCGACGCCGCGCTCGCTCGTCATCCTCGACGAGATCGGCCGCGGCACCGCGACTTTCGACGGACTCTCGATCGCGTGGGCCACGGTCGAGCACCTGCACGATGTGAGCCGCTGCCGCGCGCTCTTCGCCACGCACTACCACGAGCTTACCGCGCTGGCCTCGCGCTTGCCGGCGCTCTCGTGCCGGACCATGCGGGTGAAGGAATGGCAGGACGAGGTCGTGTTCCTGCACGAAGTCGCCGCCGGCGCCGCCGACCGCTCCTACGGCATCCATGTGGCGAAGCTCGCGGGCCTGCCGGCAGCGGTACTCCACCGCGCGGAGGAGGTGCTGGCGCTCCTCGAAAAGAGCGAGCAGTCGGGCGATCTCGCGCGGCTCGCCGAGGACCTGCCGCTCTTCAGCGCCGCGCGGCCGAAGGGCGCGGCGGTGACGCGAGACTCCGTCGTCGAGAAGGCTCTCGCCGAGACGCACCCCGACGCGCTGACGCCGCGCGAGGCGTTGGAACTGCTCTACAAGCTCAAAGCGATGCTGCCGAAGGATCCGGGGTAGCGCCGCCGCATGTCACGCGGTCGGCTTGTAGTCGGTCGCGTAGCCGGGATTGACCGCGGGGCGTATGGCATTGGGGTAGTTCCAGTCGGTCTTGACGTCGACCTCGACACCCTTGATGGCGCGGAAGACGTCGTAGGCGTTGGCGATCGAGACGAACTGGTCGTAGATCCGCGCGCCCTTGGACGTGTTGCGCCCGCAATAGGCGCGCACCGTGCCGGTACCGAACATGCGGTCGATCACGCCCACGGTCACGTCAAGCTCCTGGATGCGATCGTAATCGACGCTCTTGAAGGAGGTGCCGACGACGCCACTCCGCATCAGGAGCCGGCGGTTGGTGTAGGCGTAGACGGTGTTGCTGTGGACCATCACGAGATAGCCCGCATAGAGCAGACTGCCCCAGGCCGGGAAGGCGTGCAGGAAGCCGAAAGCAAAGAGGAACAGATCCGCCTGCCCCTTGGAGGCAGTCGCCGCCTTGCCGAGGATGCCCAGATCCATGAGCCCCCAGACGGCGCCGAAGAGCACGAAGGGCACGGCGTGCAGCACGAAGGGCCAGAACACCGGCCGCCCGGTCCAGAGGATCTTCTCGCCGGGCTCGGTTACCGCCTCGAATTCCGGCGGAAGCTTGGGGTCCTGCAGCATCGGGGCGCGCCTGCCATCGCGGATGGTGACGATCAGGCGCGGAGCCTCATCCAGACGGCCTTACGATTCCGTAAACGGCCGGCCGAGGCTCGCACTGCCTCGGCCGGTTCCCTGAGCGAGCGGGCGGTCGCCTACTCGTATTCGCCCTCGATGTCCTTCCCGGTGTAGTCCTTCATCATGGCCGTCGCGATGATCGTGATGATCGCGCAGAACAAGATGTAGCCCGCGATGGCGTAGCCCGATTTGTAGATCCCGAAGAGCCAACCCGCGATGATCGGCGCCGGGCCGCCGGCGATGATCGAGGCGAGCTGGTAGCCCAGGGAACAGCCGCTGTAGCGGAGGCGGCCGGTGAAAGACTCCGCGATCAGGGCGGCTTGCGGGCCGTACATCATGTCGTGCGGCACGAGCGAGAGAAAAATCGCGATGAAGATCAGCGCCGTCGAGCCGCTGTTCAACAGTCCGAAATAAACGAAACCGAAGATTCCCACCGTAACCGCGCCCAGCATGTACATCTTCTTGCGGCCGATCAGGTCGGAGATGTGGCCTGAAAGGGGAATGGAGATGAAGGAGAGCACGGAGGCGGCCATGACAGCCTCGAGCAGGAAGTTCCGGTCGACCTTGAGCACACCCGTCCCATAAGCGAATACATAGGTCGTGAAGATGTAGAACGGTGCCTGCTCGGCGAGTCGCACGAAGGCGGAGGTTATGATCTCCTTCCAATTGCGCTTGATGACCAGGACCATAGGCTGGCGCTCGATCTTCTTCTCGGCCACCAGCTTGTTGAAGACCGGTGTCTCCAGGATGCCCAGTCGAATCCAAAGGCCGATGCCGACCAGGACGATGCTGAGGACGAAGGGAATCCGCCAACCCCAGGCAATGAACGCGTCGCCGGGCGCCAAGGCGCTGAAGGCGAGGAAGGCGAGGTTCGAGAGCAGGAGACCGCAGGGTACTCCGAACTGCGGCCAGGACGCGACGAAGCCGCGTGAGCCAGGCGTGCGTGCCCATTCCATCGAGAGCAGCACCGAGCCGCCCCATTCGCCACCCACGCCGATCCCTTGGATCATCCGCAGCACGGTCAGAATGATGGCACCCCAGATGCCGATGCTTTCATAGGAGGGGACGAAGGCAACCAGGAATGTCGCAATGCCCATGATCATCAAGGTTGCGATCAGCGTCGCCTTGCGCCCGATGCGGTCGCCGTAATGTCCGAAAATCAAGGCACCGATCGGTCGACCGACAAAGCCGATGAAGTAGACGCCGAAAGACAAGAGCTGTCCCGCCAGCGGATCCTCTTGCGGGAAATAGAGCTTCCCGAACACGATCGCCGTCACCAGCCCGTAGAGAAAGAAGTCGTACCACTCGATCGCGGTGCCCACAGTGCTCGCGATGATCGCGCGCCTCAGTTGCTTGGCGTGCTCGGTGTCCGACATTGTCCCCGCTGTGGCTACCATTTCCCATCTCCCTCCAAGGTTGCGCCTATGCGGCTTAGGGTGCGGAAACCCGCGGGTTTCCGCGCTCTTTCCTGCGTCGCGGCGCCGTGCTGCCCCTGACCGGCGATCTCAACGACTCCAATAGGATAACCCGCGCCGGCGCGCGCTCCAAGCCCGGTGCTTCGTCGAATCGCCGAAAATGCTAGAGTACGGGCGATGACCGCCGCCCTTGCCCAGCCGATGAAGCAACGGGAGATCGTCGACCGACTCGCGGTCTACGAGCAGCTGATGGCGCTCGCCGAGAAGGGCGAGCCCGACCGCCGGCGGGTGGCCGAGGCATTGAAAGAGGCGCTGCAGACGGGCCGTGCCGAGGTGCGCGAGCGTTTCGAGGCGGGCGCCCTCGGGAGCGATACCGTACGCTCCCTCAGCTTCCTGATGGATCAGCTGATCCGCGCGCTGCACGATTTCGTCATGTCCGCGGTTTATCCGCTGGCCAACCCGACCGCGGGCGAGCACATGGGGGTGGTGGCCGTGGGCGGCTACGGCCGCGGCGAGCTTGCGCCCTACTCCGACATCGATCTCCTGTTCCTGCTGCCCTACAAGGCGACGCCGCACACCGAGCAGGTGGTGGAGTACCTGCTCTATACGCTGTGGGACCTCGGCCTCAAGGTCGGGCATGCGACCCGCTCGGTCGAGGAGTGCATCCGCCAAGCGCGCGCCGACCGGACCGTCCGCACCGCGCTCCTGGAGGCGCGGTACCTCTGGGGCGACCAGAAGCTCTATGCCGACCTGCGCCAGCGCTTCGAGGCCGACATCATCAAGGGCGGCGCGGCGGAATTCGTGGAGGCGAAGCTCGCCGAGCGCGACCAGCGCCATAACCGGCTCGGCGACAGCCGCTATCAGGTCGAGCCCAACGTCAAGGAGGGGAAAGGCGGGTTGCGCGACCTTCACACGCTCTTCTGGATCGCGAAATACATCTACCGGATCGAGGACGTCTCGAGGCTGGTCGAGCTCAACGTGCTCTCCCTCGAGGAGTCCCAGCGCTTCGCGCGCGCGCAGAATTTCCTCTGGACCGTGCGCTGCCATCTGCATTGGCTCTCAGGCCGAGCCGAGGACCGGCTCACCTTCGATTTCCAGAGCGAGATCGGCCGGCGCATGGGCTACACCGACCACGCGGGCACGCGCGGCGTCGAGCGCTTCATGAAGCACTATTTCCTGGTCGCCAAGGACGTCGGCGACTTGACGCGCATCTTCTGCGCGGTGCTCGAGGCTCAGCAGCAGAGGAAGCCCAAGTTCTCGCTTAGGAGCTGGGGTCTCTTCAAGAAGCAGGTCGAGGGATTTCCGGTCGAGGGCGACCGGCTCGACGTCGGCTCCGACACCGCCTTCCGCGACGATCCCGTCACCCTGATCCGGCTCTTCCACGTCGCCGACCACCACGGGCTCGACATCCACCCGCACGCCCTGCGGCTGATCACCCAGTCGCTGAAGCTCGTCGACGCCAAGCTGCGCGCGAACCCCGAGGCGAACCGTCTCTTCATGGAGATCCTGACCTCGCGGAAGGATCCCGCGACCGCGCTCCGGCGCATGAACGAGGCCGGCGTCTTCGGCCGCTTCGTGCCGGATTTCGGCCGCGTGGTCGCGCAGATGCAGTACGACATGTACCACCACTACACGGTCGACGAGCACACGATCTTCGCGATCGGCATCCTGCACGACATCGAGACGGGCAAGCTCAAGGACGAGTTGCCGCTCGCGACCTCGATCATGCCGACCATCGATTCGCGCCGCGCGCTGTTCCTGGCGGTGCTGCTGCACGACATCGCCAAGGGCCGCGGCGGCGACCACTCGATCCTGGGCGAGGGCGTCGCGCAAAAGCTCGGACCGCGCCTGGGCTTGACCGACGAGGAGACCGAGGCGGTCGCATGGCTGGTGCGCTGGCACCTGCTCATGAGCAACACCGCCTTCAAGCGCGACATCGACGATCCCCAGACCATCCAGGACTTCGCCGCGAAGGTGCAGTCTCCCGAGCGGCTGAAGCTGCTCCTCATATTGACGGCCGCCGACATCCGCGCGGTCGGCCCCAAGGTGTGGAACGGCTGGAAGGCGAGCCTGCTGCGCGAGGTCTATCACCGCACCGCCGGCGTGATGTCGGGCGGCCTCATCTCGACCGAGCGCGACCAGCGGATCGCCGCGGCGCAGGAGGCCGTGCGCAAGCTGCTGCCGGATTTCTCCGCGGAGGAGATCGCGGCTTTCGAGGCGCGGGGCTATCCCTCCTACTGGGTCTCCTTCGAGCCCGAGGAGCTCGCGCGCCATGCGCGGCTCATGCGCGAGGCGGAAGCGCGCGGCCAGCCGCTCACGGTCGATACGCGCGTCGACCCCAGGGCTTCCGTCACGGAGGTCACCGTCTATACCGGCGATCACCCCGGCCTCTTCTCGCAGATCGCGGGCGCGCTGGCGCTCGGCGGCGCCAACATCGTCGACGCCAAAATCCTGACCATGTCGAACGGCATGGCGCTCGACACCTTCCTGGTCCAGGACGCCGAGGGCGGCGCCTTCGACCGGCCGGAGAAGCTCGCGAAGCTTGCCGTCATCTTCGAGCGCGTGCTGGCGGGCGAGCACGACCCGCAGATCGAGCTCGCCAAGCCCAAGCGCTATCCCACGCGCACCCGCACGATGCAGGTGCCGCCGCGCGTCCTCATCGACAACGCTGCCAGCGCCACCCACACTGTGATCGAGGTGAACGGGCGCGACCGTCCCGGCATCCTCTTCGAGCTCACGCGCGCGCTGACCCGGCTCAATCTGCAGATCAACTCCGCGAAGATTTCGACCTACGGCGAGAAGGTCGTCGACGTCTTCTACGTCAAGGACCTGTTCGGCCACAAAATCGAGCACGATCAGAAGCTGCACGACATCCGCGCGCGCCTGACCGAGGTGCTGGGCGAGCCCGCCGCTCCCGCCGCCGAACCGCCGGTCCGCCCGAGGCGCGCGGGCGAGGTGGCGGCGGAGTAGCCGACCCCGAGGAGGCAGCCATGCTGGTGCATACCAATCTCGCCGAGCGCGCCGTCACGGACACGGCGAGCCTGCCTTGGGTCCCATCGCCGCTGCCCGGCGTCGAGCGCAAGATGCTGGAGCGCGACGGCGGCGAAGTCGCGCGGGCGACCAGCCTGGTGCGCTATGCCGCGGGGAGCGCCTTCGATGCCCATGAGCATGGCGGCGGCGAGGAGTTCCTCGTGCTCGAGGGCGTATTCTCCGACGAGAGCGGCGATTATCCGACCGGCACCTACGTTCGCAATCCCCCGGGCTCTCGTCATCGCCCCTTCAGTCGAGAGGGCTGCGTGCTCTTCGTGAAGCTGCGCCAGATCGAGCCGGACGACGGCGCACGCGTGGTGGTCGACACCGCGAAGACGCCGTGGCAGCCCTATCCCGGCGCCGGTGGGCTCGACATGATCATGCTGCATACCCATGGCGGCGAGCGCGTCTATCTCGCGCGCTGGGCGCCGGGCGCCAGCTATCCGATGCACCAGCACGCCGGCGGTGAGGAGAGCTACGCGCTCTCCGGCGAATTCGGCGACAACCTCGGCACCTATCCCGCGGGCACCTGGATTCGCAATCCCGTCGGCAGCGAGCACGCGCCGTTCTCAAGGCACGGTGCGGTGCTTTACGTGAAATCGGGACATTTGCTCAATCCGGCAACCTGGAGCCGGCCGGCCACTTAGGGATTTCGTGGCTGTCGATGGCGGAACGATCATGCGTCCTTCGACGCGCGGCCCAACGGGCCGCTTGCTCAGGATGAGGGAAATTGATCGGGACCGCTCTATGGTCCTCATCCTGAGCAAGCGAAGCGCGTCGAAGGACGTCCGGAAGCCGACCCTACGGATGCCCGCTACTCCCGCAGGTCCTCGAAGAATTCCTTCACGCGGGAGAAGAAGCCTTCGGCTTCGGGGCTGGTGGCGCGCTTGCCGTCGCCGGCTTCGGCGAATTCGCGCATCAGCTCCTGCTGGCGCTTGGTGAGGTTCACCGGCGTCTCCACGGTGACCTCGATGTACATGTCGCCCCGCGAGGGCGAGCGCAGCACGCTCATGCCCTTGCCCTTGAGACGGAATTGCCGGCCGGTCTGGGCGCCCGCGGGGATCGTGAGCTTGGCGCGGCTGCCGTCGATCGCGGGCACCTCGATGGTGCCGCCGAGCGCCGCGGTCGTGATGTCGATCGGCACTCGGCACTGGATGTTGGCGCCGTCGCGCTGGAAGAAGCGGTGCGGCTTCACCGAGAGGAAAATATAGAGGTCGCCGGGCGCGCCGCCGCGCAAGCCCGCCTCGCCCTCGGCCGAGAGCCGGATCCGATTGCCGTCCTCGACGCCAGCGGGGATCGAGACCGAGAGGGTCTTCTCGCGACGCACGCGGCCCTGGCCGCTGCAGACCCGGCAGGGATTCTCGATCACGCGCCCGCCGCCGTGACAGGTGGGGCAGGTGCGCTCGATGGTGAAGAAGCCCTGCTGCGCGCGCACGCGGCCGTGGCCATGGCAGGTCGGACAGGTGACGGGTTTCGATCCCGCCTCGGCGCCGGTGCCGCTGCAGGATTCGCAGGCGATCAGCGTCGGCACCCGCACGCTCGCCTGCTTGCCCTTGAAGGCCTCCTCGAGGGTGATCTCCATGTTGTAGCGGAGGTCGTTGCCGCGCGTCGCGCTCTGCTGGCCGCGCCGCCCGCCCATGAAGTCGCCGAACATCTCGTCGAAAATGTCGGCGAAGCCCGCGGCAAAGCCGAAATCGCCGGGCCCCGCGCCGCGGCCGCCGTTCTCGAAGGCGGCATGGCCGTAGCGGTCATAGGCCGCGCGCTTCTGATCGTCCTTCAGGACGTCATAGGCCTCGTTGATGTCCTTGAATTTCTGCTCCGCCGCCTTGTCCCCGGGATTCCGGTCGGGGTGCCATTGCATGGCGAGCTTGCGGTAGGCCTTCTTCAGATCCTCGGCGCCGGCGCCCTTCGTTACACCCAGCAGCTCGTAAAAATCCTGCTTCGCCATCGCAGAGCCCTAGACCCAAATTGAGATCGTAATCGTGCGCGACTCATTTCGGGAAACAGCGCGCGCCATCCCCCACCCTACCCTCCCCCTCGAGAGGGGAGGGGCAATGAATTGGGTCGTCTCAGAATCCCTTCCCCCCTCGAGGGGAAGGGTTAGGGCGGGGGGTCGTGGCTCAGGCATCGCGGACGCCGCGAGCCTTCAGGCTTGGCCGCGCTTCTTCTCGTCGACCTCTTCGAAATCGGCATCGACCACCTTGTCGTCGCCGGCGGGCTTGCCCTGGCCCGGTTGCGGTCCAGCCTCACCGCCCGGCCCCGGCTGCTGCGGACCCGCGCCCTCGGTCTTGTACATGGCCTCGCCGATCTTCTGCGCCGCCTGCAACAGGCTCTGCGTCTTCGCCTTGATGGCGGCCAGATCCTCGCCGGAGGCCACGGTCTTGAGATCGGCGACCGCGGCCTCGACGGTCTGGCGCTCGGCCGCTGGCACCTTGTCGCCGCCGTCCTTGATCGCCTTCTCCGCCATGTGGATCGCCGACTCCGCGTGGTTCTTGGCGTCGATCAGCTCGCGCCGCTTCTTGTCCTCCTCGGCGTGCACCTCGGCGTCCTTCACCATCTTCTCGATATCGGCCTGCGAGAGGCCGCCCGAGGCCTGGACCCGGATCTGCTTCTCCTGGCCCGTCGCCTTGTCCTTGGCGGAGACGCTGACGATGCCGTTGGCGTCGATGTCGAAGGTGACCTCGACCTGCGGCACGCCGCGTGGCGCCGGCGGGATGCCGACCAGGTCGAACTGGCCCAGCAGCTTGTTGTCCGACGCCATCTCGCGCTCACCCTGGAAGACGCGGATGGTGACCGCGGTCTGGTTGTCCTCGGCGGTCGAGAAGGTGTTGCTCTTCTTGGTGGGGATCGTGGTGTTGCGGTCGATGAGACGCGTGAACACGCCGCCCAGCGTCTCGATGCCAAGCGACAGCGGCGTCACGTCGAGCAGCAGCACGTCCTTGACTTCGCCCTTGAGCACGCCCGCCTGGATCGCGGCGCCGACGGCGACGACCTCGTCCGGGTTGACGCTGCGGTTCGGCTCCTTGCCGAAGAACTGCTTCACCGCCTCGATCACCTTGGGCATACGGGTCATGCCGCCGACCAGGATCACTTCCTGGATCTCGGAGGCCTTGAGGCCCGCGTCCTTGAGCGCGTTCTTGCAGGGCTCGATGGTCTTCTGGATGAGATCGTCCACCAGCGCCTCGAGCTTCGCGCGCGTCAGCTTGATGTTGAGGTGCTTGGGTCCGGTCTGGTCCGCGGTGATGAACGGCAGGTTCACCTCGGTCTGGGTCGCCGAGGAGAGCTCGATCTTCGCCTTCTCCGCGGCCTCCTTGAGGCGCTGGAGCGCAAGACGATCGCTGCGCAGGTCGATGCCCTGCTCTTTCTTGAACTCGTCCGCGAGATAGTCGATGACCCGCTTGTCGAAGTCCTCGCCGCCCAGGAACGTGTCGCCGTTGGTCGCCTTCACCTCGAAGACGCCGTCGCCGATCTCCAACACGGAAATGTCGAAGGTGCCGCCACCGAGGTCATAAACCGCGATGATGCCGGTGCCCTTCTTCTCGAGCCCGTAGGCGAGCGCCGCGGCAGTCGGCTCGTTGATGATGCGCAGCACCTCGAGGCCGGCGATCCGGCCGGCATCCTTGGTCGCCTGGCGCTGGCTGTCGTTGAAGTAGGCGGGGACGGTGATCACCGCCTCGCTCACGGTCTCGCCGAGATAGGCCTCGGCGGTCTCCTTCATCTTCTGCAGGACGAAGGCGCTGATCTGGGAGGGCGCGTACTTCTTGCCGCGGCCTTCAACCCAGGCATCGCCGTTATCGCCCTTGGCGACCTTGAACGGGACGAGATCCATCTCCTTCCGGACCATCGGATCCTCGAACCGACGACCGATCATGCGCTTCACGCCGTAGAAGGTATTCTCGGGATTGGTGACGCCCTGGCGCTTGGCCGCTTGCCCCACCAGGCGCTCGCCCGATTCGGTGAATGCCACCATCGAGGGCGTGGTCCGCATGCCCTCGGCGTTCTCGATCACCTTGGCGGATTTGCCTTCCATGACGGCGACGCACGAGTTCGTGGTGCCGAGATCGATTCCAATGACTTTAGCCATGGCCACCTCTTGTTGCCGGCAGGCCTCCCGAGCCCGGACGGCGCTCGGCAGAACCCCCTTAAGAATGCGGTTCGCTGCGCCCGAAAGGCCCCACGAACCCTGCGCATATATATGGACGGGCTACCCGGGCTGCAACCCAGCTGTCACCGAGAAAAATGGGAATTCGGGAGGTTTTTCCACCGGATCGGGGCGCCAGGGCGGCTTTCCCGGGGCTAAGATGCCGCGCTCGCGCCCCTTGACCCGGCATCCTCCATGATTGTCTCGGCGAGCTATCGCACGGATATCCCGGCCTTCCATGCCGGCTGGTTCCTGGGCCGGCTCGCCGCCGGATTTGCCGAGGTCCGGAACCCCTATGGCGGGGCGCCCTATTGGGTCTCGCTGGCGCCTCCGGGAGCGGCGGGCTTCGTGCTCTGGACCCGGAACATCAAGCCCCTCCTGCCGGACCTCAGCCGGGTCGCGGCACGGGCGCCCTTCATGGTCCAGTTCACGATCACGGGCTACCCGCGGGCGCTGGAGCCGCACGTGATCGACGGCGAGGCGGCGGTCGCCCAGGTGAGGGCGCTGCGCGAGCAATGGGGGCCACGGGCCGTCGTCTGGCGCTACGATCCGATCCTGGTCTCCTCGCTGACGCCGTCCAAGGCGCACCGCTCGGGTTTCGCCAAACTCGCGGCGGCGCTCCAGGGCAGCGTCGACGAGGTCGTAGTCTCCTTCGCCGACCTCTACCGCAAGAGCGCGCGCAACCTCGCCGCCGCTGGGCGCCACCACGGTTTCACCTGGCGCGACCCGGAGGCAGAGGAGAAACGCGCGCTCATCAGCGAGCTCGCGGCAATCGCGAACGAGCATCGCATGCGCCTCACGCTCTGCGCCGAGCCCGAACTCGCGAGCCCCGGCGCGCAGCCCGCGCGCTGCGTCGATGCGCACCGTCTCTCGGACATCGCGGGCCGCCCCATCCACGCGCGCGAGAAAGGCAATCGCCCGGGATGTCTCTGCGCGGAGAGCCGCGACATCGGCGCTTACGACACCTGCGCCCAAGGCTGCGTCTATTGCTACGCCGTCGAGAACCACACGCGCGCGGCGAAGCGGATCAGACAGATCGATCCTGACGCGGCGAGCTTGGATTCCACGCAGGCTACGGCTGCTGCTTCTGGGGTGGCTTCGCCTTGAGGATATTGCCGTAGGCCGCGAACACGCGATCGACGTTGAAAAATAGACTCTGCGTCTGGCCATCCGGCTTCGTCGCGTCGAGCTGATCGAACTTGTGCCCGTCACCTTGGACGAGCGACTGCCGACCCGGCTTCAGGCCGAGCACGCGGAGGATGCTATATTCCTCGTCGACCGAGATGACGACATAGGCGGTCTGTTGGGTCTTGCCGTCTCCGGAATCCATGATCGAGTGAATGAGCCCTGCCGCGATCGCGTGCTCGCGCGTGCGCTCGGCGTCCTTGCCCAAGCGGCTGTAGCACATGTCCGAGACGATGTGCCCGTCCATGTTGACGAAATTGACGTCGAGAAGCTGGACCGCTTCCTTGACCGCCGTTGCGCAATCGCCGGCCTGATAGGCCTTGAACATGGCGTCACGGTGGCTCGCACCCGTCAGGCCGTACGGGTTGAAGTCGGGCTTTGCGGCGTAGGCGAACCTCAGGGCCTGGTAGTCGACACCGGGCTCGCCGGTCTTGGCGTGCGCCACCATCTGCTCATAGGTCGGTGCCGGAGATTGCGCGACGCCCGTACCGCAATAAACGAGAAGCGAGAGCGCCGCCGCAAATACGACAACGGCTCTCGCGCGCATCCGCCACTCACACCACGGTGTCGACTCGGAGTGGCGGCGGCTCTTTGCGGTCGCCGTCGGAGCCGTCCGTCGGGCTGCCGTTGCTCCGGTCCGGCTTTGGCTCGCCCTTGGCGACGCCCACCATGGCAGGCCGCAGGAGGCGGTCGTGCAGGAGGTAGCCGGGCTGCAGCACCTCGACCACCGTCCCCGCGGGCTTGCCGGTGTTCTCCGCCTCGAAGATCGCCTGGTGAAAATTGTGATCGAACCGCTCGCCCTTGGGATCGACGCGGCGGATGCCGTGGCGCTCGAAGGCGGCGAGGAGGGTGCGCTCGGTGGCGGCCACGCCTGCCAGCAGATTGCGGGTGACGGCGTCGCGGACTTGACTCTCCGGCATGCTGTCGAGCGCGCGCCGGAGATTGTCGGCAACATCGAGCAGGTCGCGGGCGAATTGCGTGACGCCATATTTCGTGGCATCGGCCCGCTCGCGCTCGGCGCGGCGGCGCACGTTCTCGGTCTCCGCAAGCGCCCGCAGCAGCCGGTCCTTGAGGTCCGCGGTCTCGGCGCGCGCTTCCGCGAGCTGCTCCTCGAGCGAGACCGGCGTGGTCTGCGCTTCCGAGAACTCGTCCGGCGGATCGCTGGCACCGTTGCTTCTATCGTCGCTCATGACAGGATCTGGTCTTCTCAAAAATGGGGTGCTCAACCGAGCAGCCGACCCACCACTTTCGCGGTGTAGTCGACCAAAGGAATGATGCGGGCGTAATTGATCCGGGTCGGACCGATGACGCCGATGGCGCCCACTACCTGCTCGCGGCTGTTGGCGTAGGGCGCCACGATCACAGAGCAGCCGGCGACGCCGAAGAGGGCGTTGTCGGCGCCGATGAAGATCTGCACGCCCTGCCCCTCGCGGGTCGAGTCCAGGAGCTTGAGCAGCGTCTCCTTGGTCTCCAGCATGTCGAAGAGCGCGCGCAGCCGCTCGAGATCGGCAAGCGCGGTCACGTCGTCGAGGAGCTTCGCCTGGCCGCGCACGATCAGGGCCGAGCCCTCGGCGCCGCCGGCCCAGGAAGCAAGCCCCGCCTCCACCACCTTGCGCGTGAGCTCGTCGAGCTGCGCCCGTTGGGATTCGATGTCGAGCGCAAGCTGCGCCTTCGCGTCCTCGAGGCTGCGGCCGACCAGCCGCGAGTTCAGATAATTGCTCGCCTGCACCAGCGTCGAGGGCGGCACGCCCATGGGCACGTCGACGATCCGGTTCTCGACCAGGCCGTCCTCCGTCACCAGCACGACGAGCGCGCGTCCCGGCGACAACGGCACGAATTCGAGATGCCGGAGCGGCCGCTCGGTCTTGGGCGCCACCACCAGACCGGCGCAGCGCGAGAGGCCCGCGAGCGCCGCGGTCGCCTCCTCGAGCGCCTGACCCAGGCTCTTGCCGGCGGCGGCGCAACGGGATTCGATCTCCTCGCGCTCGCCCTCGCTGACGCCGCCGATCTCCAGGAGCCCGTTCACGAACAGCCGCAAGCCCGCCTCGGTCGGCAGCCGGCCCGCCGAGGTGTGCGGCGCATAGAGCAGTCCCGCCTCCTCCAGGTCCGCCATGACGTTGCGGATGGTGGCGGGCGAGAGATCGAGGCTGCTGCGGCGCGAGAGCGTGCGCGAGCCCACGGGCTCGCCGGTCTCGACATAGGCGTCGACGATCTGCCGGAAGATCTCCCGGCTGCGCTCGTTGAGCTCGCTGATCAAGGGCTTGGGCACCGGCAGCGTCATGCCGCTGGGGCCCCCGGCACGGCCAGAGAATAAGGGGTCATTGCGCCGGGAATGTAGGGAGGGGGCCCCTCAGCGTCAACCCGAGGTGCCCCGAGCACTCGGCCGCTCTCCGGGGTTGCTCTCCTAGCTTTCCCGCGTTGCAACCTCGCCCGGCAATCCTTACTTTCTCGCCCATGACGTGACGCGCCTTTCCGCTCCTTCGACAGGGTCCGCAGGCCACAGGTGTGCCTGCGGCGAGCCCTGGAAGGAGCCCTCATGTCGCATGTCAAATCCGATCCCGCCTTCGTCACTCAGTTCCGCCGGCAATGGAACGGAGCCCGGGTCGCCATCAAGTTTCTTTCCGAGATGACCGCCGCGGAGCTCGATCGGCTCGCGGTCGAGCGCGGCGCGGCGGCGGTCGCGGCGATGCCGAAGGGAACGGTCAACGCCTTGACGGCAAGCGAGCGCCGGGATTTGGCACAGCGGATCGGCCGCCAGTGGCTCACGGAGCTCGCCGAGCGTCGGCGGCGAGAACGGGCCGAGCACCCGGCTCGGCGGCCCGGCTGAGCCGCCGGCCTCTTTACGGCATGGTCCAGGGGCACTAGGGTCCGGGCGCCCAACCAGAAGAAGGTGCCCGCCCATGCCGCGTCCCTCCGGCCGCGCTCCCGACGAGATGCGCCGTATCGTGCTCGAGCCCGGCGTGGCCAAATACGCTGAGGGTTCCTGCCTCGCGCGCTTCGGCGACACCCACGTGCTCTGCACCGCCACGGTGGAGGAGAAGGTGCCGCCGTTCCTGCGCAACACCGGCGGCGGCTGGATCACCGCGGAATACGGCATGCTGCCGCGCTCGACCCACACGCGCACCGATCGGGAGGCGAGCCGCGGCCGCCAGACCGGCCGCACCCAGGAGATTCAGCGTCTGATCGGCCGGTCGCTGCGCGCGATCACCAACTTGAAGGCGCTCGGCGAGCGGCAGATCCGCATCGACTGCGACGTGCTCCAAGCCGATGGCGGCACGCGCACGGCGGCGATCACCGGAAGCTATATCGCCTTGACCCTGGCGCTCCAGGGCATGCTCACGAAGCAGACGCTCGCGGCCTCGCCGCTCACCGACTCCGTGGCAGCGGTCTCCTGCGGCATCGCCGGGGGCGTGCCGGTGCTCGACCTCGATTATGCGGAGGATTCCGCGGCCGACGCCGACGCCAACTTCGTGCTCACGGGTACCGGCGGCATCGTCGAGGTGCAGGCGACGGCGGAGAAGACCGTGTTCGCCGAGCCGGAGTTCATGCAATTGCTGTTGCTCGCCCGCAAAGGCATCGGCGAGCTACTGGAGCATCAGAAGAAGGTGCTCGGCTTTGCCTGAGGCGCGCCGCTTTCTCGAGCGCAGACTGCTGATCGCCACCCACAACACCGGCAAGCTCGCCGAGATCGACGATCTGCTGCGGCCCTTCCATGTCGAGGTCGTGGGCGCGGGCGCGCTGGGACTGCCGGAGCCCGAGGAGACCGGCGAGACCTTCGAGGCGAACGCGACGTTGAAAGCCCACGCCGCGGCCAAGGCAAGCGGCTTTCCGGCCCTCGCGGACGATTCCGGCTTGGTGGTCCCGGCGCTCGGCGGCGAGCCCGGCATCTACTCGGCGCGCTGGGCGGGACCCCAGCGGGATTTCGCGCTCGCGATGCGAACCGTCGAGGATCGCTTGCAGGGGAAGAGCGACCGGCGTGCCTGTTTCGTGGCCGCGCTGGCGCTCGCCTGGCCCGACGGGCATGTGGAGGTTTTCCGCGGCGAGGCCCATGGCGTGCTGATCTGGCCGCCGCGCGGCAGCAAGGGCTTCGGCTACGATCCGATGTTCCAGCCTGACGGCGACACGCGCACCTTCGGCGAGATCGATCCCGTGGAGAAGCACCGCATCAGCCACCGCGCAGATGCCTTCCGCAAGCTGGTGGCGGCGTGCTTCGCGCCTGGAGCACCGCGATGATCGCGGTGCGTCCTTCGACGCGGACCTATCGGCCCTTGCTCAGGATGAGGAGGTTGGGTGCCTCTCATTCTCGATAATCCTCATCCTGAGCAAGCGAGCAACGCGAGCGCGTCGAAGGACGCGTCACCGCCGATCGCTCTCTATATTCACTGGCCGTTCTGCAAGTCGAAGTGCCCCTACTGCGACTTCAACAGCCATGTGCGCGCGAGCATCGACGAGGCGCGCTGGCGGTCGGCGCTGCTGAAAGACCTCGAGCACTATGCGGCCCTTACCGGCCGCCGCGCGGTCACGTCGATCTTTTTCGGCGGCGGCACACCCTCGCTCATGTCGGCCGAGACCGTGGATGCGGTGCTCCAACACGCAGCGTCGCTGTGGCCGCTCGAGCCCGACGTCGAGATCACGCTGGAGGCGAACCCGACCTCGGTCGAGGCCGCGCGCTTTCGCGACTTCCGCTCTGCGGGCATCAACCGCGTCTCGCTCGGCGTCCAGGCGCTCGACGACCGCGCGCTCAAGTTCCTGGGCCGCGGACACGACGCTGCAGAGGCGCTGACGGCCCTCGAGGTGGCGCGGCAGACATTTACGCGCTTCTCCTTCGACCTGATCTATGCGCGGCCGGGCCAGACGGTCGCCGACTGGGAGCGGGAACTCGAGCGTGCCCTCTCGCTCGCGGGCGAACATCTCTCGGTCTATCAGCTCACCATCGAAGCCGGCACCGCCTTCGCTCCCGCGCACGCGCGCGGCGATTTCGTCCTGCCCGACGAGGAGACCCAGGCGGCGCTCTACGAGACGACCGTCGCGCGGCTCGAGGCCGCGGGTCTTCCCGCCTACGAGATCTCGAACCACGCGCGGCCCGGCGCCGAGTGCCGGCACAATCTCGTCTACTGGCGCTATGGCGACTACGTCGGCGTGGGCCCCGGCGCCCATGGCCGCCTCACGCTCGATGCCGCGAGAGTGGCGACCCGCCAGCACCGCGCGCCCGAGACCTGGCTCGAGGCTGTCGAGCGCACGGGCCATGGGAGCGACGAGCCCGTCACGCTCACACCACAGGAGCAACGGGACGAACTCCTGATGATGGGTCTCCGCCTCGCCGAAGGAATTCGACGCGAACGGTTCCGAGCGACGCTTGGCCTCGAACTGGAGGCTGCGCTCGATCCCGAGCGCGTCGCGCCTCTGGTAAAGGCCGGGTTTCTCGAGGTCGACGATGGGCGCCTCGCCGCGACACCGGCCGGACGCCAACGCCTCAATGCCGTGCTCGCGAGTTTACTCGCCTGAGACTCAGAACCCGCTGAAGCTCTGTGGCTCCGGGCTCACCACGGCGTTGCCGGCGCGGTGGATCTCGATGACGGCGAGGCCGCGCTCGACGCGGCCGTCGGCGCGCAGCCGAAAGATGCCGTCGAGGCCCACGAAGCCGTTCTGGTTGGTGAGGGCGTCGGGGGAGAAGTCCGCGCCCTGAGGCCCGCGCGAGAGCGCGGCGGCGAGCGCGGTCGCGTCGTAGGCCAGGGTCGCGAGCCGCGGCGGCGGGTGGCCGTAGAGCGCCGAGAATTTTTTCTCGAAGTCGCCGCGGCCGGTGGGGTCGGGCGCCGCATACCAGGCGCCGTCGAGCTCGGGCTCGGTCGCGAGTGCGGGATCGCTGTCCCAGAGCCCGGTACCGAGATAGTGCACCTTGGCGGGGTCGATGCCGTATTGCGGCAGCAACGGCGCCAGCATCTTGAGCTGCTGCCCGCCTTCCGGCAGCAGCACCGCATCGAAGCCGGCGTCACCCGCCCCCTGGCTTTCATTGAGGCGCTTGAGGGCTTCCTGAGACGCGGGGTCGTGCGCATTCGCGAGCTGCTTTCGCTGCTGGTCGAGCGCCGCCTTGCGGCTGTCGTACTTGGCGAGCTCGCGCACGGAGGGCGCCAGATCGACCGAGTTCGGATCGAAGAACACGGTCTGAGCGAGGCTCACCTGCTCGGCTTGCGCCGCCGTCTTGAGCGCCTCCACCACGACCTGACCGTAAGCGGATCCGGGCGCCAGCACGGCATAGCGCTGCACTCCTTTCTGGTGGGCAAAGCCCACCACGCGGCGCACCTCTTCCGAGGCCAGCAAGCCCATGAGATAGGTGCCGCTCCCCGCGAGCCCCGCGGCGGTGGAGAAAGCGAGGACGGATACCCCGCGCTCCGCCGCGACCGGCTTCACGGCCTCGACTTCGGGCGCGGTGAGCGGGCCGATCAGCAAGCGCGCGCCATGATCGAGCGCGTCGCGCGCGGCGGCGGCGGCACCCTCGGCGGTGCCACGGGTGTCGCGCGGCAGCAGCGCCACGCGGTTATTGGGAATGTCGAAGAGCGCCATCTGCGCGGCATCGAGCATGCCTTGGCCCAGGCTCGCATTCGGTCCGGAGAGCGGCAGCAGCAGGCCCAGCATCGCTTTCTCGCCGGGCGCCAGCGGCACGAGCCCCGCCGGCGCGGGTGGCAGGGGCGGAGCTTCCTGGGGCGGCGGCGTGGCCTCGGGTGGCGGCGGCAGCGGCGGCGGTGCCACGGCTTGCCCTCCCGACGGGTAGCCCGGTACGGTCACGCCAGCACAGCCCGCGAGAAAAATCGCCACAAGCAGCAGCGATGCCACGGCAGGGAGCAGCGATGGCGCATTCGGCCGACCGGACATCCAGCGGAAAAGCGAGGTCACGCGCGGCCTCCGGCCGAAGCGAAGACGGGAGGCTGGAGCCTATCGGGCCGCCCTCGGGAAGTAAATCGGCTGAGCCCGCCGGCGCGCCGGAAGTCGCAGCCCTTTCGCCTGGCCTCTATATTGTGGCGACGCCGATCGGAAATTTGGGCGACATCACCTTGCGCGCCCTCGACGTGCTCCGCCGCGCGGACGCCATACTCTGCGAGGACACGCGGGTAACCGCCACGCTCGCCCGGCGCTACGGTCTCGGCGCCGAGCGGATCGCCTATCACGATCACAACGCCGACGCCGTGCGGCCTGGGCTCATCGCGCGGCTCGCGGCCGGTGCCGCCCTCGCACTGGTCTCCGATGCCGGCACGCCGCTGATCTCCGATCCCGGCTTCAAGCTGGTCCGCGAAGCGGTGGCGGCGGGCATTCCCGTAACCAGATCGGAAG
>Ga0209517_10003935_pt1 | contig 19850 bp, 18 predicted proteins | sample PeaSoiMetSII2010_FD_187695 | JGI IMG/M metagenome (GOLD analysis project Ga0209517, IMG submission 187695) | Peat soil microbial communities from Weissenstadt, Germany - SII-2010 (SPAdes) (version 2) | ecosystem: Environmental > Terrestrial > Soil > Wetlands > Peat | place: Germany...
GGCGAGGCTCTCCGCCAATGCGGCCGCATCGCGATGACCGCGGCCGGTAAGCGGCCGCTCGTGCTCGGCGAAATTGCCCTGCCCCGGACGGACCGGATCGGCATGCCGTATAAGCAGGACCGTCACGCGCTCGTCGCTCATCGTCTCACGTCTCACCTCGACCCGGCGCCGCGAGCCTTACGGTATCCGTGATGACGGCAAGGCGTAAAGCAGCCGACTCCATCGCCGGCCCGCCGGTCTGTTTCAGATTCGCGACAGGCGCTGTTGCAGCCTCGGGACCCCGTTCGCAGCTTCGACCGCCCACGCCCCGAGAAAGCATATAATAACCGTCAGTAGTCTTCCGTAACAACTGGTTAAACCAGGCCGGCGCGGCTGGCACGCTCTTGGCAACGGCCTCGCACCTATGGCGACGCTACCAGCCGTCTCGTGCGGCTCGTGCGATCTGGTGGCCGTGCGGAGGGGATATAGTCAATGAAACTCGAACGCGGTTTGTCCGCAATTACGTTGTTGGCGGCGTTGCTCTGCCGGTTCGGGACGGCTTCAGCGCAAAGCTCCCCTGTGGCGTCCCCCACGGCGACACCCATACCTTCGACTTGCGCGTTCCAGGACTGCGCGCTTCAGGGCACCCCGGTCGACTGCCGAACGGCTACCGAACCCCAGCCGTCTATGTTTGGCGTATCGGGCGGCAACTACGACAGCATTAGCAAGGGCGCGTGCTGCACGGGCACTTTGGGTGCGGCGGTCCAGGATACCACGGGCAATCAGTACGTGCTGAGCGCTAACCACGTTTTGGCGCGAGCGAGCAGCACCAGCAAGGCGGCCCACAAAAACGAGCTGATTGTGCAACCTGGACTGCTCGACCTTGGATGCTGGCAGGACCAAGGCGACCAGGTCGCGAAACTATCGAACTGGGTGCCGCTCAAATTCGGCGCCGGAGCGGTCAACACCTTGGACTGCGCCATCGCGAAAGTTGAAAGCGGGGGCATGGATCCGAACGGCTATATCTTTAATGTCGGAACAATCAGCCCCGTTTCCTTCCCGGTTTCCGACCTGGTGGACGCAAGTTACGTCATGAAGATGGGCCGCGAGACCTGCCTGACGCTGGGGCAGATCGACGCCATCGACGCCATGGGCAAAGTCACGTACGTGAAGGGCGAAAACGAGCTGAGCTCGGGCACTGCGAACTTTGATCATCAGATACTCGTTGAAGGTGCTGCCGGCACGGGGCCGGGCGCGACCGTGCCCTCCTTCGTCCAGCCGGGTGATTCCGGCGCAATAGTCCTCACCGCGCCGGCGTACACCGGTCCTGCGGGAGCCTGCCCGCAAGCGATCGGTCTAATATTCGCATCCAATAACGGCGGCACTATCGCAGCAGTGAATCCGATCGACATGGTTCTAAGTGCGCTCAAGGTCTCGCTGGTCGGACAATGTGTGGCCAGCAGCCAGAGCGCGGCGGAGAGTCGGTTCTTGGCTGCGGTTGAGGGCCCAAGCGCTGCCTTGCGGAGTTCAAGGGAACAGGTCCGCGTGGTCAAAGAGCACAACGCGGCCCGTTTGCTGAAGCTCGACGAGGTTGTCGCGGTTGGAATTGGAGCCGGTAACGATGCGGACCACGCCGCGCTGGTGGTCTATGTGGACAACGATCCGTCCAAAGTCGGCGCGAAAATTCCCTCGCGAATCGGCGGGGTGCAGGTCACGGTCAAGCAGGCCGCCGGAGGATTCCGCGCCCAACTGGCCTGTGGGAACGCCCCATTCTCGCCGCCATGACGCTCTCGTCGCCCGGCGCCGGCTTCCGGTAACCGGAAGCCGGGGTATTCTGCCCCCAGCCGCGAAGCTGAGCGGAGGGGACGCGAAGACGCTGAGCAAACCCAGGTCGTCATCGGGGCCACCGGCCGCAAGCCCGCATACGACGCAGCCGGGCGGGTCAGCTTGCCTGGCCTGGATGCTCCGCCGCGGCGGCCTTCGTCGTCTCCACCGCCTCTACATCGATTTGAATGTCAACCTCGTCGCCGACCACCACGCCGCCGCTCTCCAGGGCCTTGTTCCAGGTCAGCCCGAAATCTTTGCGGCTGATGCTGGCCGTCGCGGAAGCTCCCACGCGCTTGGCGCCCATCGGATCGGTGATCTCCGGCGTAGGACCCGTCACGTCGAGCACGACTTCTTTGGTCACGCCGTGAAGGGTGAGGTCGCCAGTAACCTTCCATTTGCCCGATCCCGCGGCTACGACCCTGGTCGATTTGAAGGTGATCGTCGGATACTTGTCGACCTCGAGGAAATCCGGACTCTTGAGATGCGCGTCGCGCCGGTCGACCCGCGTGTTGATCGACGAAGCGTCAATCGTCACATTGATCTTCACCGAGCTCGGGTCGGTGCCGTTAACGCTGATCGTCCCGGCGGTCTTTTCGAACTCGCCGCGCACGTTGGAGATCATCAGGTGCCGCACGCTGAAGGTGACGGCGGTGTGAGATGGATCGATCTGGTAGTCGGTGGCGCGCGCCAGTATCGGCGCAGCCACCAGCAGCAGACCGATCGCCAATATCGTGATAGCCCCGCGTCTCATCTGATTGCTCCTCTTGGTCGGATTTCCGGGCAGACCCATTGTAGCGGCTTATCGTTCGGGCGCCAGTAGCAGCCGATTCGGCGGTAGTTTCGAGAATCGGATGGCCGGCAGGGACGCCGGCCACTACCCTGAATGAATTCGCTTGTAGTGTAGGGGCCGGCCTCCGTGCCGGCCCTCTTCTCGAAACTACCAGCGACTTGGCGGCGCTCTCAGTACAAGTGGCGGCCGCCGTCGACGCGGATGCATTCGCCGCTGACGAAATCGGTCTCGATCAGAAAGAGCACTGCCTTGGCGATTTCGTCGGCGCCGCCCCATCGCTTCAGCGGCGTAGCCTCGATCACGGCGGCGTTTTGCTCGGGGGTGAAATCGGGCGGCGCGAGAATCGGACCCGGCGCGATCGCATTGACCAGAATCTCGGGCGCGAGTTCGAGCGCCAGGCTTTCGGTCAGCGCGATGAGCGCGGCCTTGGACGCATAGTAAGGCGTGTAGCCCTTGTAGCGCGGTCGGCCGCTGGCGGGGAGCCAATCGCTGATATTGATGATCCGCCCGCCGCCACGCGCTTTCATGATCGGCGCAATTCGGGTCGAAAAAAGAAAGGCGCCCCGCGCGTTGGCGTCCATCGCGTGGTTCCAGTCGGCGGCACTCGGCGCCGGCGTTTTCACGTAGGTCGAGGCCAGGTTGACCAGGATGTCGAGCCCGCCGAGCGATTTCACGGTCTCGGTCACCGCCGCCTCGACCTGCTGCTCATCGGTCGCGTCAACCTGGACTGTCACGGCCTGCACGCCTGCGGCCCGCGCCTGCGATGCGGCTGCTTCGGCCTCGTCGCGCGAACGGCGATACGTCAACGCCAGTGCGCATCCCCGCGAGGCGAGCGCCTGCGCGACCAATTGTCCGACTCTCGCGCCGCCGGTGAGCATCGCCACCCTGCCCTTCGGATTCATCTCTTCATCCTTCACTTCACTCGAGCGACAGGTCAACCCGCGTGGTCGCGCCCGCTTTGATTCCGTTCGCGTTGAGCTTCGAGGGGAGCAGGAACATCCGCGAAGGATCGATCTTACCACTCAGCGATTTGCGAACCGCAGCGGCCCGGGCATTCGCCAGTTGTTGAAGAGCCTTGTCAGTCACTTCCGTGTTGGTGAGCAGGAGTTTTTTCATTTCGTCAGGCGAGAGGGACTTGTCCATCCCGAGGAAGTTGCTGGGCTTGGGGAACTTCGCGGCCGCGTAGACGCGCGCCAGATACTTGTCATATTCGGCGGGCGTCAGCTCGACCGCGTCGCCACTTCCCGCGCTTGATCCAAGCGCCTCGATCTTCTGCGCGCGGATCTGCCGCGTCAGTATCGCCTCGCGCAGACCGTCCCGATCGAAATTCGGATCGACCCGTCCCAGGATATCGAGCCGGATTGCGGGCCGTTGCTGCAGCGCCGTCGCGATTACGTCGAGCTTCTCCCTGCTGTCCGGCGTCAAGACCGCCAGGCCGGGAGGAAACTCGACGAACTCGAGTGACTGGCTGCCGCCCGCCATCGCGCCGATCGCTCCCGCGAGCAAACTGAACGGCGAGGTTGCAGCCCTGGCGATCAGGTTGGTCAAGGTATGGAGAATGACGCTGCCGACGCTGAATTTGGGATCGGACAGCGACCCTGAGATCGGGATATTCAGATCGATCACGCCTTTGGAATCCTTGAGCAGCGAGACTGCCAGACGCACCGGCAGATTGGTAGCGTCGCGGCTTTCAACCCGGTCGCCGAAGGTGAGTTGATCGATCAGGATATGATTGTCCGCGGTCAGCTTCTGATTTTTGAGCAGATAGTGGAGGTCGAAGGTCAGCGTGCCCTTGACGATCGGGTAGCCGGTGTATTTCGCGGAGTACGGCGTAAAGCCGCCGAGGTCGACACCGTTCGCCTTGGCCCGCACGTCGATGAACGCGGCAGGAGCCAGCGGATTCACCGAGCCGGTGATATCGATCGGCGCGCTGCCGTTGAGTTCCGCCTTGAGCGCGAGCTCGGCGGGCGATTCGGTGTGGGTGCCGAAACTCCCTACCCGCCCGCCGATATCTTCCAGCTCGGCGGAATAATTCGGCTCGATGAAGTTGTCGGCATACTTAACGTCGCCGCCTTGCAGCGTGACCCTTCCGATCTCGATGTCGGCCCCGGGCTGTCCCGCCGGTGCGTGCGAGGGACTCGGCAACGCCACCTGCGCCGGCTGATTGCCGGCCGTTCCTGAAGCGGGCGGCGATTTTGGCCCGGCGGTCAGATCGCGCAGATTCAACTTGCCGTCGTGGTTCAAGATCGCGCTCGCGCGAAAGTCGTCCAGAGCGATCGCGCCGACGTGAACCTCAAGCGGTCTCAGCTTGAAGGCGATTCGGGTGGCCTTGAGCGCGGTCCATTTCAGCAGAGCGCCGCCGGTCAATTTGTCGAGCAACCTGAAATCGCCCAGGGTGGCGTCGCCACGATAGCTTACTTGAAGGCCGTCCCGCGCCGCCTTCAGCGCGAGCGCTCCATTCGCGGTCAAGGCGGCCCTGGCGATAGTGGCGTTCAGCGCGCTGCCCACGTAGGGATCCGCAGGCGCAAGATCGAGATTCACCGTGCTCACGCGGAGTTTCGCGTCGAGCGGCGCGATCGCCGCAGTGCCCGAAACCGCGAAGCCACCCTTGTTGTTGAGCGTGCCGTTGAGGTCGAGCCCAATTGGCTTGGCGAAATCATCCGACACGTCCTTGAGCCTCAAGTTCAGCGGGCTCAGCGCGAAGATGGCGGGCCGCGAGGTCGTATCGTCCTCGAAGCGCGCTTCAGTCTTTTCCAACGCGATCGATTCGACTCGATAGTGCCAGGGCTTCTCGGGCGCACTCGCGGCTGCGGCCGCCGGCGCCGCTACGGGTGCGTTCGCGACTTTGGCGGCTTTGGGCGATCGCGCGAGCGCGGCGAGGCTCAGTGACCCGTCGCGATTGCGCCGCGCGAACAGGTGGATGCTATCGGCGCTCACTTCCTTGACGATCGCATTCCGCGCGGCGAGATCAATTTGCCCGATCGAGATGGCAAGCCGGTTCCATCCGATTGGCCGCTCGGCTCCTGAGGCTGCGCGAACGTCGAGATTATCGAGCGCAACGGTCGCGGGCTCGACGTGAAGATTGAAATGTCCGCTCGCGAAGTCCGAGTGAAGGTTGCCGTGCACGCTCAATTTTCCCGCCGCGATGTTGGCCGCCAGAAACGGCTGCGCGAAGGGCTGAAGCGCCGGCAGGTCGACTTGGTCAAGCGCGAGCTCGGCATCGGCGTGCGATTGCGCCGGCGCGAGCGCGCCCTTGATCGCGATCGCGCCGCCTCCACCCAGTTTCGCGGACATCTGAAAGGGTGCCGGCGTCTGACCGTTCAGCCGCAAGCCTTTGAGGCTGACGCCAAGCTCTTTGAGCGCCGCGACCGCGGGCGGTGAGGCGGCGCTGTCGGTGAGATTGATCGCACCGCTGGTGAGTTGGAATGACTCCAACGAGACGTCGGGCGGTGGACCTGCCTTGGGGGATGGCGCGGGCGGTGCAGCCGGAGATTGACCGCCGCCCATCAGCGGCGTGAGATTCGTCGTCCCATCGGCATTGAGCGCCAGGTTCGCGGTCAGTCCGTCCAGCCGGATCCTATCCAGATGAATCACGCCGCCCAGCGGCTCCACGTCGGTCAGCTTGACCTCGCCGTGCGCGAGGCCGAGCAGCGCGGCGTTCGTTCCGTCGCGCACATCGATTTGATCGAGCCCCGCCGCTCCGTTCAGGCGGATTACCGGCTGGGTTTCACCCATCACGAAATGAATCTGCATCGCACATGAAAATGTTCCGCCCGGAATCTTGAGCGGGATCCGGGCCGGCAAATAGCCTGCGTAGCGCGCCAGATCGAGCCGGTGGATGTTCAGGTCGAGCTCGGACTCGGGCGGAGAGCTGAACGGCTTGGCCTTGCCGCCAAGCTTGAGCGGACTGCCGTCGACCGTCATTTGCAACAACGGCTCGACGAAGACATCCACGTCGGCGGGAAGATTCGCGATGAACGGAATTCCGATCTCGACGTGCTCGAGCGCGTGCTCTTTTCCAAGCACCTGGTCGTCCAGGCGCACCTCGCCATCGTTGAGCCGAATATTCGAGACCGCGAACCGCATCGGCTTGCCGGGGGCGGCGGGAGTGGGCTTCGGTGCGGCGCCTTCCATCAGATCGGAAAAATTGAAGCGTTGTTCGGCGGTCCGGACGATATGAATCGACGGCCGATCGATAGTGACTTCGCGGACGATCGGGGCGAGCCGGAATATCGAGGTCCACGAAGCTCTGACGCCGACATGACCGATGTCAACGAAGGGCCGGGCCGGATCGCGATCGCCGATATGCAGCTTTTCGAGGTCGAGCCTCAGCGTGTACAGGTTGAATCGAACCTTGCCGACGCTGGCGGGACGATGGAGCGCCGACGCGACTTGCACCCTCACGATATGGCCGAGCAGGATCGGCACGCCGAAATACGCAATCACCTCAAGCGCGAGCGCCGCGATCACAACGATCTTGCCGGCCATGCGCATCCGGCGCGAACGGAAGAATTGTAGAATGCGGGTGAGCCACATATACGGACTCGTACAACGTCGCGATAGTTATCGGGCGAGCATGCCGGCGTCGATCACGAACTGCGAGCCGGTGACGAATCGGGCCTGCGCCGAGGCGAGAAATACCACGGCGTTGGCGACATCTTCCGGCTCGATCCAGGGCACCTGTAGAAGATTCCCGCCCGAGCGCTGGGCGATTTCATCCGGCGTGCGGCCCTCCATCGCCGCCAGACCTTCGTTCATTGGCGTGTTGACGCCGGTCGGATGAATCGAAACCACCCGGATTCCGTGCCGCGCCAGTTCGATCGCCCACGACTTGGTCAGTCCGACGAGTCCCCATTTCGAGGCCGCATAGTGGCTGAGCCGCGCCATCCCCCGCAGCCCCGCGACCGACGAATTGTTGATGATCACGCCCGACTGGCGCGAAATCATCGCGGGAATCACGCTCTTCGCGACCAGCCATGCCCCTTTCAAATTGATGTCCAACATCGCGTCCCAACCCTCTTCAGTCAGCTCGTGAGCGAGGCCGTAGGCGCAGATGCCGGCGTTGTTGAACAGGATATCGACTCGACCGAAAGTCTCGATCGCGCGCGTCACCGCGGCGGAGACTTCGCTCGCGTTGCGAACGTCCGCGACCAGCGCGAGACCGCGCACTCCGAGCCGCTCGACTTCCACGATCAGCAAGTCGAGTTCCGCCGACGTTCCCATCGCGTAACTCGGATATGCCAGTTGTTTGGCGACATCGAGCGCGGCCACGTGGACGCCGTGGCGGGCGAGCGCCAGCGCGGTGGCGTGTCCCTGGCCGTGCGCGGCGCCGGTGATGAGCGCCACTTTGCCTTTCAGATCTTCGTACATGATTGCCTTCGCACGCTGCTCATTTGGGCCGGAACGCGAACAGATACTCATCCAGATCGACCTGCAAGGCATTGTTGAACACGTTGGTCGCGATCATCATTCCGCCAAACGCCGTGAGCTCGACGATCTGCGCGGGGCTCAAAAATCTTGCGAGGCGCGCGAACAGCTCGTCGCTGACCCGATTCGCATCGACGGCAAGCTGGCGGCCGTAATCGACCAGCGCGCGTTCGGTTTCGCTCAGCACCAGCGCGTCGGGATCTTCACCCGCCTCGATCAGAATCCGGCGGAAGAACGTCGAGCAGATCAAGCAATCGCTCTGGGCCGAGATAGCGTGGACGAAAAGCGTGGTGGCGCGCTGGCCGAGAAAGCGCACGACCGAATCATGCATCGGATACCAGTTCATCAGGACGCTCAGCGCCAGCGGCGAATGGGCCAGCGTCTGTTTCATGTTGGTCACGCGCCCGTGCGCAAGGCGCTGGCGATCCAGCTCCTCGCGCGCCGCCGGGGCTGCGTTCTGGTCCGCGATTGGTGGTATGCGAGCCACGTCTCCCTCAGCCTCACTATTTAAGACAGCGCGAAAGCCGATTCATAGTCCCGCGCCGGCAAGATTGCTAGATTGACTCCGGAAATTCTGCGCGAGCGGAGATCAACATGGCACTTTGGAAACCCGATCCGAGCTTTTATCCTTCGCCCCGGATGGCGAGTCAGGCGCCGCCGGAACGTCTCGCCTACGTAGTCGCTTTCGACCCCGGCGCCGCGTTGAAGCAGAGCCGCAACGGTTCGCACGATTCGTTGAACGTAATCGACGTCGATGCCGGATCATCGAGCTACGGCCAAATCGTCGGGCGGCTCGAAATTCCGAGCACCGGCGACGAGCTGCATCACTTCGGCTGGAACGCGTGCAGCGCGGCGCTCTGCCCCCTACGCGCCGCATCCGCACGTCGAGCGCCGCTACCTGATAGTGCCGGGCATCCGCTCGTCGCGAATCAATATCATTGACACCAAGCCGAACCCGCGTAAGCCCTCGCTGGTGCGCGTGATCGAGCCCGAGGAAGTCGCTACGCGCGCCGGCTACAGCCGCCCGCACACCGTCCATTGCGGCCCCGACGCGATCTACGTAAGCGCGCTTGGCGCGCCGAACGGCGAAGGACCGGGCGGAATTTTCCTGCTCGATTGTGAGAGCTTCGACGTGCTCGGGCGATGGGAAGTCGAGCGCGGTCCGCAGGTTCTCGCTTATGATTTCTGGTGGCATCTCGGCCACGACGTCGCGATCACCAGCGAATGGGGCACGCCCAAGATGATCGAGAACGGGCTCGACCTCGACCTGCTGACCGGCGGAAAATATGGCCACGCGATTCATATCTGGGATCTCCGCCGCCGGCGGCATCAGAAGACGCTCGATATCGGCGCGGAAAATCAGATGGCGCTCGAGCTCAGACCGGCGCACGATCCGACCCGGACTTATGGCTTCGTCGGCGTGGTCGTATCGACCAAAGATCTCTCGGCGTCGATCTGGCTATGGCATCTGGGCGACAAGGGCTGGCAAATCCAGAAGGTGATCGAGGTTCCCGCCGAGCCGGCCGATCCTGCGCAGCTCCCGCCAGCGTTGAAAGCGTTCAAGGCGGTGCCGCCGCTGATCAGCGACATCATTCTGAGCCTCGACGATCGATTCCTGTACGTGTCGTGCTGGGGCACCGGCGACTTGAAGCAGTACGATGTCTCGGACCCGTTCAAGCCCAGGCTCACCGCAACGGTGCGGCTGGGTGGAATCGTCTCGCACGCACCGCATCCGAAGGCCGGGCCGCTCAACGGCGGATCGCAGATGGTGGAGCTGAGCCGCGACGGCCGGCGCGTGTATCTCAGCAACTCGCTCTACGCAGCGTGGGACGCGCAATTTTATCCCGAGGGAATCCGCGGCTGGGTCGCGAAGATTGACGCCGACACCGGTCGCGGCGGGATGGCGGTCGATCCGAAATTTTTCGTGCGCTTCGAGCACGAGCGGCCACATCAGATTCATCTCGAAGGCGGCGACGCGTCGTCGGATTCGTATTGCTACCCATGATTACGAGTTGGATGACGCACTGGCCGTGGCTCGCGGTGGCCGCGATGGGCGCGTATCACGGCCTGAATCCCGCGATGGGATGGCTGTTCGCCGTGTCGCTCGGGCTCCAGGAGCGCAGCCGCGCGCGGCTGGCGGGCGCACTGGCGCCGATTGCGATCGGCCATCTCGCGTCGATCGCGCTCGTGGTCGCGCTGTTCGAAGGCGGCCAACTGGTCATCAGTCCAGGGACTATGCAGATTCTCGGCGGCGTCGCGCTGGCGGCGTTCGGTGCTTTCAGATTGGTATCGTCGCGGTTTCACTATCGATGGGTCGGGATGCGCGTGAGCAGCCTCGACTTGATTCTGTGGTCGTTCCTGATGGCTTCGGCGCACGGCGCGGGCCTGATGCTGTTTCCGGTTCTGATAGCTCTGCCGATATGCAGAGGTCCGGCTGCGTCGGCAGGTTTGCAGAGCGCATCAACGATCGCGATCGCGAAATCAGGCGTGATGCTCGTCGCGCTCCACACTGCGGCGATGCTGCTGGTGATGGGCGCGGTCGCGATCGTGATCTACGAGAAGGTCGGCGTCGGAATCCTGCGCCGCGCCTGGATCAACGTGGACAAGCTCTGGGCCGCCACGCTGATGGGCGCCGGATTGATCGTGCTCGCAGTCTAGTCGCTACTCGGTATCGAAGGTGGCGCTGCCATCATCGCTCGACTGGAAGTTGCGCGTCCTTCCATTCGATCATGCCGCCCTTCAGATTCCACACGTGCTCGAAGCCCAGGCCGGTGAGGATCGCGGCGGCGGTGGCGCTTCGGACTCCGACTCGGCATATCGCGACGATGTCGCGGGCCTTCGCATTCGCAAGCTCGTTAGTCCGTTCCGGCAATTCCTTCAGCGGGATCAAGTGCGCACCCGCGATATGACCCAGCTCTCCGCGATATTCATCTTCCTCGCGAACATCGATTAGCATCGGCGGATCGGCGCTCGCGATCCGATCGCGCAACTGCGCTGCGCTCAACTGCCTCACCTGATTGAGTTGCGAGAGCGTGGGGAACTTCAGCGCGCCCGCATCGAGGTCGGATTGATTCGGTTGCAGCGCCTCCTGGATGCCATCGGGCAGCGGCAAGCCGAGATTGTTCATCAAGTTGATGTAGTCGTCGCGGGTCTTGCCGGCCAGCCGCGGGTTCGAGCGCTTCTCCTCTCCGATGCTGGATTGCGTATGCCCTCGATAATCGTGCGCGGGAAAAACCAGGACCTCATCAGGGAGGGTGAACAGCTTGCGCATTATCGAATCGTACTGAATGCCCGCATCGCCGCCCGCGAAATCGGAGCGCCCGGTGCCGTGGATGAACAAAACATCGCCGGTGAAGACGCGATCCTTCGCGAGCAGGCTTATCGAATCCGGAGTGTGGCCCGGGGTGTGGAGGACGCGGAGTTCCTCGTCGCCGACTTTCAGCGCCTGACCGTCTTCGACATGGATACTGACGTGCGGCGCCGGCGCGAGCCGATGCATCACGACCGGCGCACCGGCAAGCTCGCCCAACTCCATCGCGCCGCTGCGATGGTCGGCGTGGGTGTGCGTGTCGATGATCGAATCCAGACGCCATCCGTGATACGCGAGGACCGCGAGGTAGCGCTCGATTTTGTCGCGCAAAGGATCGATGATGGCGGCCTTGCGGGTTGCTTCCGAAATCGCAAGGTAGGTTTTGCACTTGCTACGATTGAGTTCGCGAAAGATCATTCGACCGTTCCACGCACCGCAACGGGAGCGTGGCCTCCACCAAATCGATTGAACAGAAATAGTTGATGTTACACAGTCCCTTCAACCCTTCATCGGACCCGCAGGGGTCGAAAGGGCAATCCGGAAACATAGTTCATCGGGGTATGCCTGCCAATGACTGCTACCGGACGTGAACCGGCGCCTCTTGGATGACGTTGCTGCCATAGCCGAGGCGGTTCCACTCGGGCTGGCTACGATCGGCCAGGTCGCTCGCGCACGCACGAATCGCGCGCCCGGTGCGTCGATGCGCGTAATCAGCTCCCACCATTGCCGGCTATGCGAACTCCGCTCCCTGTCGTTGCCGAAAATTAGATCTTGTGGATGACGCCGTACGCGCGGGTCTATATCCCCCCAGCGTGCGCGAATGCCCGCGATCTGTTACGGTCTCGGCACCAACTTGTTCCGGAGGTAAACAGCTATGGGAACATTCGTAGTTTTGGCCCGCTACACGCATCAGGGTGTCGAGCACGTGAAGTCCTCGCCTGAACGACTCGACGCGGTCAAGAAGGCTTTCCACACCAAGGGCGCGGAGGTGAAGGCTTTCTATAATTTGATGGGTGAATACGATGCCCTCCTGATTGTGGAGGCCCCGTCGGACGAGATCATGGCGCAGCTTGCGCTCGGAGTGGAAAGCAAAGGCAACGTGCGCACCGAGACGCTTCGCGCCTTCAGCGAAGCCGAGTTCCGCAAGATAGTAGCGGGAATGTCTTAGTTCGAAATCCAAATTCTGGTTGAAGGAGGAGCCAGGCATGATTACTAACCGCGAATCGCGCACGAGTGTCGATGAAATCGCGGCGGGCATATATCGCATCAGTACGCCGGTTGGGCCGGAGGTGATTCCGGGCGGCTTCTCTTTCAACCAGTACCTTCTCCTCGACGAGCAGCCGCTGCTGTTTCACACGGGGCTGCGCAAGATGTTTCATCTGGTCCGCGAGGCGGTTGCGAGCGTGATGCCGGTCGAGAGGCTGCGCTATGTCGCCTTCTCGCATGTGGAGGCCGACGAGTGCGGGTCGCTCAACCAATGGCTGGCCGCCGCTCCCGCGGCCGTAGCGCTATGCGGTCGCGTCGCGGCGTCGGTGTCGATCGAGGACTTGGCCGACCGTATGCCGCGCGAAATCGCCGACGGTGAGACCTTGTCGCTGGGTGTCCGCTCCGTTCAGTGGTTCGACACGCCGCACTTGCCGCACGCGTGGGAGTGCGGATTCCTGATGGAGAAACACACCCGGACGCTGCTATGCGGCGATCTCTTCACGCAAGGCGGCAACAATCCGCCGGCTATCACCGAGTCGGATATCCTCGGCCCGAGCGAAGCCTTCCGCGGCAGAATGGATTATTTTTCCCACACCCGGAACGCGGGCGTCATGATCGAACGCCTGGCCTCCGCCGCGCCGACAACGCTGGCCTGTATGCACGGCAGCGCGTGGCGAGGCGACGGAGCACAACTCCTGCGCGCACTGGGCGAGGCGCTTTCCAGATAACTTATCGGAGATTAATCTTTCGCTGCCTGCGACCGGGTCACCGGACCGCCACAGGGCAACGCGGTCGGGCCGAACTTCCTGCCATACAGACTTCGAACTCGCCGTGGCTACTGTACGTTGGTATCGAACGCGGCGGTTTCGACCTGGCCGTGGCGCTTGATTTCCAGCACGATCCGATACTCGCCGGATTGAGGAAAGCCGTAAGGTATCGAGATTTCCGGCGAGATCTTTTCGGCTGCCGCCAGCGCTCCGGGTATCGAAGTCGGACATGAAGGCGGCGAACCCGCACCGTTGCTGCCCGTGGCCGACACCAGCATCAGCGACGCCATCGGCACCGTGCCCGCCGGATGAACGTGCGCGAAGACAGTGAGGTCGCTGCGCACTATCGCGGCGTGCGCGGCCATCCCCATGTACGGCTGCAAGTCGCTGACCGGCTTCCCGGATTGATCCTTCACGACAAAGCGCAAAGCGACCGGAACGTTGGTGCGAAATGGTTCCGCTCCGTGCTGCCAGACCACTTTCGCGCCGTCAGGCAGGGCGAACACGCCGGACTTCAGGCTGCCGAGCGGCCCGAGCGGGCCACCCGCGTCGTCGCCGGAAAGCGGCTTGCCGGCGATCTCGGGCAGATCGATCTCGCCGACCATCGTGATCGGGAAGCCGCTCTTGTGTACGAGGTCGGCGAAAAGCGCGTAGTGGCCGGCATCCATCGGCGGCAGGCCGAACGCCCATTCGCCGTTCGGCATCCGGTCGGGATGCAGATGCCATACGCGGTCCATCGCCGGCATCCGGATCACGAACAGATGCATCAGATGGTTATGGTCCGGGATCACATCCGCCATGTTGAAGTTCCGGCGGAACTCAATTTGCGCGGCCTTGAGAATCAGGCGATCGCCGCCTTCGAGCGTAACGCTGAGCTTCTGCGGCTTGAAGTACTTGACGATTTCCTGATAGCTGCTGGCATCGACGCCCCACCAGGCGTAGCCGAGGCCGAAGACCACTATCGCGCCTACGGCCGTTATCGCCATCGCCCGAATGCCGCGCCGGCGATATTGCGGCGTGGGCGCAACGCCCGGATCGAGCCTTGATTCGCGCGCCGCCGCGCCGACGATCGAGACCATGCCAAGCGCCAGTCCACAGATCAGCACGAGCAGGATCGCGCCGAGCCATGGCGGCATCGTGAAGCTCTTTTGCGCGAACGACGCGACCGGCACCGCCATCTCGGCGTAGCCGTGCGTGCCGTCCACCATCATCCGCACTTCGAGCGAGCCGAACTCCATCAGCCACAGGCTCGAGGTGAAGAAGCGCGGATCCTGCGCCGAGCGCGTCGCCAGGTCGGGAACGGGAAGGTAGGTCGAGCCGGCGCCGGTGAGCTTGGTCACAGAGGTGCGAATCTGGCGGATGGCGTCGGAGTTGGTCCGGATTTCGATTTCGGCAATTCCAGGGATCACCTGCGGCACGCGCACGGTAACGAACAGATGATAGGGACCCGCGTCGCCTTCCAGGAAGACGTCGGGACTGCCGACGTGAGCAGCGGCCGGCGCAGCGACAGTGAGCAGGACCGTCGCGAAGATCGCCGCAAGAAAGCCCGTCCTTGTAATCATGGTGAGGAGGTTTGCTTTTGTCGGGGCGGAATGGCCGGCGGGACGCCGGCCCTACTTCGGATTCCTTGTCTGCCGTAGCGCCGGCCTCCGTGCCGGTTCCGGGTCTCGAAGTAGGACCGGCGTCTCGCCGGTCATTCGAAACAAAACGTCAACCTCAGCGCTTCAACTGGCGCATCCAGTTGCCCAAGGCCACCGCGATCGAAGAGACCAACATCGCACCGACTAGCGCCATGACCATTCCTGTGATGAATGCGGCCGTGGTCTTTTCCGGAAAATGGAAATGGTACGGGTTGTAGAGAACGTTCGCCGGGTCGCTGTAGGGAAAATAGATTCGGCCGAAAATCCGGTTGCGCGCCAGCGGCGAATTCATGAAGTAACCCCACGGCCACTCGACGGCGAGCAACGTAACGAAAAAGACGCTCCCCGCAAGCAGGGCCGACTTCCACGCGCCCCATCGCGCGCCCATCCGATGCCGCAAGAGATCGATCGCAAAGGCCGGCACGATGATCGGCAGCGGGAATCCCAACGGAATGAAATGAGTGACGTGCTGATACACCGGGCCGAGCTTCGGCTCCGCCGGAAAGAGTGGGAAGATCCAGACGGCGAGCGCGAACAGCGCGGTGTATACCGCCGCGACCGTGGTCGCGGGCCATCGCGCCTGCGAGATCGTGGCGATCAGCACCAGGATCAGCGGGAATCCGGTGCAGGCCGCGAAGTAGAACTCGGAGCTGTGCGTCAGCGTCGGCCAGGTCTTTTCCAGCATGAAGCCCGCATCGCCCGTCAGCTCGACCGACGCGATGTACAGCAGCAAGCGGTCGAACTTGATTCTATTCGCGCCGGTCGCGCGATTCGCCTGCGCGCAGACCAGGAGCAGCGCGCCGAGCTTGATCGCGCCAATCCCCATCGCGAGCATCACATGCGGCGGGCTTAAGATTTTGACGTCGAGCCCGTAGGCGGTGTGCCACCAGTTGTCGAACGGCGCCGAAGTCAGCATCAGGACGCCGCCCCAGGCTGCGATGAAGCATCCGAGCGGTCCGCGAAGTCCCCATATACTCACCGAAGCTGCTTTCGCTTCGAGCGGCGATCCGAAAGTGGTCGAGAGTATCGCGTAGCCGCACGCGACTGCCGCCAGCACGCCGGCCAGATAGATCGCCATGTGCGCGGGCGTCCAGAAGGTGTCGCGGCCGATCGAGATGTGCCACGAGATGTCCCAGTAGCCGCCGATCAGCGCGGACGTGGCGGCGGCCGTGAGGCACCAGGCGTACCACGGGATCGCAGCGGCTGACCGGGCCTCGGCGCGGTCGGCGATCCCGATTCGGATCCCGAGCGTAGGCGCATTCGCGATGACGTTTGCCATAGGGCTACTACCTTCGGGGAATACGAACTTATTTAATATCAGTTACGCGGCCAAGGCGACAGTTTAGCCCAGCGCGGGCGTGCCGGCGATGCAGCGATCGCGCTACGTGAAATCTCTACTTCCAGTCGCGGCGATTCCACTTTTGAAGTAGCATTCGCAACCGAGGAAACGCGGATGACGTCACGCTCGGACTTCGTATCTGGAAACGCCGCATCGCACGGCGCGAAAATCTACTTTGAGAGCGCGGGCAGCGGCTCCGCCGTAGTGTTCATCCATGCGGGAGTTGCCGACTGCCGGATGTGGGAGCCGCAGTTCGAGCTCTTCAGCCGGAAGTTCCGCGCGATTCGATACGATCTGCGCGGCTTCGGCAAATCGGAGTTACCCGACGCGCCGTATGCGAATCACCGTGATCTTCGCAATGTCCTCCAACATCTCGGGGTCGAGAAGGCTGCGCTGATTGGATGCTCGATGGGCGGCGCGACCGCGATCGATTTCACACTCGAGCATCCGGAGCGCGTGACCGCGATAGTTCCGGTCGGCGCCGGCGTCGGCGGATGGAACGTCTGGTCGGACGGGATGATTCGCCACTTTGGCGAATTCATGCGGCTCGCGCAGCAAGGGGACATCGAGCGCGCGCGGGAGATGGACGCCAAGCTGTGGCTCGATGGGCCGTCACGCGACGCTTCACGGATCGATCGGCTGTATCGCGAGCGAGCGCGCCAGTTGCACAAGGACAACTTCTCGCTCACGCGCTTCCTGCATCCTGAAGACGAGCTCAAGCCGCCCGCGCTCGGAAGGCTCGGCGAGATCAAGGCCCCTGCGCTCGTGATGGTCGGCGACGCCGATGCGCCCGACGTGATCGCGGTCGCCGATCGGCTCGCGGCGGATATTTCCGGCGCAAAGCGGGTAACGATTCGCGATGCGGCTCATCTGCCCAACCTGGAGCGTCCCGACGAGTTCAACCGGATCGTGATGGACTTCCTGACGCCGATTCTGTGAGCGCGGCTCAGCCCTGCGCGATCACGTGCGCGATCGCGTTCGCCGTGGTGTGCGTAATACTGAGATGGAAACCGCGCACGCTTTTGGTGCGGGCGAAGTCGGCGGCCTTGCCCGACAGCACGATCGCCGGCGCGTGACCGCGCTCGCGCACCACCTCGATATCGCTCCATCCGACGTGCCGGTTCCATCCGGTGCCCAGCGCCTTCATCGTCGCTTCCTTGGCGGCAAAACGCGCAGCGTAGCTCTGGTAGCGGGCGCGGCCGCGCGACTCGCAGTACGCAATTTCCCCAGCGGTGAAAACCCGGCCCCGAAAGCGCGCGCCGGTCTTCTCCCGCTCGATCGCGGCGCGCACGCGGTCGACCTCGATCATGTCGATCCCGGTGCCGAGAATTTCCATTGCGATAGCGGGCGATCAGCGACCGGCGGCAAGTTCATCCGGCGGCGGCCCGCAACTCCCTGAGGTGGGCGAGCGCTGCCGCGACCATCTGCTCGCCCGATCCCGCCGCGACCCGCGCCATGTCAACTTCGTACCCGCCCTGCGCGTACGCCTCGCGGGTCGGGATATAGAGAATGAGATCGTTGCAGTAGCCGGCCACGAAAGTGTGAGGGAAATCGGGATTCGCCTTGAGCGCGAGCCCGAGCTCAACGAACGGCTCGCCGGGCAGGCCGACGATCGCGATCTCACCGATACGCGCAACGCTGATCCGGGTCGCGAGCTCGCCGCGCTCCGGATTGACACGGCGATCGCGCAAATTGATCCGCTCCAGATTCTCGATCGCACTCAGCGCCGTCTGGGCGCGCTCGTGCTCGGCGCGCAGGCGGCCGAGCCGATACTCGCCGCCCGGATGACTTGTGAGCGAGAGCGCGGCCTGCTCGACATAGGCGCGCGCAGTCGCGAGCGCGGCGGTTAAATCTTTGAGCCGGAGCGTGAGCGGAATCCGCTGGGCCGCGACCTTTACTTCCGCCATTTCCGGCGCGCACGCCAGCGCCTCGAAACAGGCGCGTCCCATCTCGGTGCCCGCTTCGCGCGCCGCCTCGAAGGTCCCGCGCCTGCGCGGGTCGATATTGCCGGTCGCGCCGTTCAAGAAAATCGAGATCGCGCCGCGGTCGTGATTGCGCGCCAGCCGCTCGATCTCGTCTTGCGCGAAGCCGGGATAGTCGCGCGAGTATTGGAGATTGTCTTCGCAGAGCATCACGCCGTGGCAGGCGTAGTTGAGGACGAAAGCGAGCGCGCTGCCGTCATCGCGGTAGACTCCAAGCGCCTTCACCTCCGGATCGGCGACGCCGGCGTAATTCGGGAACAGGCGCATCTCGCCGCTCGGGGTGAGCAAGCGGCGGTTGGCGCCGAGCGCGAAACGCGCACCCGCAACCCTGATCCGCGCGGGCTCGAGATTACGATTGGCCGCCAGGATCGTCGCCGCGATTTTGCGGGGCAGGTCGAGCTCCCAATCGAGGTCGCGATCGGGACCGGCCTGCGTTCCGGGTTTGGGCGTCGCGAAAATATTGAACGCCGGCCCCGAGTGGGTATGGGTCGCGCCGATTATTATCGCGTCGGCCGCGATGTCGCATTCGGCCGCGACGCGCGCGCACACGTCGTCGGCGATCCGGGCTCCGATCCCGAGCAAATCGACGCCGACGATTGCAAGCTTGTTTTGCGCAAGCTTGTTTTGCCCGCCGGCAAGCACGAGCGCCTGCACCGCGAGATCATCGTGCACCCCGGCGGCGCGCCCGGTTCTGCCCCCGTAACCCGCCATCGCGAGGCCAATCCTCGGCTCCAGCTTCGTTCTCGCGGCGCCTGCCAACAGCATCGGGGCTCGAACCGTCAGGATGGGGCGCGGGCTGGAGAGACCTCGAGCACGGCGCGATCGATCCTGGCGCCGGCCAGTTCCCCGGCGTTGGCGGCGACCTTCTCGACCGCCGCGATTATTTCGTCCACGTCGCTCGCGCCACCGAGCAGGCATTCGTGCGGAATTGCGACCAGCTCGTGGCCGAACAGGCGCTCCGCGACCGGGCACTCCGGCATTGCGTCGGGCGGCGCGCCCGCCAGCTCGCACGCGCGCCGATACGCGGGCGCGTCGAGCGGAAAGAGCTGCGAGCGATACACCGGCTCGTTGCCGATTCCGCACGGAATGCCTTCGGCTTGCAGCGCGCGCAGAAAGCGGTTGCGCGAGACACCCAACGCGTCCGGATCGACGCGAAACAGAAAGGCGTAGACTACCGGCCGGGTGACGCGCGCGTCGGGCGCGAGCGGAATCAAGCCGCGGATTTTCCCGAGCCCCGCGCGCATCCGATTGGCCATCGCGCCCTTGAGCTCGATCTGCCCCGGCAGCCGCCCGAGTTGAGCGAGCAGCGCGCCGCATTGCCATTCGGTCATCCGGTAGTTCGCACCCATCAGCGGCGCACCGAAAGTTTCACCCGGGCGGCGCCGCCCGCAGTTGATCAGCGATTGGCAGCGCTTCTCCAGTTCCGGATCGTTGGTCGCGATCAGGCCGCCTTCGCAGGCGGTCATGGGTTTGGAGGACTGAAAGCTGAAGCATCCGAGTGCGCCCCATCCGCCGACGCCGCGGCCGCGCCATTGCGCGCCCGGCACATGCGCGCAGTCCTCGACGATCGCGATCGAATGGGC
>Ga0209517_10003936_pt1 | contig 19848 bp, 9 predicted proteins | sample PeaSoiMetSII2010_FD_187695 | JGI IMG/M metagenome (GOLD analysis project Ga0209517, IMG submission 187695) | Peat soil microbial communities from Weissenstadt, Germany - SII-2010 (SPAdes) (version 2) | ecosystem: Environmental > Terrestrial > Soil > Wetlands > Peat | place: Germany: Weissenstadt...
TCTACTTCAATCTGCCGCAGCAAATTCACAATCTGCTCCGCCTTGTATCTCTTCATGGGCATGGCCGGTCTTCCTCCAAGTGAATTCTCTCTCATTTCACCTGGTACAAAAATCCCCGGTCAGGTCAAGGGAAAGCATTGTCGGATCAACTGATTAGAAAGTGTTGCATCGACCCCCTGAGCTCGCACGACTTATCAGGCTCGTTCCCGACCTCGGCGTCACCTTTCTGGCGCCGCGTGCCGGAAATCCTCACGAACTTGCCTTCCACTTCCTTGCGAGTTCTTCCACGCTCGGATATGAGTATGCTTCCACGAATGTGTGTTCCAGCGGCTGCGAACCGTCTGTCATCGCCCGCGCCAGCATTTCCAGCGCTCTATCCAGCGTCAAAGAAGTCACTACTGTGGCGCACAACGCGCCTTGATCCACGAGTGGTTTGCTTCTATCCGCAACTCCAACGCCCGCACACGGCAGGGCCAGCCATTTCGCTCGCTCAGGTCCAGAGGCAGTTACCTCGAACGCTTTTCTGGCTCCGGCAATGAAGTCGGCGTTTTGCGAAACGATCAATTGAGTGCCCTCGGGACGTTGCCTCGTAAGATTCAGCCAGGAACATACCGCGTTATGAGCGCCGTCTACGGATGATGCTAGCACTTTCAGGCTCCTCACTTGGACGTTCTTGGGTTTCGCGCTTTCCATGCCCTCGAATCTTTTCGTCGCCCACGAACTCATCGATGGCCCGCGAAGATAGAGAACCGAACCACCATTTGGCAATATCGCACCGATCTGCCGCCCCTGAATCCGGCCCACTTCCACGTGGTCTTGTGAAATTTGAAAGACTGGAACCTTGGAGTTCTTGCGAAGCGCCCCGGTGTAATCCACATGCGCGTTGCTGACGACCCAGCCGATTCCCGCTGCGACTGCTGCCTCCGCTACGCGCGGCAGTCCGGCGGCGCTCACCGGCTCGACGAGGATTCCATCTGGCCGCGAGGTTCGCGAATGCACCAAATCCACCAAATACTGGCCCTGAGCTACCGCGTCCATCTGCGCGCTCACGACCTCTAACTCCACTCCAAGACGATCTGCAGTGGCCTGAGCCGCAGAAGTTTGGGCGCGCAAGTACATCGTGTCGCCGGGAACAGACAGAGCGAATTTCAATTTCTTCACGGGCGCCCCCACGGATGTAGATTACATCCTCTGCCGATTACCACAACCAATGGTGGCAAAACCCGTGCGAAGCCGTCACCCCAACCCTCGGAGTGAGGCGCAGGTGACCGGCGACACGCACTTATCCGGTTCCGCTGTCTACAGAGTGTGACGTGGGCGATTTCTCAAGTCACTTCGTCTTACTTGGCTGAGTCCAGCTCTTCTAATCGAGTGTTTGGGAAATAGTGGTCGAGTATCGCGCGAAATTCCGATCCGTGTTCGGCCATATCTCGGGCGCCGCGTTCGCACAAGCCGAGGCCGTGTCCACGGCCGGCACCCTGAAGGATGACTCCTCCCTCTTCTTCTTCCGCTGTGAAGTTATTGCTGGGAACTGAGTCCCATCCGAGCCTTCTCCCGATTTCGAGCCGGCCGTTTTCTCCGCGAAGCACCAGGAGCGCAGCGTCTTCGCGGGACACCTTACGAGTCCAGCGAATTGGGTACCTGTGACAATAGTCGCAGAGCACGGAAAAATAAGGATAGCCGTTCTGGGGGAGGCCGATTTCCCGAGGCGTCCGCGTATGACCTCCGCAGCTCGGAGTGAACATCGCAGCGAAGGGTTTGTCCTCATACGTAAGCACCAGACCGCGGGTTGCGGCTGCGGCTTTGGCCGATGGGCTATCGGCCGTGGGCGGCTCGCGAAGGAACTGGCAGTGGGTGAGATCGCAAAAGTCGAAATCCGCATGCCGTCCGGCGCCGGCGATGAAATACGAACGGCTGACCACTGCCTGTGCTTTCAGGGCCTCGGCCGCAGTACCCGGTAAAGTTTCAGCTTGCACGGCGGAGGCGACTGCGGTCTCGAGATCCATCGTGACAACCGGGATCAGTTCGCCGTTTTTCGATTTCAGATCCAGCACTCCCTCGTATCGCCGCCGAATTTTCTCGGGGACCGTGATTACCAGGCCCGCGTTTTGCCGATTTCGGCCGGACGCGTGCAGCTCGGTCGCGCGAATTTCGTTGTTGCCGCAGCTGAGGCGCAATTCGCTGCCTGATGCTCGAATGGAAAGCACGCTACACACCGATCTCGGTCGCAGAAAAAGCTGCTGGCTCCCTGCCGAGACGAACAACTCACCTGTTTGATCGGGGGCAAGCGTAAGTTCCTGCGGATGAAAAATACCAAGAACCCCAATTCGGACTGCGCGATCTTGGCACTGCGCTGCTAGTGGCAGGGCAAACACAAAGACGAACGAAACGAAAAGCCGCATAGGCTTATTCTTCCATCTTGCGGAGCGCCTGGCCCGCAAATTCCGCGGCCTTGGCTCCGGCGACGCCGTGGACCCGCATGAGAAGAAGAACCTCCGGTTGATCCGCGGGCACGAGTGCGAGCACAAACCCATCGGTGGCGGATCGGGGAGAATGCGTGCAGGCGGCGGTACCGGTTTTCACCAGCGCGGCGGTCTGCTTCAGCTGGCGGTCGACGGCCGCGCCGGTGCCGCGCTGGGCGGATAGCCTCATTCCTTCCAGGATCGGAGCGACGCCCGGCTGGTCCTTTCGGCGAAACAATTCCAGATAAGCTTGTGCCATGTGGATCGGTGAAATGCGCCACTGCTCGCCGAGCCCGATCAGGTTCGCACTGGTGGAATTGGCATCGGGTGTTTCCAATCCGAATGACTGCGCAACCGGAGTGACCTGTTCCAGACTCACAACTTCCGCCATCTGAAGAAAGTAGGCGTTGCAGGATACGGAGATCGCCGCCGTGACGTCGAGCCTGCCGTGAGGAATCGGCTGCCAGCACCCGCTCGCTTTGCCTTTGCACTCGTAGACCGGGTAGCGAAATGCGTGTCCATCGGCGTATGCCAGCGCCGTAAATGGCTTCACAAGCGAACCGAGCGGAATCGGCTTTTCGTAATCATCCCAGTGACTGGCCAGTAGGGCGCCCGAATTTGCGTCGAGCAGCAGATACGACGTGTACTCATTCGCGTAATCGCGCTGCAGAATCCCCGCAGCCGATTGCGAGAATAGGGACTGTCTTGCGCCGTGAGGTGCTTGAGCGTACAGGAACGACGAAGACAAGACCACCAAGAGCAGATGGATCGGCACACTCTTGCGGCCGGCTAGTGAGCCCATGCGTAGACTACCGTTTGGGTTTGACGATCAGCCGCATCGCGAATCACAATCTTCTCGGATACGATTTCCTTCAGAGTCGAGCTAAGGCTCACGATGTTGTCGGAAAAGAATTCCGGGCTTCCGTCATTTGCGCCGGTGTGCGCCTCGAAATCCAGCAATTTTGTAAGAGTTGCGAAGTTCTCCATCTCCCGTTGATGGTCGAACCCGGCGGCGAACTCGGCCGGCGGCGCCGTTGTTTTCTTACTCATGCCATCGAGCATGTTACCTAGAAGAACGGGATCGTCAGAAACAAGCAGATACTTTCCGCGTACGGCGATGGAGAGCGGCCAGAGGCCGTCGAGCACGCTGTAACCCGACGAGGTTTTCCACCCAAGTCCCATTTGCCCTGTCGTGAAGTCCTGCCGGACAAATTCCACCAGGGCAGCCTTCGCAGCCGACTGATCCCAATCGGACTCTCCCAGGAAAGCGACCGCGGAATGGATGCGAACAAACACGCCGGCAGAGTCCCGATCGGTGCGTTTGATCCGCAGTTGCGCGAGGATACGATTCTTCGCCAATACCGCCTGAAGCGCGGCGTGGGTGTCTGCTACCGCGGAGTTCTGCGCGGGCGGCTGATCGATCCGCGTTTCCAAATCGGTGGCTGAGCCTGTCACGCCATTTCCAAGCTGTACTTCGGGAGCAAGTTTCTGCGGCGCGGAAGGGCCCAGGTGCGGCGATAGAATGCTGGCCGCTAGCAACTCAGCCGAGCCCTTGGGATTGGGATCGGCGTTTCCTTCGTACAGGCCGGCGTTTGCCGGAATAAGGCGCATGAGGTCGGCCACGGCCGTCGCGCCTTTTCCGTCAGCCGGCTGAGCAGCATCTTTTCTCAGCAGCGTCCGCTCCTCGCGGTATTCCCTGCCGGAGCGCATGAGGTCGCTGATCGCGGCGCTGTAGTGGCTCATGTCGGTGATGTTCTGCTCGATCCAGTAGGAGCGGAAATAGGGGCTTGGGACGATTTTGTCGAGGTTCAGTATCATGCGGAGATCGCCCGGCGCGCCCGCCGCGGCGACGGAGCGGGACCACCACGACTCCTCGGGCAGTGAGGGATTCTTAGCGCCAGCAAGTAGTTCAAGAGAGCCGGCAAGCAGGTCCGCGCGAGTCGCGAGCAATAGATAGTCTCCGCTGACGGCGAACGCTACCTCACGCTCGGAGTCCGGATCCTTCCGGTAGAAGAAATCGACGCCACCCGCGGTACGCGATTCGAAACTGGACCGCGTCTGCCAGAGGACGGACTGCGCGAAATCAGCCGATGGGAGCCGCGTGATATAGAGGAATTGGAGCTTGCCAATGTCGTAGAGCGCGAAGACGGTTTGTTTTCCGGCCACCTGTCGCAGCATCTCTGAGTTGGTGGGGATACCCGCGGCAGTCGAAAACTCCCCGCCGGCGTCTTTCAGCCTCAAGAACAAACGCGATCGCGAGAAGGCGTCAAAATTCTTGCTGCTCAGCCAGCTTCCTTTTTCCTGCGATTTGTCCCAATCGTCCAGAAGAGCTGAAAAGTCGTTGGCCTGCAGATAGAGCAGCGCTCCCGCCGGAACGAAGCGGGATAGCTCGGTTTGCGGTTGTTGCGGGACGGCAACGCGATAGGCTGCCCACGATACGCTCAGTATCCCGACACACATCAACACGACGACGATCACGCGCTTCATGGCTTCTCTCCTACCGCTGCCGCGGCGGCTTTTGGCGGCGCGGCCGCGCGAGCAACGAGCCGCGGGCGCACGAGGCGGTCTTGCTCCAGATCGGCGTGCAGAATCGGCTGGCGCGCGGCGTTGGTCTGCTGCCGCCGCAAACGCGCCCTAAGGTCCAGGATTTCGGAGGCAGCGACTTTGCGCCGGTCGGCGGATTTTTCGAGTTTCCGGCTAATTTGCAGATAGGTCAGAGCTTCGTCCAGACGCTCGACGCGAATCATCGAAAGAGCAATTTCGTGGGCGAGTTCGGCTTGTTGAGAGGGCTGAAGAGCGAGCGTCGACGGCGTTGCGGCATCGCTCACGTCGGCGCTGTCGTCGACGGCGTCGGCGGTGCCATTTTCTGTATCGCTCGAATTATTGACGGCGGCCTGCCCAAGGAACCTTCGCTGCAGGAACTGCTCGATCGAGGCGAGTGCCAGCTGGTCCTCGGGGACGGAGGCGGCGGCTTGGAAGAATGCCAAGCGCGCTTCGTCGCTAGCGGGAGAGTCCGCCAGCGCTTTCTCGAGAATTTCCATTTTGACGCGGGGGCCTGGCGAATTCCGCGCGGCTGCCAGACGAGCATCGTCGAAGAAGGGGTGATCCGCAGCCACCGGAGTGATGCTTTTCGGACCCTCCGCCAATAGCTTCAGCTCGGCGCTGCCAAACTCGCCGGGCTGCGGCAGGCCAGCCAACCCAGCCGCCGCCTGAAGCCGGAGGGCATACGGATTCTCAGGATCCATTGAAAGCTTCGCGAGGCTGTCTTCCGCTGCGCTTTTGTCCTGTCCCGCGGCGAGTCGGGCCTTGGCGAGCCTGAGGCGGAAAGACGGCTCCCACGGCGTGCATGACGCCAGCGGCTGAAGGAACTCGATGGCTTCGGCAGGATGGCCCGTCTTTTCAAATACAGCAGCCGAAGAGTCCAGGTTCTGATATGGATCCTCGGCAACAAGGACCAGTCGCTTCAGCAATGCTACTGCGGCCGGAGTGTCGCCGTCCGCGATTCGGATTTCAGCCAGACCGAGGAAATTCGTTGCGACGAATTCGTGGTTTTCCATTTCGCGCGAGAATACAAATTCGAGGATTTTGCGGGCGGATTGCTTGTCGCCACTTTCTACGAGTTGCTTGGCGGCCAAACGCAGGCTTTCTGCAGAAGGCGCGTCCTGGGGATCCGACCTGTACGACGAGATCTTCGCGTCCAGAGTGCCTAGTTTCGCAGCGCACTCAAGTTCGTTGGGCACCAGATACGCCGTTTCCAGGCTCGAGTGGTCTTTCTTTAGAGCATCGATCGCTTGTTCGGCCTCGGCGTATCGTTTGGCGTCCACGAGGTATTGCACCCAGCGAAGCTGCCAGCTCCACAAACTGCTGTTCGCACCCTCTTGATCTTGCCCCTCGGCCTTGGCTGCCGCAGCTTGTTTGGCGTCTAGGATTCGCTGGTAGATCGGGGCGCGATTAGCCAGCGGTATCCACGGCACGCTCGCGACATCCTCCAGCACCGCCGTAGGATCTGGCGCGGAAAGAGAAACATCGAGAAGCCATGTAATGGCGGTCGAAGCATCCCCCTGAGCAAGGTAGGCGCTCTCCAGCAGAGCGTTCGAACGATAGTTCCCGTTGCGGTGCAGATAGGCGCGAACGACCTTGTCAACGTCCGGCTTCACTTCTGCGAACAAGCCGCGACTATGCAGATGATCGCAGGCGCGGCCAAAATCGGTCCAGAAGTCGTCCGACAGCCGCAACTTTTCTACCTGGGCGAGTTGCGCGGAGAAAAACAATTTCCATTGGGCAACGGCGGTCGCGCGATTCTTGTCTTTGTAATAGGCGATTGCGAGCTTGTCGTGAACGCTGATGCTGCCCGACGAAAGCTCCAGCGTGTAGTTGTACTGTTCGATCGCCTTGCGGTTGTTTCCCTGGTCCATGTAGTAATCACCCAGAGAAAGGTGAGGATCCCCCGATGCGGGACTATGCTCCAATTCGGCCGATAGAAAATCTTCGGACGCGTCCTGCTTCGTATCGGCGAGATACTCACCGTAGCGCGAGCCATAGTAGAACCAGATGTCTCCGGCGAGTTGCGCATCGCGGTCCACAGGCTTGCCAAGCCGCGCTCCGATGGTTTGATCTCCGAGAGCGTCCGTAAATGCCGCGTTGATCGTCGGCGAGTTCTCCGCGAAGTACAGTCCCACAAGCGCGTTGTACGATTTCGCCCAGACCGGCGGACGAGCCTTGCTGCGTGCAGCCACGACCGCGTGCGCCAGCTGGGCATCTCCATTTGCCAGCGCGAAATCCGCAGCCTGCTGACCCCACGGTTGCCACGAGCTCGTAACCTGCACGAGTTGCTGCGGATTCTTCTTCAACAGAAGTGTGAACCAGCGAGTCTTGTCGGTTCCTCCCAGGCGATTGGGGCCGAGAGACGAAAGAAGCCTTAATTCGTCATCCTCATCGCCCACAGCACGATAGGCCTGTGCGGCATTCTCGATGATGTACGAATAACCGTCCGGCCGAGCCTGCTGTGCGAGCTTCTCCAATTGCGGGCCCAGTTCGGCGAACCTCAGCCGCTGCCGCTGGAGCCGGACGAATTCATTCATTTCACCCATCCAGTCCGGCTCGTTGCGCGAAGCAGTCGTCAATAAGTCATAGCGCCACCGTGCCTCCTCGTCTGAGAGTCCCGCTGCTTGCGCGAGCGGAAGCGCGAATTCCTTTGCATCAGCCTCAGACATCCGGTCGCGCAGCCTCTGGGCGAATTCGGCGAACGACGATTTTTCCTCCGGCGTGAAATAACGAGCTGCTGTCGAACCTATTTCCGTCAAAGCGGCGCGCATGCCCTGGCGTGCCGCCTGCTGGCGCGTCGCAAAGACATGCTCCCGCCATTGTTTGTCGGAAATTCCCGCAATCCCTTCCTTGGCGGCTTGTTCCCTCAGGACAGGAAGTGAAGCGGATGCGGAATTCATGGCTTCCTGCAATATCGCGTATGCCTTTTCCTGCTGCCGGAGGCGCGTCATGATGCGCGCGTAGAGCTTTACGCCGTCTTGGTTTTCCGGCGACGCCAGCAATTCACCCCCTGCGGTGCTGACGCCTTGTTCCGCGAAAGTCCTGGCGGGATCCAGGATGCCCCAGGCTTCCAGCCGGCGCGCGACTTCGAAATAATTGCTTGCGCGTACCGGCGCTGGGTCAATCAGAGCGGCTTTGAGCGCGGCCACAGCGTCCGCGTCTCGCCCCTGGCGGGCGCGAACCTCCGCGACTTTCTCCATCCACTTGGGATCTTTGTAGGTCAGCTGGTAGAGGCGATCGTAGTCGCCGGCTGCGTCGTCGAACCGCTGCAGCCGTTCTTCCAGCGACGCGCGCGCGATGCGCAGGTCGTTGCGGTCCGGGCGGACGGCCAGCGCTTTCCCGTAGGAATCCACAGCCTCCGGAAACTCTTCGAGATTGCTTTGCACTCGGGCCAGCACCATCGGCCATCGATAATCGCGGGGCGACTGTTGAATCGTCTTCGCATAGAAATCGAGGAGCTGCTTTTCGCACTGGTGCTGCTGCGCGTAGAGCGAAGCCTCAGTCGAGAGGCCATCGTCTTCAGGGAAATTGTTGATCAGCTCGATGTATTGATCCACCGCACCGGAGTAATCCTTCAGCTGCGTGAGCGCCGGGATGAGTCCGCGCCGGAGCGTTGCGATCTGGTTCTTCCGTTCGTCGGCGGTCAGCGGCGCGCCGCGGAACAGCTCGATTTTCTCGAGATAGAACTGCTTCAGACCAGCCGCGTCACTGGACCGCGAATAGGTATCCGCCATCGCCGCAAGGTATTGGCTGTCATACGGCGAATTCTTCAAAAGCCCATCCAGCAAAGCGCGCGCCTGTTGAAAATCCTTCGCTTCGGTGGATTTGCGCGCCGCTTCGAATGTGAACTGCGCGCCGAGTTGCGGGTAGGCGTCACCGGCGGCCTGGCGGAGCACGCTGATCGCCTGCGGGTAAAGCTTCACTCGCCAGTAGAAGTCGACTGTCGATCGGACCACTCCGAGGATTTTCGGATTGGCCTGGTACAACTCCTCGATATTGCGCCGCGCCGCCGGAATATCTTTCTTGCCCTCGTAAAATTGGACCAGGGCATACCGCAATTGCATCCTCGCGACTGGATCCCTCGCGAGAGTCGCCTGCTTCTCAAGCGCCTTCTGGCGAACGGCTTCGAGCGAGTGCTCGCCGGCGATCGTCTCGATCTCCGCGGCCTGCTCGATGGAATCGGCGCGATCAAGCGTCGCATCGAGGAACGTGGCCATATCCGGCCGCCGGTTCTCCGCTTCGAGCACGCGCACGCGCAGCCGGATGGCGGGCAGTGAATCGTCCGATTCGGTCGCCAGCTTTTCGGTCGCGTCGTTGACCATGTCGCGGAGCTTCGGCCGGCGCGCCAGTTCCAGGAGGCGCGCCATCGCGGGTGATTGTTCGCCGTCCGCCAGAGCCGCGCCCGCATACTCGCGAATGGCTCTGGAATAATCGCCCTGCGTCTCGTAAATCGCGCCTTCCTCGTAGCCATAAAGCGTCGGATTTGCCAGTTTGGCGCGCCCTTCATCCATCAGGCGCAATGCGTTGCCGAAGTCGAAGTAGTCCCAATAGATGGTCGCGGCTTCCAGGTAGCCGTTCGAATCTCCCGGCGTGACTTTCGGGATCCTTTCCCAATAGGGAGCCGCCCGCTGGAACCGTTCGCGGTCGGAATAGATGTCGCCGATGCGCGCCAGGATCTCCGTGTCCCCGGGATTCGCGGCCAGTAGATTTTCGTCAATCTTTGCGGCAACTTCTGTTTCAGAGGCGTCGAAATACGCGAGCGAACGGAAAACCGAGGACGCGTTTCGGTCCAGCTCGTTGTCGGCCGGATACGCTTCCGCCAGAACTTTCAATACCGGCGCGCTCTCTTCGAAATGGGAGCGCCAAATTTCGGCATCGGCCAATTCCTCTGCGGCCGCCGGATCGTTTTTCACAAATTGAGTCCAGTCACCGCCGTTGCCCCCGGGCGCCGATTGACGCAGCACGCTTAGCTCCCCTTCCAGCTGATTCGTGGACGAGAGATATTCGAAATATTCATCGCGCAACCCAGCGTCTTCGAACCAGTGCTCGCGAATGAGCGCCAGCCACGCCGCTTGGTCGTAGGTGGGAGGCGAGTGATACGCGCCCAGCAGATTGTGCACGAAGTAGAGGTTATGCGGGAATTTCTGGTTCGCGTATTGATTCAGCCGGACGTACATCGCCGGTGTCCCGCCGCGAACCGACGCAAAGTAACTTTGGAGAACGTTGCCGTCGAACTGCTTCACGGCGTCCTGCGTCAGTTGTTCGAGCTCCGAATACTTTCGGTAGCGAAGGTAGAGCCGCGCTAGCTTGCTGTACCACGAAGGATCTGAAAAACGCGCGAAGGCGCGGCGGTATACCTCTTCCTGTTCCGCGCTGAGGTCGTTCTGTTGGAGAAACATCGCGAGATGCTCGTAGAGGCCGGGATCGTCGGGATTGCGGTCGATTTCCCGGCGCAGCACGCCCAGCGCCCGCGGAACCTCTTTCAATTCCACCAGCCGCGCGAGATAACGTTCCAGAACGCGCGAATAATCGGGAGAACGCGGGCCGTTCTCAGGCGCGGATGTGTCCCGCTGGACCTGGAAGGCCGCGTTGGGCGGCTGCGAAGAAGCGTCTGCCGATTCCGGCTTTTCGTCGGATTCCCCGCCTCGCGCATTATCAAATCGGCTTGCGCCGAAGTTATCAGCACCCGACACACGGTCACCGAGCGGAACGTTATCGGCCTTGGCAGCGAGCTCCTGAAGAACGGTGTCGTAAATGGCGAACTCGTCCTCCGGTTTTTGCAGACGCGCATCCGCGTCCGCCATCAGGAGCGCGACGCGCGTACGTTCCTCGGTTTTCGGGAAGGATGCGAGGAACTCTTTCCCAGCCGAAAGCACCGCCTCGCTTTGCCCGTTATTCGAATAAAACTCGATGACCTTGGCGTGCAGCTCCGGCCGGCTCTCCGCATCGGGAAAGTTCTTGTCCAAAAGCGCCAGCAGTTCGACTGCTCGTGACCGGTGAAAATAGGAAACAGCGCGCTGCTCTTCCTCAGGATAGGCGCTCTGCGGATCGGTCGTATTCAGGATCAGAGAGAAAATCCCGTTCAACTAGCCGGGGCCCGGGTCCATCGTCCCCACATCCTTGTACATCGAAAGATCGCCGCTCCCCAGCCGGATCGCAGACTCGGGAGATGTGAGCAACATGTCGGTTAGGCGCGTGAGCGCGCGCTCCTGCGAATCGGCCGCGCCCTGGCTGTTGTAGAGCGCGAAGTAATACCGCGCCGCTTCGGGATCGGCGTGGATGTCTTCGAGCAGTCGTCCACAGGCGTAGAGTTCCTGCGGGTTCCAGGTCGAGTTCGCAGCCTCTTTGTGCAGCCGCAGATTGGTAATCGCCTGCTGCGCGGCGTCAAGCTTGCCTTGTTGCTGGTAATAGTAAAAGACGCGGGCCGTGGCGTTCAGGTCCTCGGGATTCTGGTTCAGGTCGGCGCGCGCTTGGTCCAGGAATTTTCGCAGCCCTTGCGTTTGCGCCAGCAGGTCGAAATAGCCTTTCACCAGTTCCGGCTGCCAGAGCGGCTGAAAACTCTTTTCGTAAACCGCCAATCCCTCTTGAATCGAGTTTCGCCTGTACTCCAGTAGCGCGTGCGCCTTCACCGGAAAAATCGCGTCACCCGGAAATTGCTTCTGGTAGGACGCGATCAATTGCTCAGCCGCGTCGAATTCCTTCTGCGCCAGAAGGTAATCGAGGAACCGCGCGTAGAGCTGGTCCTGCTGCGGGTAGCGCGCAATCCACGCACGATACGTCGCGATGGTCGGTTCTTTGCCCATCGCCTGCGCTTGAATCACGCCAAGAATCCGCTCGAATGCCCGCCACGACGCCCATTGCTCCGGAGCTGTGAGTTTTTCGTTTGGCGCCGAAGGCGCATTGCCAATCGCTCGCAATATTTCGATCTCGTCCTGGGGCCGGAGCCGTCGGTGATAGAAATCGGCGAGGTCCCACTGGGCGCTGATCTTGTTCGAGGCTTTCTCCGCGTAGAGTGTCCAGTCCTTCTCGGCGGCGTCGAAATCGAGCTGCTGTTCATCCTCGAGAGCGCGCAGCGAGTACAGCTCCGCCTTTCCGGGCTGTTGTTGAATCAACTCTGCCAGCGCGGGGCGAGTTTCAGAGGGAGGCCTACGAAACAGGACCTCTCCGTAAGGCAGTCGCATCGCGCGGAAGTACGCTCGCTCGACATCGCTTTTCGCCTCGATGTTATGGATCCAGGCAGGCAAGTCGCCCTCGGCCGTGAGTGCAACTCCCACGACGATTGCCAGGAGCAACGCACCGCCGAAACTCCATCGGCGATGGGAGGCGAAATTACGGAACGACTTCAATGTCCACCTCCTGCGAACCCATGTTGTGAGCGATGTCTTCCGCAGTGACTGTCAGACGGTAAGTCCCCGGAATCATCTGTTCGGGTATCAGCAATTCCCCTGTGTTGGCGCCTGCCTTCGCGTCCCAATGCAGGTCAGTTGGCGCTGCGCCTTCCAGGCGGGCGACGAGCGTGCGCGTGTTCTGTGACGCTGCAACCTTCAACGGAAGCGTTTCGCCCCGCTGATAGCGCGTCTTGGACAACTTGATCTCGACCGTTGGAGACTGGCTCGCGATGACGAACGTCTTCGATTCCCGGTAGGTCTGGCCCGCGCGGTCGCGCATCACCAGGCGAACCGGATAAGTTCCGTCGGCCAAATCACTGGGCACCAGAAAGCGGGATTGCCAGGTGTCCTCGTCGGGCAAATAGCGCAGCTTCTTGACGAGCCCAAATGGAAACAGAGCCACCACGGAGGAAATCGTAGGATCGGTCTTCACGCGAATCACCGGATCGCCGGGGCGAATCACGCGCGGCCGCAGCAGCGCCCGAGGCACCGCAAGAAACGAAGTGTAGGGTGTAACGAACTTGTACTGCCGCGACAGCCGGATGATTTCGGCAATTGACGCCGCGTCCTCGCCGTCGCGCTCGATTTTTTCGAGCAACGCATCGACGCGCGCACGAGCCCAGACCCTCGGAAGCTGCGCATGCTCGTCGGACTCGCGCGGCAAATCCGCTTTCGCCGAAAGTGAGAGCGGCGTCCCGTCCCTCACCCCGTGGACGGCGAAGCTCACGCCCTGCGCTGGCGCACTGTATCTGCCGACCCATACCGCGCGCGAGCCAGCAAAGGCCGTGTCTTGCAACGGGTAAACCAAATCGACCGCGGATTCGGGCGAAACGGTCAGGCCAAGCCGGCCCACAGGGCTGCGGCCGATCTTCGAAAGAAAAGAGGTTAGCTTGAAATCAAGCGGCTCCGTCGACAGGACATTCTCTAAAACCCCGTCCTCGCGTGCCAGCAGCTTGAAAAGCGGCAAATTGGCGTCGTCTCCGACGCCGAAAATGTAGGTCTTGGGCCGATTCGCTTCTGGCAATCGCTTCCATTCCGTTTCATACCACGTCGCCAGTTTGGCATTGCGAATAAGGCCCTCTGTGGCCCCGCCATCGCTGAGCAGCACAAGGTACGGGTTCGGGCCGGACGCGCCCGATTGCCGCAACGCCTCCTGCAGAGGCTTTTGCAGGTCGGTGCCGCCCCGCAACCGGCTGGCTTTCACGAAGTCGAGGGCTCGCTGCACGCTAGCGCCGTCGGCCGCAACCGGCGCCGGCTGAAATGCCTGAATCTGGCTGTTGAAGAGGACGAGATTGAACTTGTCGTTCGGCTTCAGAGAGCGGAGCAGTGTTTCGAGCGCCTGGTAACTCCGCTCCAGTTTCTCCCACTGCATCGAAAGGGAGGTATCAAACAGGACCACCACGGTTTTGGCGGGACCTCCCGAAGCCGAAGTGTTTTGTGTCGTCGGCTGCGTCGCATTGTTGTTCGCGCCCAAGCCCAGTAACGCATCGACAGCGAAAAAGCCGGGCTCATTCGTGCTGCGAACCGGCGCAGTCTCGGTGGGCGACGGTGGGCCGCTCCCCGGGTTGCGGTGCGTAATGACGGCGAGCGTGTCACTCCCCGCTTTGTCCAGGTTGAAAGTCGCAACGAAGTCATCGCTGAGGTTGACGTTTTCGCCTTCAAAAGTGCCCCGGACCACCTGCGCCGTATCTTCGGTCAGCGCGAGTGGATAAACCTTCGAGGGAGCCGCGAAATCGCTCATCGCGTGAGCCGATTTCAATTCGAAGTTGATCTTCAAGTGGCGCGCCGACTGCGCCTGATAGGCATCCGGCCGTAGAGGAATTGCAAAGTACGACTTCAGGTTCTCGACTGGAATCGCCTCGTGATACTCGAACTCGAGCCGCTTGGTTCCGTACGCCGGAATCGGCACGATTCGCGCGCTGAAAACGGCGCTGCGTTTTGCTTCTTCCTCGCCGCGCTCGCCCATCTGCAATAGGCCGGGGTCGATCGATTGCTGCTTCAATTCGTTGTAAATCTCTCCTGCCCGTTTGCGTTCCAGGATCACCGCGGGGATGCGCACGGGCCCGTCCCAAACGGCGAAATCCGAGACGGCGGCCTGGCTCGGCAAGGCGAAAATGTAGTTCCCTTCCTGAATGCCGCCCGTATGGTTCACGAAGATTTGGCGTACAAAAATCCGCGCATCGCCGTTGTCGATCTGTACCGTAATCTCCATCTCCTCCAGGGAAAGAACCGACGGATCGGGTTGCGCCTTGTCGCGGGGGATCAGCACGCCGCCGTCCCCGAATGCGGCCACCGGCGCCAGTAGCAACAGCAGCACGATTCTCAGTGCGCGCGTCATGGCTGGATCTTGCTCTCCTGAATGCGCACCAATCCGTTGTCCGTGCCCACGTAGATGTACCCACCGCTTTCAGCCAACGCGGTCACATTTGTCGACGGCAATCCGTCTCGCACGATAGTCCAGCGCTCCTTAGCGCGATCGCAGACGTAGAGCCCCTGCCCCAGCGTTCCGGCAAACACATGATCAGGTGTTACCAGCATGGCATTGGGATTGATCTCGATCGCCGCAGTAGCCGTTTCGTACGCATGAAACCTGCCTGCGCTGTCGAGCTCCATCACTCCGCTGCCGTATGTCCCGACCATCCATTCGTCTCCCACGCGAACCACCGCTGTAATCCAGTTCTGCTTCAGCCCCGAATCTCCAGCCCGGAAGTTGGTCTTGACGAACCCGTTCCTCACTTCCGACAAACCGCCCAGCGTTCCGACCATTAAGTCGTCGTCGGACACTCCCAGGGCGTACACGTGGTTGTTCACCAGCCCGTGAAAGCTGTACATGCTGCGCGCACCTTCGGAATCAAGAAACGTGATCCCCGCCGGCGTGGCGACGGCCAGTCCGCCGCGGTACGGCGCCACGTCAGTGACGTGCTGCGCGATCAAGCCATCAGCCGTTCCCATCACCTGCTGCGGCTTGCCGCTCGCGCCGAAACGCACCAGCCCATTCGCGGTGGCGACTTCGACGGTATGACTGGTCTCGTCAGGCAGGATTCGATTCACACAGAAGACGTGCTCGTCCTCGACATGCGCGGTGCGCAAGGGACCATCCGGCAGGATGTCCAGCCCGCGGTCGAAGTACCCGACCCACAATTGCCCGTTCTTGTCTCGCGCAAGCGCCGATACGTTGCGGTCGGTCAGAACCGCCGCCTGCGGCTTCAGCACCTCGCGCCAGCCGAAGCCGCTCGCCTTCATCGAAAAAACGCGCCCTCGCGTCAGGACAACGACGCCATCCTCCGTGCCCTCTATCTGCCGCACTTCGTCGAGGTCGCTTTCATCAGCGCCTTGAGCCGATGGGCGGTTCGATCGGCCGGCAAGCGGCAACCGAAGGACGCCCTGATCCTCGGAGCCGATCCACAGCTCTTCGCCGCGAACGTAGAGCGTGGTCACCAGAACGTCTTTCGCCAGCACCCGCGAGAAACGGCCGCGATCGAACTCCGCCACCCCGGCGGGTGTTCCGACGTAAGCCTTCTCGTCTGCCAGCGCGATCGCCTGCACCTGCTGATCCGGCAAGCCCTGCTCGACCGAAAAGGATTCCGTCGTCCCTGCGTGCCAGTGCTTCACACCCTGGTCCAGCGTCCCGACCCACAGGTCCATGTCGGAGCCCGCCAGCGCCTGCACATAAAGGTGCGTCAGCGTGGGATGCAGCTCCCGGATGGACTTCCCGTCATATACCAGCACGCCGCGTTTCTTCGTACCGATCAGCAGATGCCCGTCCGCACACGGCAGGATGGCCGTAACCGCCCGCACATCAGCGTTTGCCGCGTAAATCTGCCGGAATCGCTGCCCGTCAAATAAGAGGACCCCCTGGTCGGCCGTAGCCAGAATCAATTCCGGCTGCGTCGCGTCGGCCAATCGCCCCACGGACATGGCCACCAAAGGCGACCCGGGAAGATTCTCGCCGGCTGGAAATTCCCGCAGGAGCGCGCCGCCCAGGTCGTACTCGGAAAGCCCGGCCGGGCCTGCAACATACAAGTGATCTTGGAAGTAAGAGAGTTGCTCGAAAACTTCGGGGGAACGTACCTTCTCAAATCCGGGGTTCTGTACGGGTGCGAGCGGCTTCAGAGTGAATGTAATCTCACGCTCGGCCTGGAGCTCCTGCTTGGAAAACCTCAGCGCCCGCGACGTCCGCCAGGCAACGAAACCGCCCAGCAAAACGGTCGCCGCAGCCACCCAACCGCCGATCCACCACCAGCGCTGCATTCGGATCCGCGTCATGCTTCCTCTTCAAGCCAACGCCGCTGCTCCGCGGCTCATCCAGTCGAACGTGCTGCTGCAGGCCGAGTTCCATTTGTCTTCGTTGATATCTACACCACATATTATCTAAAGCGCGAACGCACCATCGTGTCCGCGGAGAAACGATGTGTCCAAGCATTCACACGCGCCGAGGTTGTATCGGCTCAAGCGGGCTTGGAATTCGGACGGTGCGCCTTCACGATTAGTTACTGAAGCGGACGACGATGGTCTGGGCGTTTGGGTCGCGGAGACCACCTCCCTCTCCTAACGCTCAATATGCCCCAGAAAGTCACTCGCTAGCACAATAACCCTTGTCCCCCTTGCTCGGTAGGTAAACGCTGCAACGCGATGTAGTTCGCTCGCCTTCTTTGTTCCTGCGCCTTGCATCGCGGTGTTGCAGTTTATTCGGACATGTTTGTTCTCAAGTGTTCCCATTTCTTGCAGATAAACGAAAAGCTTCCCAGAACCCCGTTTCTGGATAGTTTCCGAGTTGGCCCCAGGGCCTCGGCCAGATCAGGCCCGACAGTTAATTCCAAGCAGACAACTATCCGCTCTGGAGCATTTCTATTGCGGGGGATCGGGACGCAGGAAGTCCCATTTTTGCGGGTTTTTGACTTTGTAGCCGTGGCCCCAGAGAAAGTCGCTGATCTCCACCAGGTAGTCGCGGTCGCGTGAATCGAGCCCCCAGACGAATTCAAAGCTGGAGCCCTGCGGAAACTGCAGAAGTTTCTGCTTGAGCGTGCGAATATCAGAGCAGCGGTACTGGCCTACGAGGTAATAGTGCCCTTCGGAGGAATTCAGAAACTCCATTGGGCTCGGTTTCCGCAGCCACCTTTCGTTCATGCCGCCATAGATCGCGAAGCTGCCCGGTCCAGGGCCGAGGCCCAGGGATGCGCCGCAGTTCGTCGTGCAGTTTGACGGCACGGCCGGCGCGCCCTGAACTTGCTGCACGCTCGTTGCTTCGTCCGGCGTGATCACCCATGCCTGAGCCTTTGTGAACGCCTCGGCCAGCGCGTTCACGAGCGCGTTCAATAAGTAGTCCTCGTACACGGGAGGATACTGATGCAGCCTTTTTTCCGCGCCGCTGGATACGAACTGCTCGTGCCAGCGCACGAACTGCTTCCAGACAAACGGCTTCGCCGCGGCCGAACCGTACAAGCGCAGATAATCCGTGGCATCGCGAGCTAACGGACCGTTCGCCTCAATTTCCGCCATCGCAAACCGCTCTAACACAGGGCTGGGTTCCAGGAACCCAAGTTCAGTGAAGATCGTGTTCGTGCACCATCGCCCGTGCCCGACGCCTTTCACCGTCTGTTCCACGCGCGGCTCGGCATCCTCGGGCGATACCTTCATCAAGTAAGCGAGTACGGGCTCTTTCACCGCGCAGGACCAGTTGGGGAACTGGGCGTCGATAAACGGTAGCACCGTCGGAAGCACTTCGCGCGTTGCATAGCGATGCAGCAAGGTCGCCCCGTGGGCCAGATCGCGTTCGTTCGTGAGAGCGATAAAGTTTGTCGCGATCTGTTTTTCCTGGCCCGGCAACGATTCATCCGGCAGCCGCAGATAAAAGGACGAAAAACGGGGCACGGAGCGCACGATTTCCTGTCGAATGAAAGCGGTTGCCGCGGCGGGATCCAGCTCGAGCCATCGCAAGAGCGCCTGCCCGTCGCCTGCCTCCGCGCTCCGGTGCACCACCGGCAGCATTCGTGGAGAGCGAACCAGGTTCCAGGCTTGGTCCAGCACCCACTGCTGCGACTGCTCGGGTAAGCGCTCGAAGTTTGCAACGACTGCCGCTATCACGAGCGGTGGGAACGGCTGCTGAAAAGGCACGTCGTAAGGTGCGGTGCCTCCCTTGCTGTAGGAAGGATTCGCAAGAACGGTGAGCAGTGATTGGACCTGAGCGTCGCCGTGTTTGCCGGACAGGGCCGCAAACAGTCTGTCTCGTTCGGTATTCACATATTCTGGCACGGCCGTTCGGAGCTGATTTTTTTTCGAATCATCCCGGCTGAGCAGAGTCACCAACACGGAAAAGAAATCGGTACTGACAGCAACGTCCGGATCGACCAGCAGGCGGCGCATCTCCTCGATCGCCGGCGCGGCATCCACGGTGTGTTCCAGGCATCCCGGAAGCTCGTAGCGCAGTTCGGGATGATTCTGCGAGAGCAGCTTGGCCAGGGCGCGCGCGGCATCCGGCGTGCCCAGGTTGCAGAACGCCTGGGTCGACTGCCTGTACTGCAGCAATTCCGGCGAAGGCGGGTCGATGACGCGAGGACTCGGGCTCGAGTACGCTTCGTAACCTTTCCGAATAGTTTCCGCCTGCCATTCCGCCGAAGCGGGAGTGATTTGGAGCACAATCTCAGGCTTCAAGGTGAAGTCATTTGCAAAGAATGCCGGGGCCGAGGGGGTTGCGCTTCTGGTGACCACGTCATCCAACGCGACGCTGATGGAGAGTTGCACGCGGTACTCGCCGGACGTATCGAAGCGGAATCTATGCGTGAGCAGATAGGTAAATGTAACGGGCTTCGAGGAAAGATCGCGGCTGGGAACTGGGAAAGTCGGGCCGCCACTCGTTTGCGGTCCGGTGGGAAATTCCTTGTATAAGTCCACCCAGCCGCTATCCGGCGCGACGGAGAAGGACCAACGCGTGAAGTAACGGCACTGCGGAAAACCGAAGTTGGATTCCCTGAAGATCGCGCAAGGCTCCAAATATCGATCCGCTGCGTTGCTGGAAAGGACGACCTCCAAAGGAATCATCTCGCCAATCTGGAAGCGGTTGGAGCCAGTTGCGGAACGCAGCTGCACCTGTAAGTCAGAAGGCTGCTGTGCAACAGCTTGCCGCCCAAAGAGCGAAGACGCCAAGACAGCAATGGCAACAGTCAAACAGGAGAACCTGGGCCGATTCATAAGATCCTCAAGAAAGGTGTGCAGGGCCTGCACTATAGATTCAGATCGTTTGCTAAGTGGATGCCTGGCCATAGGGCGATCTTAGCTAATCGGCCGCAGATCGCTCCCGAGTGACGGCATACCCGGAAGCGATTCCCGGCCAGAAGTCCTAGTGCTGTATCGGAAGCGCGCATCGACAGAAGAATGATGTGCGGGCAGGGTGCTCCGGCGCGGTTTCGATACAGCGACTTGAAGGAAGTCGCCCGGCGGCGGACGCGGGCCCTATG
>Ga0209517_10003937_pt1 | contig 19841 bp, 19 predicted proteins | sample PeaSoiMetSII2010_FD_187695 | JGI IMG/M metagenome (GOLD analysis project Ga0209517, IMG submission 187695) | Peat soil microbial communities from Weissenstadt, Germany - SII-2010 (SPAdes) (version 2) | ecosystem: Environmental > Terrestrial > Soil > Wetlands > Peat | place: Germany...
CATGGGCGGGGGTGAACGAGACCCGCTCATGGCAGGTTTCGTTCCCCGAGAAAGCGGCCGGGAGGGGGCGGTGATGTTCCTGCCCGGTTCAGTTCAGACTGCCCGCGCCCACGGGGCATCGATCTCTTCCTGATCTAAATTTAGCAGACAGACTTGCGCCGACAGGGTCGTGCGGCGCTGAGCGGGTGGGAGTAAGTAGTTTTAGAATCAGCGAAAAGGTGGGTTGAAAAAATAGATCGTGACGGCGTGACCGTCGAAAAACGGGTGCCAATTTCATGGATTTCGGACTCGTGATATAGTCGCAGTGCTCATGAGTGATGAATTCGCCTTCGACGTGTTCCTTAGCTATAGCTCGATGGACAAGGCGGTGGTTCGCGCTGTCGCGGAGCGGCTGCGGTGGGACGGACTGCGGGTGTGGCTGGATGATTGGGAGCTACGTCCGGGCGATCACTTCCCGTCGAAGATCGAGGAAGGGCTGGAGCGGTCGCGGGTGCTGGTGCTGTGCATGTCGACGGCGGCGTTCGAGTCGGATTGGGCGCGGTTGGAGAGCTACACGTTCCGGTTTCGCGATCCTTTGAATAAGGAGCGGCGGTTTATTCCGCTGCGGCTGGATGAGGCGCCGGTTAAGGGGTCGCTGGGGCAGTTTGTTTATATTGACTGGGGGGCGGGGGAACGGGAGTACGAGAAACTGCTCGAGGCTTGCCGGCCGACGGTTGAAGAAGAAGAGGCCCCGCAAGAACAGGTCGCGGAAAGGGTGGTCCAAGTCAGCCAGGCGCAGATCTATGCCTACGCCTTCAGTCCGGATGGAAAGCGTGCGCTCTCGCGCGGCAATGACACTACCGTGCGGCTGTGGGATCTGGAGACGGGCTGCTGCCTACGCAAGTTCGAAGGCCACCTTGCGGACGTCACGAGCATAGCGCTGCACGCTGATCAGCGCCGTGCTCTCTCTGGCTCGGTGGACGAGACCGTGCGGATCTGGGATGTGGAGACTGGGCGCTGTCTACAGGTGATCGAGGGCCATACCAACTGGGTTTGCGGAGTGGCTTGGAGCACCGATCAGTTCCGGTGCCTCTTTGGCTATGGGGACGGCACTGTGCAGTTGTGGGATTTGGAGACTGGGCGCTGCCTGTGCGTGCTCGAGCGCCACACGGCCGCCGTAAATGATGTGGCATGGAGTCGCGATCAACGCCGCGCCCTCTCGTGTTCCCATGACCACACCGTGCGGCTGTGGGACCTGGAGACGCGTCGCTGCGTGCGCGTATTTGAAGGCCACACGGAGAATGTTTGGAGTGTGGCGTGGAGTGCCGACCAACGCCGTGCCCTCTCAGGCTCCAACGACAGTACCGTAAGGCTGTGGGACGTGGAGACGGGTCGCTGCCTGCGCGTGCTCGAAGGTCACACGGAAGCTGTCGAGAGCGTGGCTTTGAGCGAGGACGGACGCCTTGTCCTCTCGGGTGCCAGGGACGAGACGATCCGGCTCTGGGAATTGGAGACTGGGCGCTGTCTGCGCGTGCTCGAAGGGCACACGGCCTTCGTTCGGAGCGTGGCGTGGAGCGCCGATCAACGCCACGCCTTCTCTGGCAACGGCTCGGGCGGTATCCGGGTTTGGGACCTGCGGGACTTGGCCACCGAGGCGCGAGCAGCAGCCCCCGCACCGGAGCAAGTCCAATACACGAACGCCAAAGTTCTCCTCGTCGGCGATACCAGCGCGGGCAAGACGGGGCTTTCCATGCGGCTTGCCCTGAACGATTGGAAACCAAGCGATTCGACCGTGGGAGCCTGGGCCACGCATTGGAAGCTGCCGGTGTCTTCGGCCGAAGGCGTCGAGCGGGAAATCTGGCTTTGGGATTTCGGCGGACAGGCGGACCAGCGGCTCATCCATCAACTTTACATGGAAGACACCGCGCTGGCGGTGCTGGTGTTCGACGGACAAAAGGAAGACCTGTTCGAGACACTGGGGCAATGGGATCGGGATCTCACGCGCGCATCGCGCAAGCCGTTCGTCAAACTGCTCGTAGCGGGGCGCGTGGATGCCGGCGGGCTGCGCGTGAGCCGGAGCCAGATTGAGACGTTTGTCAAGGAGCGCGGTTTTGACTGCTTCCTCGAGACCAGCGCCAAGGCAGACATCGGTTGCGCGGAACTCAAGAAGGCGATCCTCGCCGGGATTCGGTGGGCGGAGATTCCGTGGCGATCGTCGCCGGTGCTCTTCAAGCGGCTCAAGGAGGAGATTGTCAGGTTGAAGGATGAGGGCCGGGTGCTCATGCGATTGAACGAACTGCGGGACGCGTTGCGGCTGCGTTTGACGGGTGACGACGTCCGGTTCAAGGACGAGGAATTGAAGGCTGTCGTGGGGGCTCTTGGCTGGGCCAGGCGTGGTGTGGGAACTGTCGTTCGGCAGTTGGGTGCTGCTCCAGCCGGAGCGGATCAACGCGTACGCCCAGGCGGTGATCCAGACGCTACGCGCGGACGAGTACGAGCGCGGGGCCATCGCGGAAGAACGAGTGCTGGGCGGCGACCTGGCGTATCAATCCTCGGCACAGCGGCTGGGGGATGCCGAGGAGGAGCGGTTCGTGCTGCTGGCCATGCACCAGACGCTCGTCGAGCGCGGTTTGTGCCTACGCGAGCAGACGGAGACAGGGCCGCTGCTGATCTTCCCCAGCTATTACCGGAGGGAGCGTCCGGAGCTGGTGGGGCATCCGGCGGTGCTGGTGAGCTACCGGTTCAACGGCTTCCTCGACGACATCTACGCGACGCTGGTGGTGCGGCTGCACCACACGAAGCCGTTCAAGCAGGACCAATTGTGGCGCTACGCCGCGGATTTCCAGACGCTGACCGGCAAGCAACTGGGCGTGAAGATGACGGGGCGGGCGGAAGGCGCGGGCGAGCTGGAGGTGTATTTCGATCCGGGGATCGCGGTGGAGGAGAAGATCATTTTCAGCCGGTATGTCCACGAGCACCTGCTGCAAAAGGGGCAGGAGGTCGTGCGGCTGCGGCACCACGATGCGGAAGCTGATGGAGGGCAAGCGGGATATTCCATGTGTGAACTGCGAGGGCCGCGTCCCTCTGTGGGACAAGCTGGAGGAGCTGTTCGCCAGCCCGGAGATGCAGCAGCGCGTGCGGGAATTGCAAGGAGCAATCGGCCCTGGTGCTCGACAACGAGAGCAAGGAGCGCGCGCTGGTGGGCGAGGTGATATCCACGGTGGCGCTGGCCGGGCAGATCAGCCGGGAGTTCAACGTGAGCGACCACGCCATTGATATGGAGATCGAGTTCAAGGACGATGCCGGCGAGGCGACCGGGAAGAAGCTTTATCTCCAGCTCAAGTCGGGCGATTCCTATTTGCGGCAGCGGCGCGACGAGGTGGAGGTATTCGAGATCAAGAAGGAGCGCCACGCCGGCTACTGGATGTCCCAGGCGTTCCCCGTGCTGCTGGTGATCCGCGATTCGGAGGGCGAGGTCCGCTGGATGGAAGTGCGCGACTGGTTGAAGCGCGCCGTCGACAGCGGCAAGAAGGCGGTGACGCAGATCGTCTTCGAGGGGGAACGGTTCGACGTGATGAGCGTGCGGCGGTGGCGGGAGAAGGCGTTGGGTCCCATCGCGACGCGCAAGGTATAATCGAAGGTAACACCATGCCTACCGCCGTCACGGATCTACCTGCGCGGTTGGATCCGCCGCGCAAGCTCTGGACTCGTTCCGAATACGATGAGCTTTCCTCGTCGGGCTCGTTGAATGGCCAGCGGCTGGAGCTGATCGAAGGGGAGTTGATCAACAAGATGGGCAAAAAGCGGCCACACGTGAATTCGTTGACCCTCCTCCGGGGATGGCTTGAAGGAGTCTTCGGTGTGCGCCTGGTAAATTCGGAGGCGCCTATCGATGTAGCGCCGGAGGACAATCCCTCGAACGAGCCCGAGCCGGACCTGATCGTTTTGAAGCGGGACCTGTCCCATTTCACGAGCGAAAATCCGCGGCCGCAAGACCTCCAGCTTGTGGTCGAGGTGTCGGATTCCACCCTCGGTTTCGACCTCACCACCAAGGCCGCCCTCTACGCGCGGGCCGGCATCACGGAATATTGGGTTCTGGATGTGGGCGGGCGGCGGATGATCGTGCATCGCGATCCGCAAGCGGGGCGATACGGCTCGGTGGCGGCTTACGGCGAGGAAGAGAGCGTGGCGCCAGTGGCGGCTCCGGGGTCGTGCGTGCGGATCGGGGATGCGTTCGCAGGGTAGCGGCGGGCGCAAAATCGGTTGCCGCTCCCGATTTTCGGTACTGGTTCAGTTTGAATTTTCTCGCCATTGCCGTATCCTCACCAAGCGTGCTTGAACTGGACCATGCCGAAGACGAAAACAGGGAAGCCTAAACCGAAGGCCAGAATACGCCGGGAGCCGAAAGAATACGCGAATCAGGCCGCATTTCGGGTTGTAAGCGAATTCACAAAAGGAAAATAGACAACACGGCGAATATCATGCCATAATGGTTTTGTGCCTAGACGCCTAAGCATGGCGCTGCCGATTAAACAGCAGGAAAATAAGCCCACTCCAGAGAAGCCTAACGCTGTCCTGAAGTTTCCGACTCCGGTGAAGGTTAAGAATCCATCTGCTGTAGCGCTTGGCAGACTCGGCGGATCGAAGGGCGGAAAGGTGCGGGCAAAGAATCTGTCGCCAGAGGAAAGGGCGGCGATTGCCAGTCTGGCGGCGAAGGCCCGGTGGGCCAAACAGAAGGGGCAATCTGTATGAAGGGGCGGGAAGCCCGCATTTAGCACGGGACTTCCCGGTTCATATTTGAAGTTGCGGTTTAGCGTCCCTTACGGATCGGAAATGCCTTGAATCCGTAGTCGGATGCGTTCAAGTACTTCTTTGCACGCCAGTGCCAGATGCGGGCCGCGAAGATTGGCTGCCCTGCTGGTTTTGGCATCTTGGGTTGGGTCGCCATATTTGGAACCTCCTTAAGCGGTTCTGAATGGCCCACCACGGCGCGCGCTGCTGAACTTCTCGGGACATCAGCGCGCGCCTTCCGGTTTTGGCCCATCATGCCGGTGGGCATGAGCAGGATGGGCGGTGACTTTCATAGTAGTATCCCTCCCTGAAAATTGGTCGCTCACTTGGCAGCAGAATCCTTTTCGATCTCGATCCTCAAAGATACGCCGTCCCCGGCGTCTTTGTAGATCACGTCAAAAACAGTGGCGGCCAACTGGAGCCATTTCCTTCGAGCTTCGATGGTCCAAGGTTCTCCGGCTTTCGGGAGTGCCTTTATCAGTCCGATGATAAGCGGCTCCTGCCTCCCTCCGCCGCTGTCGTCGCCACCACCATTGTTCCTGGAAGCCTCATCAGGTTTTTCATGGTCTGCGGGACGGCGAGACGGTTCAGCGGCGGCGGCAACCGCGCTACCTTTTATTGTCGGTAGGACGAGACGGGTTGGACCGTAAGCGAAAAATCCTGCCTGTGTAGCGGCGCGTTGGAACACTTGTCGAGCGTTGCCTTTCTGTTTCGCCGCTACGCCCATATTCCCGATTGCATTTTCAAGCCCGCTCATCGGAGGTAGATTGACCCCTTTAAACTGCTCGTAGATTCTGTTGTACAGAGGGACGAAGAGGAAGGACTCAACTCTCGCGGCCGCTTCCTGCCGAGGATCACAGATGCGTGTCCCAAGAGTGGTAAGCGTGACGATCCCTGGGCTGCGGGTAATCAATCCAAAGATTCTGGCGGTGTTCAGCTTGAGGTTAAACCCGCTGGAATCCGCCTTTAGGTCTAACTGGGCGGCAAGTTGATCGAGTTGACAGTGCGTACCGCCCGCAGCTTGGACCGCTCTGGCGACTTGGACTGCGTCATCTAGGTCCAAATATGGAAACACAATCGTTGAGCGGCCCCTCTCTTCCTTATCCGGGGCGGCGGATTGGGGCGACTCCTCCTCCAGCAATTCCTCGCTTTGCATGTTAGCTCCTTCCTTACAGTTCCCATAATACGCCTGGCAGTTGTGGCCCGTCAAGCGACACAAGTGGGATATGCCACTTTTTGTTGGAATTTTGGCAATACCGTTTGACTGCATACGCGCCTAAGCATATAAATGAAGTCATATGAGCCGCCTGTCAAACGCGCAAAGGTCACAAATCATATTGGGCCTAGTGGAAGGAGTTAGCATAAGCGCCACGTCCAGAATATTCTGTATCTCTAAGAATACAATACTGAAACTGCTCGCTGATGTGGGCCGCGCGTGAGCCGAGTATCAGGACCGCATTATGCACAACGTGTCATGCAACCGGCTTGAAAGCGGACGAAATATGGCAATTCTGCTACTCCAAGGAAAAGAATGTTCCAGCCGCCAAGTGCGGAGGGTTCGGTTATGGAGATGTCTGGACTTGGGCTGCGATTGATGCCGAAACCAGGGTCGTGGCGGATTCAAACTGAACCAGTACCCCAGTTTTGGGGTCCACTGCAGAGTCACGGGTGTCACGGGTGTCAAGAGCTATTGACAGCGGAGACGGAACCTGCGATACTTCCATCGATAGACGATGGGAAAACACCCAAACTCCTCCGAGCTGCTTCCAGGAACTCTCGACCTACTGGTGCTGAGGACGCTGGCGCCGGGACCGATGCACGGCTACGGAATCGCCCATCGGCTCAAGCAGATTTCCGACGATGTTCTTCAGGTGGGCGAGAGCTCGCTTTATCCGGCACTGCAACGGCTGCTGCTCAATGGCTGGGTGAGAGCGGAGTGGGGCGCTTCGGAAAACAACCGGCGCGCCCGGTACTACACGTTGACCGCGGCCGGGCGGAGGCAACTAGCCTCCGAACGCGAAGAATTCAGCCGCGTGATCGGCGCGATTCAAAAGGTCCTCGACATGGCATGAGTGTCCAAACGGTGGTGGCTCGCGGGTGGCGGCGGCTCGTTTTTCGATGGCGGCGCGAGCGGCTCTACCGGGAGCTGGCGGAGGAAATCGAATCGCATCGCCGGCTGAAGGAGGCCGAGAACGGCCGCGCGGGCTTGACGCCTCAAGCCGTGCGCGACCTGAGCCGCTGGCAGATGGGTAACATCGCGATGGCGCAGGAGGAGTGCCGGAACATGTGGAGTTTCGTGAAATTGGACAGGCTGTTTGAAGACCTGCGTTACGCCCTTCGTCTGTTCAGGCGAACTCCGGCATTTACGGCCATCGCAGTGCTATCACTGGCGATCGGCATCGGCGGTAACACCGCCATGTTCAGCCTGGTCGACAAACTGCTGGTTCAACCGCTGCCCTATCCCGAGCCGGACCGTTTGATTCGCGTCACCGGCATCTATCCGCGAGCGGCGGTTCCGATTTTTCAGCAGCAGAGCCGGACGATGGAAGTGGCCGCAGTGAGCGCGGGCTCCGACTACAACCTCACAGGCCAGGGAGAGGCGGCGCGCATTTTCGGAAGTGCGGTTTCGGCGAATCTATTCCCGGTGCTGGGAGCGCCAGTAGCCAGGGGACGAAGCTTCGAGGCCGGAGAGGATTTGCCCGGCCGCGACTCTGTCGCGATCTTGAGCGACTCGCTCTGGAGAAATCAGTTCGGCGCCGACCCGGGAATTGTCGGCCGCGCGATCCGGTTAAACGGCATCCAGCGGGAAATCGTCGGTATCATGCCGCCGGGCTTCAGTTATCCGTCGTCAAGAGTGGAAGCCTGGGTACCGCTGCGACTGGATCCTTCGAAGTTTGTCGAATATTGGGGAGACGAGTTTGTTCCGCTGGTTGGCCGAATGCGGCGCGGAGCCACCATTCCACAGGCCCAAAGCGAGGTGCGGGCCATGGTGGCGCGGTTTCGCGGAATGTTCCCCTATCCGATGGCCCGCGATTGGAATGCCGACGCGACCGCGATATCCCTCCAGCAGGAGCTGGCGGGTGACATTCGGGGCAAGTTGATCATCCTGCTTGCGTGCGTTGGCATGGTGCTGCTGATCGCATGCGCGAATGTGGCGAGTCTCCTGCTTTCCCGGGCCATGACACGGAGGAAAGAGATCGCGTTGCGGGTGGCTTTGGGCGCGGGCCGTTTCAGGATTGTCCGCCAATTGTTGACCGAGAGCGTTTTACTGGCACTGGCGGGCGGCGGGTTAGGTATTCTCCTGGGAACGAGCGCTCTTTCCATCTTCAAATCGGTGCTGCCGGCCACTACGCCTGGCTTGTCCGAAGCGGCGATCGACTGGCAAGTGGCGGGAGCGGCGGCGGCGCTGTCGCTTTTTACCGGCTTGGCATTTGGTCTGGCGCCGGCCCTGAGTGCGTCGCGGGTGGATCTCGCGAAATCCATTAAGACGGGCAGCCAGCGGTCAACCGCAACCGCCTGGACGCGGCTCCGAAGCTGGCTGATTGGAGCAGAAGTGGCACTGACCCTGGTGTTGGTGGTGAGCGCGGGGCTGCTGATGAGAAGCCTGTACGGCCTGTCCGAAGCGCACTCAGGTTTTCAGGCGCGGCAGATTCTCACGGTTCGCATCAGCCCGAACCAATCTTCGTGCACGGAGCGCGCGGCGTGCATCGCTCTGTACCAGCGGCTGATCGAGAGAGCCCGCGGGATTGCAGGGGTGACGGACGCGGCGGTTGCGAATTCCGTTCCTTTAGATGGCTATCGGCCCACGATTCCCGTGGATGTCGAAGGGCACCCCAAGACCGTCGACCATCCCTCGCCCGTTCTGTGGCTGAGCGCTAGCAGTCCCGGTTATATCGACATGCTGAGCATTCCGCTGCTGGCCGGCAGGGGATTCACGGAAGCGGACGGCGCCATGTCGGCAGGCGTGCTGCTGATTACAGCGTCCACGGCGAGATATTTCTGGCCCGCAGAGAATCCGATTGGCAAGCACATCAGAATCGCGGGTGAGGAGAGATGGAGGACCGTGGTGGGCGTGGTGGGCGATGTGCGGCAGTACAGCCTGAGTCAAGATCTGCCTAACTGGGTGCCGGGCGGAGTGTACATGCCTTATGCCCAGTCGGCGCGCGAGAACGGGCAGATTATCGCGGCGATGACTTTGCTGGTGAAAACCAGGTTGGTGAATACCAGGGCGGACGCCACGCGGTTGGCGCGCGAAATTCGTGGACTGGCGAAAGACCAGGATCCGAACGCTCCGGTGGGCCAGGTTCAGGAGATGGAAGAAGTGGTTTCCGGGTCGATCTCCGATTTCCGCTCCACGATACGGGTATTCATCAGCTTCGCGGGCGCGGCTATTCTGCTGGCCGCGATCGGTATTTACGGTTTAATCTCGCATTGGGTCACGCAGAGGACCTTTGAAATCGGCGTGCGCGTGGCGATGGGAGCTACGAGGCCCCACATCGTTTCGATGATTCTGGCCCAGGGATTACGCGTGGCGCTCTACGGCACGGGAGCGGGTGTAGTGGCTGCCCTAGCCGTCACGCGTTTTCTGGGCAGTCTTCTTTACGGTGTGGGCGCCACGGATCCACTGACCTTTGCGGCTGTGGCCGCCCTGGTGCTGGGAGTCGCGATTACGGCGACTGCCTTCCCGGCCTGCAGAGCGGCTCGAATCGATCCACTGACCTCTCTGCGAGTGGACTGACATCAAGCAAGAGTCAGAAGGAAGCTGTTGTGCGCTGAGTCACACACAGCCTTCAGTATTTACACTTTAGAACTCTCGAAACGATGGGCGGCTGCCGGATAATGGCAGGAGAATCGTGGCAAGGAGGGCATGGCCAAATGCGAGTTTCCTCACGTCTACTCAAGGTTTACGGGCCGTTAATTCTGTTAACGTTTCCGGCAGGCGCGGCGGACGGCCATCCGTTCATCCAGGACCTGAATAACATCAAGATTGTGGCGTCCACAGTCCCGGGCAATGGCGATGTCAACCCCTACGGGGTAGCTATCGTGCCAACTACGACCGGCGCACTGGAGGCACAGAGTATATTGGTCAGCAACTTCAATAACTCCAAGAACCTTCAGGGCACGGGAACGACCATCGATGAAATCAGTCCGGCTGGAAATGTAAAGGTCTTCGCAACGCTGCATAGCAACTCTCTGCCCGGGCCATGCCCAGGAGGTGTGGGTCTGACGACCGCCCTGGTTGCCTTGCGTTCGGGATTCGTGATTGTTGGAAGCCTGCCCACAAGCGACGGTACCGCCGCGACCGCGGAGGCCGGGTGCCTGATCATTCTGGATCGGAATGGCACAGCGGTGGCCACGCTCTCAGGCAACGGAATCAATGGCCCGTGGGACATGACTTCTGTCGATCTCGGGGGGGCCGCGGTGCTGTTCGTCACCAACGTGTTGAATGGCACGGTAGCGGGGAAGGGCAACGTGGTGAATGGAGGGACGGTCTTGCGAATCGTGCTCCTCACGCCGCCCTTCGGGGCTCCACGAGAACTTGCACGCACGGTGATTGCCAGCGGCTTTCCGGAGGTAACAGATCCCAACGCGCTGGTGATCGGCCCAACCGGGCTGGGATTTTTGGGCGACGGCCGTCTGTTCGTGGCGGACACGCTGGGGAACCGGATCGCAGCCATATCGGACGCGCTGTTCCGTACGAACAACGCGGGAACTGGCGTGACCATCTCTCAAGGCGGCGCACTGAACGGCCCGCTGGGGCTAGCCATCGCCCCCAACGGTGACATTCTTACCGTGAACTCCGGCGACGGCAACATGGTGGAGGTGACTCCCGGGGGACAGCAAGCGGCGGTGAAGGCCGTCGATGTGAGTCACCAAGGCGCCGGGACTTTGTTCGGCCTGGCAATCGCGCCGAACGGGCACGGTGTTTACTTTGTGGATGACGGGAACAACACTCTGAATCTGCTGCATTAGTCCAGGCGGCGAAGGGCCGACTGACAGTGCCCCACGGGCAGGCTCAAGGGCGGCGCTTCCACCACATGCAGGCGCCGCTAATGGCTTGGGCGACCATCATCAGGCAGGCGAGCGACATGACGGTCTTGCTGGGAATGCCGAAGATATCGCCGGTGTGAATGGCGCGATTTTGGATGACCATTCGGGCACCGGCGGGCGCGGTGAGGAAGCCCTCGGCGAACAGCACCTTGCCAGTGTATTGGTCGACGATGACGGCGCTGCGGCCACCGGGCGTCAGGTCCTCGGGAAAGCGCGAACGGATCTGATAGGCGCCGCGCGGGCCGGGGACCTGGATTTGGAAGGGGGTGGCGCCAGGGATGGCCTGGCGGGCGATCTCGATGGCCTGGTCGGGCGAGATGGGCGTGGCGCCAGGGGGAGGCGGCGAAGGCTGCGCGGGGCGCTCGGAGGGCTGGGAGCCGGTGATCCTATAAAACATGGGCACGGTGGTTTGTTCGAAGCCGATCATCACGCCGGTGAAGGAGAGGACCAGGAGAAAAACGAAGGAGAGGATTCCGAAGCTGTTGTGCAGCTCGAACCAGAAGCGGAATCCGGACGCGGCGCGCGAGATCCTGAGACGTTTGTACGGCCACCACAAATACAACCCCGAGAACAGCAGGAAGAGGATGACGACGCCCGCCCAACTGACAATCTTCTTGCCGGGATCGGCGCGGTTCTGCCAGAGCAGGCGGAGATGCAACTGGTGCACGCGGCTGAGGAAGTCGGGGCCGCCAGGGCGGAAGCCGAGGATTTCGCCGGTATACTGGTTGACCGAAACCAGGCCGCGGCGCAGGGCCACTCCGTAGGACAGGCCGGGATCGGTGGAGATCTGGAGGCCTCCAATGCGCTCGCCGGAGAAGGCCTTTTCCATGGCGGCGGCGATTTCGGCAAGGGATAGGGTGCGGGCTTGCCGCGTGACGTAGGAGAGCCGGGCATGCAACAGATGGTCGAGCTCCGGCTCGAAGGCCATGATAGCGCCGGTGACGCCGAGGATGGATGACGAAGACGCCGGAGGCCAGGGCCAGGCAGAGGTGCAGGTTGAAGAGCAGTTTGCGCACAGCTTCCCTTTCGATTTGACGAGTGTCACATGTTGACGAGTGTCACATGTTTCAGTCGCGATCTCCAGTTTTTGAGGCGGGAGGGGGCTTTCAGAACAAATCCGAATGTGTTCCAGTGCGGACGAGGTACAGGTTGCCACCTTCGATCTTGTAGATGAGCAGCCAGTCCGGCTCGATGTGGCAGTCGCGGTAATGTCTCCAGTCGCCGCCAAGGGCGTGGTCTCGATAAGGCGGCGGCAGGGGGCTCCTCTCCACAAGCAGCAGGATGATCTCGCGCAGTTTTGCCATGTCCTTGCCGCGTTTCTGCGCGAGCTTTACGTCGCGCCGGAACTGCGCGCCGCTGATCGGGGTTCGCAAGGGTCAAATTTCCAAGTCCTCAAACAGGGCGGCAGCGGAATCCATGCGCTTTCCCTTGCCTCTGTCGGCCGCACGCATCGCCTTCACCGTGGTTGCGTTGGGAAGCCTCACCTCGAACGGCAGAGCGTTCTCAGCGGCCACACGGACCAGCAACATCCGCACCGCATCGGACACGGAGATACCCATCGCGGCCAGTGTTCTCGCGGCCCTCTGCTTGATCTTCTGATCGACGCGAACGTGAACCATCGTCGTCGCCATGAAATTCAAACCTCTGAGATACATTGTATCTCAACGAACCCGGCCACCGCATCTTGGACGCGCGGTGTGCCTCTTTGGACTTGGAGCCAGGCGGTCTCGCGGCCGGCGCTATCTGTTTTCCTTGGCTTCAGCGAAGAAACTGCGCCACGTAGCTGACCGCCAACCCGGCGACGAGCAGTCCGAGACAGAGGCGAATCCATCGCTCCGGGAGGTGCTTTTGGAGGCGCGCTCCGCAGTAGCTGCCGAACAGACCGCCCGCTCCAAAGAGAAGGCCCAATGTCCAGTCGGGACGCACCGCGAGACCGGCCGAGAGCGCCGTCCGGCCGAGCACCTCGAACGAAGCCAAGCCGACCAGAGAGGTGACCAGCGTGCCGAGCAAGGCTGGTCCGGCAATGGTGCGGGCAGGCAGCCTGAGAGAGGTCATGGCGAAGGGCGCGATGATGGCGCCGCCGCCCACACCATAGGTGCCGCAGATGCCGCCGATCAATCCGACCCCCAGCGCCAGAAGCGTCAGCTTCCACCGGTCGAATGCGCCGCCCTCCTGAGGCTTGGCGATGCGGCTGAGCGCGTCCCGCAGAAGCCGGGCGCCGAGATACAGCAGGACCAGGGCAATAAACAGTTTCACGCGGCGCGCATCGGGAAGGTAGCGGATGCGGATGACGGAGCCCGCGATCACACCCGGCGTGGTGCCGGCTGCGATCGACCAGGCGATCGACCAATCCATGTGGTGCTCGCGGATGTAGCGGTAGACGCCGCCTGGAATCGCCACGGTGTTGTAGATCAGGTTGGTGGGAGTGACGGCCGGGGTGACGAAGCCGAGGACGCTGATTTGAAACGGCAGGAGCAGGAAGGCCCCCGAGATCCCGGCCGGAGTCACGAGCAGCGCGATGAGGAAGGCGACCGCCGGGGGCAGCCAGAACGGACAGGTGACGCCAGAGACCGCGAAATGCATCGCAGCATCGCGCTCAGGCGTGGAACAGGACCTGGTTCAACAACACCAGCGCTCCCAGGAGAAACAGGCCCAGGAGCACGCTCCACAGGACGAGCTTTTTCTCGATGGGGAGCAGTGGCTCGTACGGCATCTTTTGCAGTTCTTCGGCGAGCTTGGGTTCTTCAACAGGGTGCGTTGCGTTCATACTTTATCCTTATGCGATGGGCGGCGTGACGCCGTGAAAGAAGATCCAGGAGATGGCCAGTCCGACCCAGATGATGAAGCCGAAGAGGCAGAGAACGTAGACCAGCGCCAGTTTCCCGATACCTTCCTGCCATAACTTGCGAAAATCGGAAACCACCCCAATGGTGAAGAAGGTCATCACGAAGAAGATGCCGCGGAACACGTTGGCTTGCGCCATGGCGGCCTTGGCCTTGGGCACCAGTCGCGGCGCGAGCAGACCGATACCCAGAACGATTGCGAAGGTAGCCAGGTAGCCCAAAACGAATTTCGGGAACCGCTGCCAGATTTCGACGGCTTTCACCTTGGTTCCCGCCTTGGGGTCGATCTTGGCCGACCAGATCCAGGCCAGGATGAAGGCCCAGATACCGATGAACACATCGATGAAGACCTTGACCGTGGTGGTGACGCCCATGATCCAACCGGGCTTGTATCGAATGCCATAATCGGCCAGGGCCTTGGCTCGAATCAGGGCTTCGGCGACCGCGCCGCTGGTCACCGCCGCGCCATCGGTCTTCACCGCCAGTCCCATCCAGGCGCCCGCCACCATGGGCTGGTGAGAGAGGAACGTTTGGGCCAGAAAGGGGAGGAACAGCAATTCGACGACGGCGAAGATGACCACCAGGGACGAAACCATGACGGGAACCACCGGCCTTGCGCGGATGGCCGAACCAGTGGCGATGGCCGCCGAGACGCCGCAGATGGAAATACCGGATGCCAGGGGCGCCGCCCACTCGCGGCTGAATTTGAAGTAGCGGCGCGCCACGTAATAGACGATCGCCCAGTAGATCAGGTAGGCTTCGACGATGGCGCAGACGCCGCGGAACATCACGGCAGAGGCCAGACCGAGCTGCTCGGCGGCGGTGACACCGAGAAAGCCGCCCAGAATGACGATGGCGGTCTTGATATAGAGCTCCGGCCGGACCGCTTCCTTCATGCGGGCGGCCATGACCGGCAGGAAGTTGCCGATAAAGAGCCCGGCAATCAGCGCGACGATGTAGCCCGCTTCGTTGGTCAGGTTGAGCGACCATCCGATGTGAAAGTCGGCGCGCTTGTCGGGAGTGGCCGCGATGTAGGCCCAACTGCCCAGCATCCAGGACAGGTACCCGGCGCAGAAGACGGCGGTAAATCCCTTGACGAACCTCGCCAGGTCCAGGCGGAGGGTCCGCGCCCCGAGAGTCATGAGCGCCAGGAGAAACACGTAGGTTGCCAGCAGCGAAACGACGCCCGAAAGCGCGGCGTACGATTTGGAGGCGGGCACCAACATCTTCACAGGGTTGGTCCAGACCGAAGTGGTCACAGCCCAGCCGAGCGCGTCCACTCCCAGGAAGGTCGCGAGCGACAACGCGAAGAGAAACAGACCCAGGCAGACCGCCAGCCAGTCCTCGGTAATCCGGCTTTTCATTTGACGACCTCCACAAACGATCCCTCGCGAACGGAGAGCACAATCTTGTACAACACGGTGAGGATCAACAACCCCACCGCCCAGACGCCGAGAGCAATCAGGGCTTCGGGCAGCGACGGCGCATACTCGGTGACCACGCCGAGGGGCGAGGGCACAAACGCGGCCACGATCAGGCCGATGCCTTTATCAATCCACAACGACGAAAACACCATGACGCAGGCGGCGGCCAGGAGTTTCTGGTTGTGCCTGTACCTTGGCACGAGCAGCAAGACCAGCGAGGCGGCGGCCAGGACCGTGGACGTCCACATCCAGGGAGCCAGCCGCGTGTGGCCCTCCAGTCCGATGAACATATAGCGGAGGGGCTCGCTATGCTCGGGCACGCCGCTGTAGAACGCGGTGAAGAACTCCATGAGGACGAAGAATACGTTGACGGTCATGGCGTAGGCGACTATGACAGCGAGCTTCTGGAGAGGTTCGCGGCCGAACGGCGAGCGGGTGATCCGGCCCAGGATCATGCACAGCAGAATGAGCAGCGCGGGGCCGGAGGCGAAGGCGGATGCCAGGAAGCGCGGAGCCAGGAGGGCGGTGAGCCAGAGCGGGCGCCCGGGAAGGCCGCTATACAGAAAGGCCGTGACGGTATGGATGCTGACCGCCCAGGGGATGGAGAGCAGAATCACAGGCTTGATCCAGCGCGGCGGCGGCATTTCCTCGCGCTCGGCGCGGAGTGTGATGAAGGCGATGAGAGCATTCAACACTAGGTATCCGGCCAGCGAAATCATGTCCCAGAACATGATGGAGTGTGGTGTGGGATAGAGTAGCACGTTGAGCACACGCGAGGGCTGGCCCATGTCCACGAAGATGAAGAGCATGCACATTATGGCGGCGGCCACGGCCAGGAACTCGCCCAGGATGGTGATGCGGGCGAACGCCTTGCAGTCGTGCAGGTAGTAGGGGAGCACGACCATCACGGCGGAAGCCGCGACGCCGACCAGGAAGGTGAACTGCGCGATGTAGAGGCCCCAGGTGACATCGCGGCTGAGGCCCGTGATTCCGAGGCCGTAGTTCAGTTGGCGCAAGTAGCAGAAGAGGCCGGCGGCGATGACCGCGAACAGGAACAGGATCCAGAGCCAGTACCGGCGGCCTCCCACGAGCGCTTTTTCAAACAGGAACATGGCGCATCCTCACACGACAATGGCACTTACTTTGACTGTGGGGCGGACCCCCTGGTCCGCGGCCGACGCCCTCGTCGGCCTTCCTCGCATTCGATCGGATCTTGATTCTATTGCCGAAAGCGGGTCCGGGGAGACCCGCGCGGTCCGCCCCACAATAAATGCAGAATCCCAAAGTAAGCGGCATGGGCTTCACACGATGTAGTAGATCTCGGGACCGGTGCCCGCTTCGGGTTTGCGGCGGATATGGCGGCGCGAACCGAGCAGCTCGCGGATCGGCGAACGGGGGTCGGCCACGTTGCCGAAGACCAGGGCCTTCTCCGGGCAAGCCTCCACGCAGGCCGGCGGGCGGCCAGTGCCGAGGCGCTCGGAGCAGAATGTGCATTTTTCGACCACGCCTTTGGTGCGGGTCGGAAAATCGGGATTCGGATTGTGAATGTACGGCCGCGGATCGAGCCAGTTGAAACTGCGCGAGCCGTAGGGGCAGGCGGCCATGCAGTAGCGGCAGCCGATGCAGCGGTGAAAATCCATGGCGACGATGCCGTCCTCGCGTTTGAAGGTGGCCTGGGTGGGGCAGACGCGTACGCACGCGGGATCGTCGCAGTGATTGCAGAGCACCATGGCGGGCGCGGCGCGCAAGGGGGAATATTCGTCCTCCTGACCGCGAAAAGCCTGGCCGAAGGAGACTTTGGCGATCCAGCGGACATCGTGGCGGGGATCGGGCATGGCGGGCACGTTGTGGGCCTGGTGGCAGGCGGCGATGCACTTGGTGCAGTTCGGCTGCCTGGCGCACGCCGCGGTATCGACGGCCATGGCCCAACGGGTTTTCGAGACCGCGGCGGCGAGTCTTCGGGCCGCGGCGGCGAGGGCCGAGACCGCGCTCATCCGCAGAAAAGTCTGCCGGGAGATTTTCATCGGGGGCTCCTGTCGAGATGGCAATCCCAGCAGGGCGGGGAAACGGCTGCGTAGTTGTGGCAGCGGTCGCAGAAATCGGCCTTGGCGGCGTGACATTGGGCGAGGCAGGTGGAGCTCAGATTCAGAGCGTAATGCCGCCCGTCGGCGGTGGTGTATTCACGCTCGCCCTCGCGGACAGCCCTGTCACGCCAGTCCAGCAGCAGGGTCATGTGAGACGATTTCATGAATTCGAGGGGCGCGACGCATTGCTTTTCGCGCGCCGGAAGCACCGGATCGGGCCCTTTGGCGGTGACGTGCGCGGCGAGATTGTGCCAGATGGGCAGGGTCAGGATTCCGAGGAAGATCAGCAATCCGGACCAGATGAGAGCGCGATCACGCATGGGCCGCCTCCATTTCCGCCAGCGGTTCGCCGCGCAGATCGGTGGTGCGCTCTTTCTGGCCGCGCATGATGAGCGCATTTCCGACCAGTTCGTGGACTCCGGCGACTTCCACCCCCGGCACCCAATACTCGAGGAGCGGCGGGAGCGTGGCCTTATCGATGGCGCAGATGCAGGCCAGCAGGTTGACGCCGTGCTTGTCGCGCACGTACTTTACGGCGTTGGCGCGGGGCAGGCCGCCGCGCATGCGCATTTCGAAGTTCTCGTCGGTGCCCAGGCCGGAGCCGCTGCCGCAACAGAAGGTCTGTTCCCGAATGGTGTTTTCGGGCATCTCGTGAAAACGGTTGCAAACGTTGCGCAGGATATAGCGGGGCTCTTCGAGCAGGCCCATGGCGCGGGCCGGGTTGCAGGAATCGTGGAAGGTGACATTCCAGCGATCGTTGCGGGAGGGGTCGAGGCGCAGCTTGCCCGAGTGGATCAGGTCGGCGGTGAACTCGCAGATGTGCACCATTTTGGTGGAGCGGGCGTTCTCGAAGCGGGTTCCGGTGACAGGTGACACCGGCACCTCCAGGAAATCCGCGGGGCCGTTCATGGTGTCCATGTACTGGTGCAGGACGCGCCACATGTGGCCGCATTCGCCGCCCAGGATCCACTTCACTCCCAGGCGCCGGGCTTCGGCATAGACTTTGGCGTTGAGCCGCTTGATCATTTCGTGGGAGTTGAACAGGCCGAAATTGCCGCCCTCGGAAGCAAAGGCGCTGAAGGTGTAGTCCAGGCCGATCTCGTGGAATAGCGCCAGGTATCCGAGAAAGGTGTAATAGTGCGGGGTGCCGAAGTAATCGGCGGAAGGCACGATGAAGAGCACTTCGGCGCCCTTTCGATTGATGGACGCATCCACGCGGATGCCGGTGAGCTCTTCGAGCTCGTCCACGGCGAAATCGACGCTGTCCTTGAAGCCGTGCGGTTGCACGCCCAGATGGTTGCCGGTGCGGAAGCAATTGGCGGCGGGCTCCAGCACCCAGTTGATGTTGCAGCCGATGAGATTGAGCAGCTCGCGGCCGATCATGGTGATCTCGGCGGTGTCGATTCCGTAGGGGCAGAAGACCGAGCAGCGGCGGCATTCGGTGCATTGATAGAAGTAGTAGAACCACTCCTTGATGACGTCCTCGGTGAGGTCGCGGGCGCCGGCGAGCGGGCCCAGGAGGCGGCCGGCGGCCGTGAAATAGCGACGGTAGACGGAGCGGATCAGCTCGGCGCGCATCACCGGCATGTTCTTGGGGTCGCCCGAGCCGATGTAGAAATGGCACTTGTCGGCGCAGGCGCCGCAGCGGACGCAGATGTCCATGAAAAGGCGGAACGACCGGTACTTCTCCAGCCGCTCCTTCATGCCGTCCAGGACGATCTGTTTCCAGTTGGGCGGCAGCTTCCAATCCTTGTCGAGGGGCTGCCACTCGCGCGGGTTGGGGAGTCCCAGGTAGTTGAGATTTTTGGCGAGAGCGCTGTAGCAGAAAGTGCCTTTGCGAAATTCTACCGAAGGGTCCATCCAGTCTCTGGGCGCGGGCTGGTATTCGATCTGCACGAGCTCTTCGGGCTTGGGGTTCGCCATGGGTTAAGGCCTCTCGACCGGCAATCCGGCCGCCACCATTTTTTCCCGGAACTCGTCTTCCCACTCCTCGTAGGTGTGGACTTTGACGGGAGCATTCCACGGGTTCACATGCCGTTTTGCGCGGTTGTTGTTGGCGAGGTTGCGGGTGGGGCTGAGAAAGACGCCGCCCATGTGCATGAGCTTGCTGAACGGCAGGTAGGCCGCGAGCATGCTGACCAGTGCCAGGTGGGCATAGAACCACGCGCCCACGCCCTTCGGCGCGGCCGGAGCGAAGATCGCGAGGCCGATGGCAAACTGCTTGACGGCGATAATGTCGGTCCGCGCAAAGTAGCGCATCCAGACGCCCGAGACGGCGATCGAGAGCAGCAGGAAGAGCGCGAAGTAGTCGGTGAAGAGCGAGATGTAACGGACCTGCGGATCGCGCATGCGCCGCTGCAATAAATAAAGGAGGGCCGCCAGGATCAGGGCGTCGGTGATGTAGAATACGGGAGCGCCGACCTGGAAGAAGCCATCCAGGCGAGCGAGGAGCAGCGCCACTTTGGGGACCGGCTCGACAAACAGCCGCAGATGGCGGAGCAGGATGACCAGCAGCGACCAGTGGAAAGCGATGGCTGCCAGCCAGAGCCATTTCGCCTCGCGATAGACCAGCCGCGGACCCTGCTCCAGCCGCGACCCGGTATTGCGAAACAGGCTGCGAAACGCCAGAACCTCCAGCGCCATTCTGGCGATTGCGCCGGCTGTGTTGT
>Ga0209517_10003938_pt1 | contig 19834 bp, 17 predicted proteins | sample PeaSoiMetSII2010_FD_187695 | JGI IMG/M metagenome (GOLD analysis project Ga0209517, IMG submission 187695) | Peat soil microbial communities from Weissenstadt, Germany - SII-2010 (SPAdes) (version 2) | ecosystem: Environmental > Terrestrial > Soil > Wetlands > Peat | place: Germany...
AGCGGGTTGCGCCCGCCGCACCGCGGACATTCGCGCTCGAAAGCCCCATCGACGGTTCCGTATTCGCGCAGGTAGCGGATTGCGGAGCGGAGGAGGCCAGGCGCGCCATCGATCGGGCTGCGGCGGCGTTTGTCTCCTGGAAGCAGACTACCGCGTATGAGCGTTCGGCGATCCTGCGCCGGTGGCTGGCGCTTCTGGTGGAGCGCGAGGCGGAGATGGCGCGGCTCATGACAATCGAAATGGGGAAGCCGCTGGCCGAGTCGGTGGGCGAGCTGCGCTACAGCGCCAGCTTTGTGGAATGGTATGCCGAAGAGGCCAAGCGTGCGTATGGCGAGACCGTGCCCAGCCAGTTTCGGCACAAGCGAATCCTGGTGACGCGGCAGCCCGCCGGCATCGTCTATGGCATCACGGCGTGGAACTTTCCGCATGCCACCGTGACGCGCAAGGCCGCACCCGCTCTGGCGGCCGGCTGCACATTCATTCTCAAACCCGCCGAACAGACACCGCTCTCCGCACTCTGCCTGGCGGCACTGTGGGAAGAAGCCGGCGGGCCGGAGGGAACGTTTCAGGTATTGCCGGCTCTCGATCCGGTCCCGGTCTCCGCAGTGCTGCTCGACGACCCGCGGGTGCGCGTGCTGGCTTTCACCGGTTCCACCGCGGTGGGGATGCACTTGTATGAACGCTGCGGAAAGACCATGAAGCGCATGGCGCTGGAACTGGGCGGGCATGCGCCGTTTCTCATCTTCCCCGATGCCGACGTGGATGCCGCGGTGCGCGAGGTGGTGGCCTGCAAATTTCGCAACGGCGGGCAGACCTGCGTATGCACGAACCGAATCTACGCGCACGAGGAGATCGCGGACCGCTTCGTGGAGAGGCTGATTCCCGCGGTGACTTCCTTGCGGGTAGGCAATCCGCTGGAGGCGGGGACGCAAATCGGTCCGCTGGTGAACGCGCGGGGGATGGCCAAGGTGCAGGCGCACATCAGGGACGCCCTGGAAAAGGGAGCCGAGGTGTTGGCGGGCGGCCAGCCGCTTCATGGATTGTACTTCCAGCCGACGGTGCTCACGGGCGTAAAAACCGGCATGCGGGTGATGCAGGAGGAGACGTTCGGCCCAGTCGCGCCGGTGCTGCGGTTCCGGGATGAGGCGGAGGCGGTGGCTCTCGCCAACGGCACCACCTACGGCCTGGCGGCGTATTTGTGGACGCGCGACCTGGGACGCGCGATCCGCGTGGCTGAGGCCCTGGAATATGGCATCGTGGGAATCAACGATGGAGTGCCTTCGACCGCCCAGGCGCCCCTCGGCGGCGTGAAGTATTCCGGAATCGGACGCGAGGGCGGGAAATGGGGGATCGAAGAGTTCCTCGACATCAAGTATATTTCGATGGGGCTTCCGGCGGGTTAGTAACACTGTGCTGTAAAAGTGGGGCAGCCAATCCTGGCTGCGGTGGGGGCCCTTTGGGCACTTTCCAGCGGGTCCAGCCGGCCGGAAGGCTGGCTTGCGGGCAGGATTGCCCGCCCCACATCACGTAGCGTCGAGACGAACGAACACCGGCGAAAAGGGGCGAGCCACTTTCAGGCGGGCCACGGTGATGGGCAAACGGAACCGGCGCGGGCCGGCGCTGCCCGGATTGATATAAAGCACTCCGGCACGCTCGGTGGAGGCGGGTTGGTGCGAGTGCCCGCTCACCACCAGGTGGAATCCGGCCGCCGCGGGGTCGAGATCCAGAGCGTGAATGTCGTGGAGCACGTAGATCCGGGCGGCGCCTGCCTCCGCCACCGCGATGCTGGGCAGCGCGGAAGCCCATGGACCCTTGTCGATGTTTCCCTTGACGGCCACCACTGGTGCGATGGCGCGCAAGGCGTCCAGGATTTCCGGCCGTCCCACATCACCGGCGTGTACGATCAGGTCGGACCCCTGAAGAGCGCGCAAAGCCTCTTCCCGCATCAATCCGTGGGTATCGGAGATGAGCCCGAGCGTAATCAATTGCCGACTTTGCATTTCTAAGCTCGCCTTTACTTTGAACCCCGTAGGATGGTAGGCTAAGTGTCTCATAATGCGCACAGTTGACTTGATTCGGCGGAAACGCGACGGGGAAGAACTTGCTCCTGAAGAGATCGAGTTCCTGGTGGAAGGCTATACCAGCGGCGACATTCCCGATTACCAGATGTCGTCCTTCTTGATGGCGGTGTATTTCTCGGGGATGTCGGACCGCGAAGTCAGCCGCCTCACGGAGTGCATGTTGCGTTCCGGCGACACAGTCGACCTTTCAGCCATTCCCGGCGTGAAGGTGGATAAGCACTCCACCGGGGGAGTAGGCGATAAGACCAGCCTCATCGTGGCGCCGCTGGCGGCGGCCGCGGGAGTAATCGTGCCCATGATGTCCGGGCGCGCGCTGGGCCACACCGGCGGCACACTCGACAAACTCGAATCCATTCCGGGGATGCGCACCAACCTCACGGCGGAGGAGTTCGAAAAGCAACTCGCCGAGCTCGGCCTGTGCTTCATCGGGCAGACCGACCGGCTGGCGCCCGCGGATCGCAAGTTCTATGCGTTGCGCGACGTCACCGCCACGGTGGAATCCATCCCGCTGATCTCCTCTTCGATCATGTCGAAGAAGCTGGCGGAGGGTGTGGACGCGCTGGTGCTGGACGTCAAGGTGGGCAGCGGCGCCTTCATGAAAAAGCAGGTGGAGGCGCGGCGCCTGGCGCAGACCATGGTGGGGATCGGCCGCCGCATGGACAAGAAAGTGCAGGCGCTGATCACCGACATGAACCAGCCGTTGGGCTACGCGGTGGGCAACGCACTGGAAGTCATGGAAGCCTCGCAGACCCTCCAGAATGCCGGCCCGGCGGACCTGACGAAGCTCTCCATCGAACTGGCGGCGCGCATGATCTTTCTCGGCAAGAAAGCGGGCTCGCTGGATGATGCGCGCCGTGTTGCCGAAAAGCACCTGGTGGAGGGGACGGCATACCGGAAGTTCAAACAGGTGGTTGCGGCACAGGGTGGCAACGCCCAGGCACTCGACAAGTTCGAGCTGCTGCCGAACGCCACCGGTATGCGCGAGATCACCTCGCCGCGCGGTGGATACGTGACTTCGATCGACGCCGAGGATATCGGCTCCGCTTCCAACCTGATCGGCGCCGGACGGGACAGGAAGGAAGACTCGATCGACCCCGCGGTAGGCGTGATCCTGGAGGTCAAGACGGGGGAGAAGGTGGATGCCGGCTCGGTACTCTGCCGCCTGTATTACACCAAGGAAGATCGGGTGGAAGAGGCCGCGGAGATGGTGGAAGACGCGTTTCGCATTTCGGGACAGAAACCCGACGAGCGCGAGCTCATTTTGGAAGTCGTAGGATAAATGGGCCGGTACACTGGGTTCCTGGGCCTCATCGTCATCCTGGGATTCGCCTGGGTCTGCTCGTCTCACAAGCGCGAGATCAAGCTGCGCATCCTCGGCTGGGGCCTGGGCCTGCAGTTCGCGTTCGCGCTGCTGGTGCTGAAGACCAGCTTCGGGAAGATCTTCCAGGCGATCGGCGCCGGCGTGAATGCCATGCTCGGCTACACCCAAGAGGGCGCGGCGTTTCTGTTCGGGCCGCTCGGTATGAAATCGGGACCATACGGCGTGCTCTTCGCCTTTCAGGTGCTGCCGATCATCATCTTTATCGCATCGTTCTTCTCCATCCTCTATTACCTGGGCGTGATGCAGTGGGTGGTGAAGGGGATGGCGATCGTGATGCAGAAGGTGATGGGGGCGAGCGGGGCGGAATCGCTGAACGTGGCTGCCAGCATTTTCATGGGCCAGACGGAAGCGCCGCTGACCATTCGTCCGTTCCTTGCCGGCATGACGCAATCCGAGCTGTTCACGGTCATGACGAGCGGGATGGCGCACGTTTCGGGATCGGTGATGGCGGCGTACGTGTTGATTGCCGGGGTGGAGATACAGCATCTGCTGACGGCGGTGATCATGACGGCGCCGGCGACTATCATGCTGGCGAAGATCTTCTATCCGGAAGTGGACAAGCCCGCGACGTCGGGGAAAGTGGAAGTGAAGGTCGAGAGCACGGCGGTGAACATCATCGACGCCGCGGGGCAGGGAGCGGGCGACGGCCTGCACCTGGCGCTCAACGTGGCTGCGATGCTGATCGCGTTTCTGGCGCTGATCGCGATGGTGAACGGGATCCTGGCCGGCATCCACGGTACGCGGTTCATGGGTTGGGTGCCGAACTCGCTGCAGCAGATCTTCGGAGTGTTGTTCGCGCCGGTGGCGTGGCTGCTGGGTGTGACCTGGAAGGACGCGTCGGCGATCGGCAACCTGCTGGGCACGCGGCTGGTATTGAATGAATTCGTGGCGTTCATCGATCTGGGCAAGATCAAGGCTGCGCTCGATCCGCGGTCCTTTACGATTGCGACGTACGCGCTTTGCGGGTTTGCGAACTTCAGCTCGATTGCGATCCAGGTGGGGGGCATCGGCGCGCTGGCGCCCTCGCGCAAGTCCGACCTGGCGCGCTTGGGATTGAAGGCGGTGATGGCGGGAACCATGGCGAATTTCATGTCGGCGTGTATTGCCGGCATGTTGTTGTGAGAGCCGGGATGCTGTTATGAGGGAGGACGCGAAACGGTACATCGGGAGCCGCACGGCTTTGCGCCCGTCCATCGGGGTGGTGCTGGGCAGCGGCCTCGGCGCATTCGCCGACGAACTGAGCGAACGTGCGGACATTCCGTACACGGATATTCCCGGATGGCCGCCGGCGACCGCCGTGGGGCACGCGGGCCGGCTGGTCATCGGCAAGCTGGGGGAACTGGACGTGGCGGTGATGGCGGGGCGCGTGCATCTCTACGAAGGAAACACGGCCGCGCAGGTGACGCACGGGGTTCGCGTGCTGGGGGCGCTGGGCGTCCGCTCGATGGTCTTCACCAATGCCGCCGGCGGAATCAACCTGGCGCTCGAGCGCGGCGGTCTGGTCCTGATTTCGGACCACATCAATCTGCAAGGGACGAATCCGCTGTTGGGTCCGAATGACGATGCGCTGGGGCCGCGTTTTCCCGACATGTCGGAAGCCTACTCGCGGCGGTACCGGGAGACCGCCAAAGACGTGGCCGCCGAATTGTGCATTCCGATCAGCGAAGGCGTGTATGTGGCCATGCTCGGGCCGTCCTACGAAACGCCGGCCGAGATCCGTTTTCTGCGGACCATCGGGGCGGACGTGGTGGGGATGTCCACGGCGCTCGAAGTGATCGCGGCCAATCACCTGGGGATGAAGGTGCTGGGCATCTCGTGCGTGACCAACATGGCGGCGGGCATCCTGCCGCAGAAGATCCAACACGAAGAAGTGCTGGAAACCGGGGCCATGGTGCGGGACACGCTGGTGCGGTTTTTGAAGGCGCTGCTGCCGCGACTGGTGGCGCATGACTGACCCGCTTCTCGCCGCCGCCCTGGCTGCGCGCGCGCACGCCTTTGCGCCGTTCTCCAAGTTCCAGGTGGGCGCCGCCATCGAAGACGCGGGCGGAGGCATCCACACGGGCTGCAACGTGGAGAGTGCCACCTACGGGCTCACCATGTGCGCCGAGCGCGTCGCCGTATTCAAGGCGATCTCCGAAGGCGCGCGACAGTTCCACCGCGTGGCGGTTGCGGCCGATACCGACGAACTCACACCACCCTGCGGGGCGTGCCGGCAGATCCTCTGGGAGTTCTGCGGCGACGTCGAGATCGTGCTGGTGAATCCGCGCGGCAAGACTGAAACGCACCGGTTGAAAGACCTCTTCCCGAAGCCATTCGATGTTTCGTATCTGTAGTTTTTTCCTTTTCGTCTGCGCCCTGGCCGCCGAACCGGCCGACTGGATCTGGAGCGCGCGTTTTGTGATCACCGAAAACGCGCAGCGCAGCGTGATCGAGAACGGCGCCGTGGCCATTCGCGGGGACCGCATTGTGGGGGTCGGCGCCAAGGCCGAGATCGATGCGCGCTTCCAGGCGAAGCAGCGCCTGGATCGTCCGGATGCGATCCTCGCGCCGGGCCTGATCAACACCCACACCCACGCCGCCATGTCGCTGTTCCGGGGGATCGCGGACGACCTCAAGCTGCAAGACTGGCTCGAGAAATACATCTTCCCGGCAGAGGCGAAGAACGTGTCGGCGGAATTCGTGCGCTGGGGCACGCGTCTCGGCTGCCTGGAAATGCTGCTGGGCGGCACCACCACCTTCACCGACATGTATTACTTCGAGGACGTGGTGGCTGAGGTCGCCAAGGAAGCCGGCATGCGCGGCGTGCTGGGCGAGACCATCATCGGCTTCCCGGTGGCCGACAACAAGACCCCGGCCACCGCGCTGGAATTCACCGAAAAGTACCTCACGCGTTTCCGCAACGACCCGCTGGTGATTGCCGCGGTGGCGCCGCACGCCCTCTACACCAATTCCGACGAGACCCTGAAGGCTTCGCGCGCACTCGCCAACAAGTACCATGCGCCGCTCATCATCCATCTCGCCGAGACGAAGAAGGAGAACGACGACGCGCTGGCGCAGCGGCACATGACCCCTACCCAGGTATTGGACTCGCTGGGCGTGCTGAGCGGGCGCACCGTGGCGGCGCACTGCGTGTGGGTGAACGACGCCGATATGGCGATCCTGAAGGCGCGCGGCGTGGGTGTGGCACACTGCCCCTCGAGCAACATGAAACTGGCGAGCGGCGTGGCCCCCATCGTCCGCATGCTGGCGCTCGATCTGGCGGTGGGACTGGGCCCCGACGGCCCCGCGGGCAGCAACAACGACTTCAACATGTTCGAGGAAATGGACCTTGCGGCCAAACTGCAGAAGGTCACCACCATGGACCCGCAGGCTTTGCCGGCCAGCGCCGCGCTGGAGATGGCCACCATTCGCGGCGCGCGCGCGCTGGGGCTCGAAAAGGAGATCGGCTCGCTCGAAGACGGTAAGCGCGCCGACATCATGACGGTGCGGATCGATCGCCCCAACGCCGTGCCGCTCTACGATGCCATTTCGCAGATGGTGTACGCGCTCAAGGCGGAAGACGTGCGCGACGTCATGGTCAACGGGAAGGTGGTGGTGCGCGACGCGAGGATTCTCACTTTGAACGCGCAGCAGATTCTCGAAAAGGCGGCGGAGTATCGGGCGAAGATCGCGGCGTCGTTGAAGTAGGATAATAATGTGGAACCCGATCTTGCCCTGGAAAGACAACAAGCCCACGCCTTGCTGGACATGCTGCCAGCCGAAAAGCTGAACGCCGTGAGGAGTCTCCTGGAAGTGCTGGTGGAGCCACTTTCGCGGTCTCTGGCCTTGGCGCCCGTGGAGGAGGAAGAGATAACGTCTGAGACTGCCGCCGCGATCGAGCGGGCTCGGGCTTCACTCGCTCGTGGAGAAGGGATCTCGCACGAAGAGATTCGCCGCGAGTTCGGTCTGACGTGAGCGAGGAGGCCGAACCCGCACGGATCGCGGTCGTCTGGTCGGAGGAAGCGCGCTCCGATTTGCGGTCTATCGATCGCGAAACGGCGAGGCAGATTCTCCGCTGTATCGATCGGTACCTGGCCAGCCGCGCTGGGGACGTGAAGAAGCTCAAACCTCCACGCACCGGTTTCCGGTTGCGGTGCGGCGACTATCGGGTGTTCTTCGATTACAAAGATGAGAGTATCATTGAGATCACCGGCGTCCGCAACCGGCGTGAAGCCTATCGCTGATCACATGAACTTGTATTCCCCCGGTACCGGCAGCGGTGTCGGGTCGGTCTTCACTTCGTAGCCGTACTCTTTCGGCATCAGGTCCTGCTTGGAGTTCATGATCTGGTCCCACGTGATCGCCATCCCCGAGTAGGCGGATTCGCGCGCCATGATGCACGTCAGCGTGCTCTCGGCGATGGGAATCGACTGGTTGATGTACGGCCCGCGCCCCTGGATGCTGTCAACGAAGTTGATGTGCTCCTGGACATAGGCGCTGATGCCCCTGGTTCCCAGGTCGATCCCCGTGCTGCGGCCCTTGGTTCCCACCACCAGGTCGCTGACGTTGTTGAAGGTGCCGCGCGGATACTGGCGGCACGCGCTCGCGAGGTGTACGCCGTTGGGATAGATGAAATCCGAATTCATGTGGTCGAAGATGTTGCCGTAGAGGGCCGCGCGCGGGCGCCACGCCGCCCCGCCCGAAGCGACCACGCGCTCGGGATGCCCGTCCATCACCCAGTTCATGAAGTCGATATTGTGGAAGTGCTGCTCCACTATCTGGTCGCCGCACAGCCACAGGAACGAATACCAGTTGCGGTGCTCCCACTCCATGTCGCCCCACTTGGCGTCGCGCGCCTGGGCATGAAACACGGGGCCGCTCAAATAGAAGGAATTCAGGGCGACGATATCTCCGATGGCGCCGTCGTGGATTCTTTGAACCGTCTCCACGTAGGGCTTGTCTTCGTGCCGCTGCGCGCCTGACATGACGGTCAGTTTCTTCTCCGCAGCCTTGCGTCCCGCCGCCATGAATCGGCGCACGCCGGTGGCGTCGGTGGCGATCGGCTTCTCGGTGAAAACGTGCTTCCCGGCCTCCACCGCCGCCTCGAAGTGGATGGGCCGATAGCCCGGAGGCGTAGTCAACATGACGATGTCGATATCCGACTTCACCAGCTTCTGATAGGCGTCGAACCCGACAAAGTGATATTCCGGCTGGACCTTGACGCGCGGGCCGACGGACGCCACCAGGTCTTCGGCGCTCATCTGCTTGGGCTGGCCGTCGCGCTCGACGGTGATGCCGGCGTGCTGGCCGATGTACTTGGGATTGCGTAATTGCCTCAGCGAGCCTTCCAGGTGGTCCTCGAATACATCGGCCATGGCCACGAGCTCGACGTTTTCGTTTCCGGTGAGCGTGTCGACGACCGCTTGCGTGCCGCGCCCGCCGCATCCCACGATGCCCGCGCGGAGTTTCTCCTTCCCCGCGCCGCGAACGAGGTGCGGTTTGATGAGAGTGAATGCCGAAGCACCGATTGCCGTGGTCCCTCTGAGCAGAGAGCGTCTGGATATTGGATTCCGATTATCTTCCATGATGCTGGAATGATACTCTCTGGCGCGGCCGTTTTCAATCGGGCGTTAGAGGTCAGAGGGCCGCCAGCACTTCCTTGTACAGGTATTTCGCCCCTTCCACGCCGTCCCACGGCCCGTCTTCGTACTCCAGGGCGAAGGTGCCCTCGAAACCGGCGGCCATCATGATCTTGACCGAGCGCTTGACATCATTGTCCTTCCAACGGTTCCAGTATTTGGCGTGAACGTTGGTGTGCGCATACGGAGCGAGGTCCTTCAGCCCGTTGTACATCAGGTATTCGTGCTCCCAGTTGCAGAAGTCCGGCGAGGCCTCGCAGAAGGGGCTGTGCACCTCATCCACGATGATCCGGATGTTGATCGGATTGGCCGTCAGGCCCCAGTGGTTTTCGAGGGTCACCTTGACCCCGACCTTCCCGCCGTAGTCCGCCATTTCCTTGAACGATTCGATGCAGTTCGTCAGGTACTTGGCAAGCTCGTCGTTCTTGGGATAATCCGCCGTCGCCACCGCGCTGGGCGCGATCCGCGGGCCGCCGCTGTTGACGCGCATCGATTTGGCCCCCAAGATCTTGGCGCCGTCGAGCCACTTCTTGGCGACTTCCACGCCTGCCTTGCGCTTCTCCGCGTCCGGTTCGCAGATATCGCGCGGAGCGTTGTTGGAGATGTGCTGGCACTTCGTGCCGGTGGCCACCATCTTGTTCGCCATCTTGTCCAGCCACTGCCTGCCGGAGGCGCTGGAGGGGTCGAATTCCCGCGTCGAGCGTAGGACGGTGCCCATCATCAGCGGTACCTGAACGTACATGCTGTCATCGGTCACGTCGCCGAACAGGCCGGAAAAGAGATCCATATGGATGACGCCGGGGAAGGTGTCCTTGGTGAACTGGGGGAATTCGAGCATGGTCAGCTCGCCGTACTTTTTCTTCATCTCCTCGCTTTTCGGATTTGGTCTGGGATTCTGGCCCGCGGACCGCGTCTTGAAGATGTAGCGGATGGGCCAGGAGTTGGACGCCAGTCGCGCCAACTTCTCCTTTTCGGTGAGGGGAGCCGCCGTGGCTTCGGCCGCCGTGCTTACGGCGAGACCCGCCGCGCCCAAACCACCGCCCGTGGCCTTGAGGAAACCGCGCCGGTTGAGGTTGAAATCGCTGTCATGCGTTGGATTCATACTCTTTCATCCTTTGTGGCGCATGATATCACAATGGTGCGGCGGGGTAGGGCGACTGCGTCCCGCCAAAAGCGTCCCGCCAAAAGCAAACACCCCGGAAGGCCGAAGCCCTCCGGGGTGTGGATTCTTCAAGCCCGATGCCCTGGGGCAGAGCGGGAACACCTTCATTATACCGGAATATCAGACAACGCGGATCTCCAAGGCGCCGAGAATCGCCGAGAATGGCGCGCTGAACTGCGGCAAAATCTTCCGCCTGCAAGGTGGGAGCAACGTACCTTCCGTCCAGGAGAACACGATCCAGGCGGTGGAATGCAACGCAGGTGAGCATGTCCGCCTTGGCCCAGACATCCCTGCCGGGGTGAAAGAACGGGTATTTGCCCGCGGGGACTACGTGATGGCATGCCTCGACGGGATTCGGGGCGACGGTACTGAACGGAACCACGAGGCACACCCCCGAGTGATGGCGACGGCGTGGGGACACGACGACCACATGACGACGCTTCACCATCTCGGGGGGTTGAAAGCCCGTAGAAAAATCGCAAATCAGGACCGTACCAGGGTTTGGATGGAAGGTGATAGGCATCGGCTGTGCCAGTCGGCACAAGTTGATGATATCGAGATTGCTCACGCCCCTTCGAGCTGGACTGCCGGGTGCCGAAGCTCGGCGGCAGAGGTTTCTTGGTTGTTGAAGCAGCGGCCAGAACTGTGGACCGGGTAGAAGTGCCCGAGGCTTGTAACAGCCCACACCGCAGCCAACGGGCGGAGCAATCAACCGGTCACAAGTTGTTGGTTCCGAGAAGCACCGCGGCCGGCAACAGAGGCTATTGGAGGCCGCAAACTGCGACCTCCAAAATGCATCGCCTGATCGCGCCTGATCGGGGACTGCTTGTCTTTGGCAGCTACAAAGAATACATCTACGTCATCCGCGGCCAAAAGGTCATGCTCGATAGCGACCTGGCCGAGCTGCACCAGGTGGAAACCTTAAACCTCAACAAAGCGGTTAAACGCAACTTTGACCGCTTCCCTGAGGACTTTATGTTTCAGCTCACAACGGAAGAGGCAGAATCTTTGAGATTCCAAATTGGAATATCAAAGCCGGGAGGCCGCGGAGGCCGGCGGTACTTGCCCTATGCTTTCACAGAGCACGGCGTGGCTATGCTGTCATCCGTACTCAACAGCAAACGGGCCGTCCTGATGAGCATCGTCGTCATTCGCGCCTTCGTCCGGATGCGTGAACTGCTAGCCAGCCACAAAGACCTGGCCAGCAGGGTCGAACAGGTGGAAGAAGCCCAAAAGCGAACCACGCGCACCCAGCAGCAGCAGGCCTCAATCCTGGCACAGGTTGTGCAAGACATTCAGCGGCTCAAGAATCCGCCGCAAACCAGGGCCATCGGCTTCCGGATACCGCCCAGTCCCAAGAAGAAGTAACCCCACGATTTGGAAGTCGCAAATTGCGCCGAATACCGGACTACGCTCTCCCCCTCACCCTGTGACATAATGTGAGATCTTTCGTAAATTCTCGCCCTCCGTTTGGGTCGGAGATCCATGTCGCCTTCGAGCGCCCTGGAGGAAGGAGAACACACATGAGGGACAACACATTCAGCAGGCGGGTAGCTCTCCTTGGTGCGGCTGCGCTGCCTTGGATCCGCGTGGTCAAGGGCCAGCCGAAGCCCAGGAGCGTCGTCATCTCCAGCGCCAACCGCAACAACGGCGGCGTGAATTGCTGTGCCAGGGCGATGGAGATCGTCAAGGGCGGCGGCGATACGCTGGACGCTGTGATTGCCGGCGTCAACATCGTGGAACTCGATCCGCGCGACAATAGCGTGGGCTACGGCGGCCTTCCCAATGAAGATGGCGTAGTGGAGCTGGATGCCAGTTGCATGCACGGTCCCACGCGGCGCGGCGGAGCGGTGGGGGCGCTGCGAAACATCAAGACCCCTTCCAAAGTTGCGCAAAAGGTCATGGCGGAAACCGACCACATGATGCTGGTCGGCGAGGGTGCGCTTCGCTTCGCCAAGGCGGTCGGCTTCAAAGAAGAGGATCTGCTCACCGAGGAATCGCGCATCCAGTGGCTGGTTTGGAAAAGGCAGATGCGCGATCGCAACGGACACACCAATTGGGAGTCGGGCGTCGATGGGCCGCCGCCGGCGAAGAAGATCGCCGAGTTGAAGCGACTGTTCCCGGAGGCCGACGAAGCGCTGCTGGTGGAGGCGTTGCAGAACGCCGTCAACCCGCCCCACGGCACCATCAACTGCATCGCGCTGAATGAAAAGGGCGAGATGTCGGCGGTCACCACCACCAGTGGGCTCGCCTGGAAAATCGCGGGCCGCTGCGGCGATTCACCCATCATCGGCGGCGGACTTTGGCTGGATCAGGATGTCGGTGGGGCCGGATCCACGGGCCGGGGCGAAGAGAATCTGAGAGTCTGCGGCGCTCACACGGTGGTCGAAAACATGCGCCAGGGCATGTCGCCGAAGGAGGCCGCGCTGGACGCCCTGAAGCGCGTTGCGCGAAATTTTGACAATGACGAGAAGCGGCTCCAGGCGGTCGATCTGAACTTTTACGCGCTGCGCAAAGACGGCGAGTACGCCGGCGCGTCGCTGTGGGGCACACGCGGGGGGCGCGGCCCGCAATTCGCGGTCGCGGCCGGGGATGGCGAAAGCCGCCAGGAGGATTGCGTCTATCTTTTGGAGCGGAAGTAGCGGAGGCATCCGTGCCGGTGTTTTCCGTGCGTGATTTTTTGCACACGAAGAGTTTTCCTTGAAACAAACCTCCGGGTTTCGCATCCCATCTATTTGACGGAATCCTGCGAAACTGGAGGGGATCGGCGTCTGGCAGTTGGGTACCTGGGTTAGTGGTTGCTGTTTTTCCCAATAGAGCATGCCCCAGATTTTTCATCACAGCACGAACACATTTTCGCGCATCACGATTTACGGCGCGGTTTTCATACTGGGTTTTCTGACGTGGGTTTTTGCCGAGCTGGACCGGTCCTCGTATGAGACGCGGGCCACGGAGGCGCGCGAACAGCCCGTGCCCTTCAGCCACGCGCACCACGTCGGCGGGCTGGGGCTGGATTGCCGCTATTGCCACACCACCGTCGAAACTTCCAGCTTCGCCAACATTCCGCCGACCAAGACCTGCATGAACTGCCATTCGCAGATCTGGAACACGAGCCCCACGCTCGAGCCGGTGCGCGCCAGCTTCCGCACGGGAGAGTCGCTCCGGTGGACGCGCGTCAACGACCTGCCGGACTATGTCTATTTCAATCACAGCATTCATATCAACAAGGGTGTCGGCTGTGAGAGCTGCCATGGAAGAGTGGACCGCATGCCCCTTACCTGGCAGGAGAACTCGCTCCAGATGGAGTGGTGCCTCAACTGCCATCGCCACCCCGAGCGGTACGTGAGGCCGCGCGAATTCATTACCACAATGGGCTATCAACCCGCGGGTGAACAGGAAGAGATCGGCCGCCGGCTGGTGGCGGAATACAAGATTCAGGATGTGCGTTTGCTGACCAGTTGTTCAACTTGCCACCGATGATCGAACCAAGAGCGAAGTTAGACCTCGCGGCCGCGCGGGCGCGAATCAAGGGCGGGCGCGACTATTGGCGCAGCCTGGACGATCTGGCGTCGACGCCGGAGTTTCAGGATCTGCTGGAGCACGAGTTCCCGCGGCAGGCCGTCGGCTGGAGCGAGGATGAGGACAGCGCCGTGGGGCGGCGCAATTTCCTGAAGCTGATGGGCGCGTCTCTGGCGCTGGGCGGCCTCACGGCCTGCACCCGGCAGCCCACCGAGCGCATCGTGCCGTACGTGCGCCAGCCGGAAGAACTGATCCCCGGCCGGCCGCTGTTTTACGCCACCGCGATGACGCTGGGCGGTGTCGCCAACGGCGTCCTGGCGGAGAGCCACGAGGGACGCCCCACCAAGATCGAAGGCAACCCCGAGCACCCGGCCACATTGGGCGCATGCGACATCTTCTCGCAGGCCTCGGTCCTGCAACTCTACGATCCGGACCGCTCGCAGGCGCTGACGTTCCAGGGAGAAATCAGCTCGTGGGGCGCATTCCTCGGAACCTTGAAGGAATCGTTGGATGCGCAGAAGAGCAAGAACGGCGCGGGCATCCGGATTCTTACGGAGACCGTGACGTCGCCGACCATGGGCGACCAGATCCGCGCCATTCAGAAGCTGTTTCCAGCGGCCAAGTGGCACCAGTGGGAGCCTGCCGGGCCGCACAGCGCGCGCGCCGGCGCCGCTCAAACCTTCGGACAGCCGGTCAACACCTACTACAATCTGGCCCCGGCCAAAGTGGTGGTATCGCTGGATTCCGATTTCCTGGCGTCCGGCCCGGGAAGTCTGCGGTATGCGCGCCAGTTTGCAGCCGGGCGGAGAGTGCGCGGAGACCACGCCGAGATGAACCGGCTCTACGTTGTGGAGCCGATGCCCACGCCCACCGGCGCCCGAGCCGATCACCGGCTTCCGCTGCGCGCGGCCGATGTCGAGGAGTTTGCCTGGGCGCTGGCTACCGGCATCGGGGCTGCCAACGGTCCGAAGAATGGCGACAACGGCGACATCTACAAATGGATTGGTGCGATTGCGCGCGATCTCCAGAGGAACAAGGGCGCCTGCCTGGTGATTGCCGGCGAGCACCAACCGCCCATGGTCCACGGGCTGGCGCACGTCATGAACGCTTCACTGGGCAACGTGGGCAAGACGGTGTTCTACACCGATCCGATCGAGGTCAACCCCACCGACCAACTGGCGTCGCTGGAGGAATTGGTGAACGACCTGGATGCGGGCGCGGTGGACCTGCTGCTGATCCTCGGCGGAAATCCAGTGTTCACATCGCCGGCCGAGATGGGCATGCGGGACCGCATCCAGAAGGCCCCGCTGCGAGTCCATCTGAGCCTCTACGAAAATGAGACCTCGGCGGTGTGCCAATGGCACCTGCCGGAAACCCACTATTTGGAAACGTGGGGCGATGCGCGGGCTTTCGATGGCACGGTTACCATCCAGCAGCCGCTGATTCAGCCGCTCTACAACGGGCGCTCCATGTACCAAACCCTGCAGATGCTCACCGCTAGCCCGGAGACGAGCGCCTACGACATCGTCAAGGGTTATTGGGCGGGCCAGCATAAAGGCGCGGACTTCGAGGCCTGGTGGCGGCGCGCGGTGCACGACGGCGTAGTGGCAAACACCGCATTTCCGCAAAAGGCCCCCGCGATTCGCGGCGCGGCCATTACGGAGCATGCGCAGAAAACCCGGCTGGGGGGCAAACTCGAGGTGATCTTCCGCCCCGACCCCACCATCTACGACGGCCGCTTCGCCAACAATGGCTGGCTTCAGGAGCTGCCCAAGCCCATCACCAAGCTCACCTGGGACAACGCGGCGATTCTGAGCCCCGCCACGGCTCACCGATTCAACGTGGACACCGGCGACATGCTGCAGTTGACCTACGAGGGCCGCACGTTGCGCGCGCCAGTGTGGGTCCAGCCGGGTCACGCGGACGGAGCGGCAACCCTGCACCTGGGTTACGGCCGCAGCAGGGCGGGACGAGCGGGCACCGGCGTGGGCTTCAATCCATATGGTCTGCGCACCTCCAAGGCTCTCTGGGCGGATCACGGCCTGGACGCGCAGAAGATCTCCGGCAAGTATCCGTTCGCGACCACGCAGGATTTTCACACGCTCGATCCCGCGCGCCATATCATCCACAAGGGAGACATAGCCGACTACCGGAAAGATCCCGAATCCGTACACGAAGGGGCCGAGGCTCCAGCGCGCGGCCTGACGATTTATCCCGAGTGGAAATACGAGGGCTACGCCTGGGGCATGGCGATCGACCTGAACGCCTGCACGGGATGCGGGGCCTGCGTGCTGGCGTGCCAGGCGGAGAACAATATCGCGGTTGTGGGGAAAGACCAGGTGCGCCGCGGCCGCGCCATGCACTGGCTGCGCGTCGACTCCTATTACCAGGGCGACGTCAACACGCCGGCGATCTACAACCAGCCGGTTCCCTGCATGCACTGCGAGGATGCCCCGTGCGAGCTGGTCTGCCCGGTGCAGGCCACCAATCACAGTGCGGAAGGCCTCAACGACATGGTCTACAACCGCTGCGTGGGCACGCGCTACTGCTCCAACAACTGCCCCTACAAAGTCCGGCGCTTCAACTTCTACTTGTTCTCCGATTATGAGACGCCGAGTCTGAAGCTGCTGCACAACCCCGATGTCACCGTGCGCAGCCGCGGCGTCATGGAGAAGTGCACGTACTGCGTGCAGCGGATCAACGCCGCCAAAATCGACGCGGAGAAACAGGACCGCAAGGTGCACGATGGCGAAATCCAGACGGCCTGCCAGGCCACCTGCCCCACCGAGGCCATCATTTTCGGCGACATCAACGACCCCCAAAGCCGCGTCTCGAAGATGAAGGCCGAGAAGTTGAACTACGGGCTGCTGGCCGATCTGAACACCCGGCCGCGAACCACGTACCTGGCGACGTTGCGCAATCCCAATCCGGAGATCGAGGCCTAGCGCACCATGGCAGACGACCAGGAAGTGATCGAACAACCCGCGCCGAAGGAAATCATCGCTCCCGGCTACACGTTCGGGACGGTCACCGACCAGATCGCCACCGTGGTGCTGACCAAGCGCACGCCGTGGTTCTGGTTCGGCGGCTTCGCGGTGGGGTTCGGCCTGCTGCTGCTCTTTCTGCTGGCGGTTGCGGTCCTCTTCGTCAGGGGCGTGGGGATCTGGGGTCTGCGCACGCCCGTCATGTGGGCGTTCGACATCACGAACTTCGTGTGGTGGATCGGAATCGGCCACGCCGGCACTCTCATCTCCGCCATCCTGCTGCTGCTCAACCAGCGCTGGCGCAATTCCATCAACCGCTTCGCCGAAGCCATGACTTTGTTTGCCGTGGCCTGCGCCGGCATGTTCCCGCTGCTCCACCTGGGCCGTCCCTGGCTCTTCTACTGGCTGTTCCCGTATCCCAACACCATGGGCGTTCAGCCCAATTTCCGCAGCCCGCTGGTGTGGGACGTTTTCGCGGTTTCCACCTACGCTACGGTATCGCTGCTGTTCTGGTACGTTGGCCTGATGCCGGATCTCGCTACCCTGCGCGACCGCACCCACAGCCGCTTCGCCCGCTTCGTGTACGGCATCATGGCGATGGGCTGGCGCGGCTCGGCCCGCCACTGGAGCGTCTACGAAACGGCTTCGCTGCTGCTGGCGGGGATCGCCACACCGCTGGTCCTTTCGGTCCACACGGTAGTGAGCTTCGATTTCACGATCGCCATCCTGCCCGGCTGGCACAGCACATTCTTCCCGCCGTACTTCGTCGCGGGCGCCATCTATTCGGGCTTCGCCATGGTGCTGGCCCTGGCGATTCCGTTGCGCGCGGTATACGGACTGGAAGGCTTGATCACCGACCAGCACCTGGACAATTCCGCCAAAGTCATGCTGGCCACCGGCCTGATCGTCGGCTACGCCTATATCCTGGAAGCGTTCACTGCATGGTACAGCGGCAATGTTTACGAGCAGGCGGTGATGTGGAACCGCATGACCGGTCCATACAGGTACCACTACTGGAGCCTGGTCTTCTGCAACATCGTGGCTCCCAACGTTCTGTGGTTCAAGCGCGTGCGAAGCAAGCCGGCGTTGCTGTTCCTCTCGTCGATCGTGGTTCTGATCGGCATGTGGCTGGAGCGCTTCGTGATCATCGTCAGCAGCTTGGCGCAGGACAATCTGCCATCGTCCTGGCGCGTGTTCGAGCCCACCCGCTGGGACTGGAGCACCTATTTCGGCACCATCGGCCTGTTCCTTTTCCTGTTCTTCCTGTTCATTCGATTGCTGCCCATGATTTCGATCTTTGAAGTCCGCACCCTTCTGCCCCAGGCCAAGGTCGGCGAGGAGGCGCAAGGTTGATCAAACCGATCTACGGCGTGATGGCCGAATTCGACAACCCCACCGCCCTGGTGAACGCCGCGCGCGCCGCCCGCGAGAAGGGCTACCGCAAGCTCGACGCCTATACGCCGTTCCCCATCGAAGAGCTGAGCGACGCCCTGCACCTGCACAAGAACAAGCTGCCGCTCATCGTGCTGTTCGGCGGCATCCTCGGCGGACTCACCGGATACCTGCTCCAGTACTACGTGACCGTCGTCTATTTCCCCATCAACATCGCGGGGCGCCCGCTCCATAGCTGGCCGGCGTACATCATCATCACGTTCGAGCTGACCATCCTGTTCGCCGCCATCTCCGCGGTGCTCGGCCTGCTGGCGCTGTGCGGATTGCCGATGCCCTATCACCCGGCATTCAATGTGCCGCGGTTCGCGCTGGCGTCGCGTAACCGTTTCTTCCTGTGCATCGAAGCCACCGATCCGCTGTTCGATCGCGAACAGACGTGCGGTTTCCTCGAGACCCTGGAACCGAGGGAGGTGTCCGAAGTTGCGCATTGATCTCAAGCTGGCTGTTGTGGCGCTCGCCGCCGCGGGATCCGTGGCATGCCGGCAGGACATGCACGATCAGCCTAAGTACATTCCTCTTCGCCCGAGCGAGTTCTTCAGCGACGGCCGTTCCGAGCGGCCGCTGATCGAGGGCACCGTGGCGCGCGGCTATTTGAACGACGATACGGCCTTCTACACCGGCAAGGGGCCCGATGGCAAACCGCTCGATACCTTCCCGTTCCCGGTGACCAGGGACGTCATCCTGCGGGGACAGGATCGCTTCAACGTGTATTGCTCGCCCTGCCACGATCGGGGCGGCGATGGCAATGGCATGATCGTGCGGCGCGGCTATCGCAAGCCGCCGACCTATCACAGCGACAAGATCCGTCAACTCCAAAATGGGTTCATCTTCGACGTGATCACCAATGGGTTCGGCGCCATGCCGGACTACGCCGCGCAGGTTGCACCGCACGACCGCTGGGCGATTGTGGCCTACGTGCGGGCGCTTCAATTGAGCCGGAATGCGTCGATCAATGACGTGCCGGCGGATGCGCGGGGAGAGTTGAATCAAGGAGGCGCGCGATGACGGCCCAGTCGCTCGACTTCAGCATCTCCGCCGAGCTTCATTCCAGCATCCAACAATGGCGAAAGCGCGCTCTGGCAGTTGGCATCGGCGGCGCTATACTCTGCGCCAGTTGCTTTTTCCTCTTCGGCCCGTTCCAGTTCTACCGATCCTACCTGTGGTCCTACGTTTTCTTTGTCGGAGTATCGGTCGGCTCGCTGGCGTGGCTGATGCTGCAATACCTCACCGGAGGCGCCTGGGGCGTGGTCATCCGGCGCCCGTGCGAAGCCGCCGCGCGTACGCTTCCGCTGGTCGCGCTGATGTTCCTGCCAATCCTCATCGGCATCCCCAATCTCTACGATTGGTCGCATGCGAACAAGGTGGCGGCCGACCCGATGCTGCAACACAAGCATCCCTACCTGAACGTCCCCTTCTTCCTCATCCGCACGGCCGTGTACTTCGCCGGCTGGCTCTTCCTCTCGTGGTTCTTCAACCGCTGGTCGGAACGCGAGGACCGCGACGGGCCCTCCATCGCCCACCGCAAGATGGCGGCGCTCGCCGGTCCCGGCATTCTCTTCTGGGGCTTCAGCATCACGTTCATGGCGGTGGACTGGATCCTCTCGCTCAATCCGCACTGGTTCTCCACGATTTTCGGC
>Ga0209517_10003940_pt1 | contig 19829 bp, 12 predicted proteins | sample PeaSoiMetSII2010_FD_187695 | JGI IMG/M metagenome (GOLD analysis project Ga0209517, IMG submission 187695) | Peat soil microbial communities from Weissenstadt, Germany - SII-2010 (SPAdes) (version 2) | ecosystem: Environmental > Terrestrial > Soil > Wetlands > Peat | place: Germany...
GGCGGTCTCAATAATAGGCCACGATCGGAACCGCGTCGTGGAAGGTCTGGTTGGCCGGCACCCGCTCGCCGGGCGGGATGCGGCCGTAGACCTGAATCGTAACGGTGCGGTTGCGAGGAGGGTGCGCATTGTAATAGACGGTGCTGCCCTCGCTGCCGTCGCCGAAGGGAACCGAGCCGCGCGGATCGAGAGTCAGAAAGTAAGGCAGCCTGGCGCCCCCTCCGCGCATCACCCGCCTCAAGTCTCCCGCCGCGTCATCGCGGCCGATGGCGATCTTGATGCCGAAGGGAAGCGGTCCCGTACAGGTGTACGAGATGGTCCCGGCCGACACCACCCATTCGCTGTCGACCGCCGCATACTTGCCGAAGTCGATCGGGCTCGCGCTCACCATGCACATTGCGCGAGCCGGCGGGGCCATCGCGGGCACCAGCATCACCGCGAGCAGAAGGACCATCACTCTGGGCGGACCGGCGAGTCGCATCGAGTGCCCTACTGCATGGTGCAGTGCAGAGTTCCCAGCCGGACGAACGGCTGTCCGAGGTCGGGTATGTTGATCGTGAACGCGCATGTCCCATTCTCGAAGTCGATTCTGGCCGGATACCGCCCCAGCGGCGGGCTATCCAGAAAGAACGCGCCATCTCTTCCGATCGGCGAGATAAAGCTCCTGCCCTCGGCGTCCATCGTCAGCTGGCCAAAGGACGGAATCACCGTCTTTCCGAGCATGACGACCTGGAGCTTGCCGACAAACGAACGTACGGGCCTCACCGGGAATGACACTACCGTGCCCCCGCGGTATGGAGGCGCGACATATTCCTTGGTGGCGTCGATCCTGTAATCCACCGGGATGTCGCGCTCGTTGATACTGACTGGGTTGCCATAGTAGGCAGTCAACTGCCCTAATACGAAGTCGCCGCGGGCGTCGGTTTGGCCCAATAGCTGGTTGGACAATGAGACTTCGACGCCCGGCACGCCTCCGGCGCGAACCAGCCCAAAGGAGGCGCCCAAAGGCTGGCTCGGCATCACACGATCCCCGATCGCCACCACCGCTCCCGCGATCCCGAGCGTCTCCGTAGTCCGCGAGGTTGAGTGGTCGATGGTCATGAAGTCGCTGGTCCGCTCGCCATGGTAGAGCAACTCCGCGGTCTCCGATTCACCTTGACTCCCGGTCTGCGCGCCAAGCAGGTAACCGCCGCCTGGACCGGCGGGCGGAGCTTTCGAAAACTGAGCGGTGTACACGTCACCAGCCCCGGCACCTATCTGGTGTTCGTAGCCAAGATTGACGTTCGCTTGGCTTCCGAGGGCAAAGCTGATGCCGGCCGACAAGGTTATCGAAGAGGCAGTGCTCGATTCTGCCGACCGCGACGCATTGAGGTATACCGAGGCGCCTTTCCCCAGACGATAAAGTCCGGTGATCGTGGCGGTCTGCCTGTTTCCCTGGTCGCGGTCCTTGCTGTACTCAAACGAGCCGGAAACCGAGCCTCGCGAGCTAATCTGGAGACCGAATCCGATTCCAGCCTGGAAAGTTGATCGATCGGTTTGGGGAGCAAGGCTCAAGTTTGCGTAGTGCGGGCTGAACAATTGCACGTTGCCGCCGAACGAATAGAACGGCCTCCCGTAGCTGTAGGTGGCCGTGGCGGCATAGCCCATGACCGTTCGGCCCCCGCCGACAAGCACCGGATTGGCCGTGATGGTAGGGGGCGAGTTGGGACTGGTCGGTACCGGAGTGGGTACCGGGATCGCGTTGCCTGGAAGCATCGGGGCTTCGCTTACCGCACCGGAAAGAAAGAGGGTCCCCACCGGGATGCCCAAATTCGCCATCAGCCCGCCGCTCAGCAGTCCGTTGTCGCTACCTTCCAACCGCACCCCCGGGGAGAGCCGCTCCGTAAGGCCAAAGCTGTCGTTGGCTGCGAATACGAACGGGCCGGTATAATTTATCCCGCCCGAGCCTTCTCTCTCGGGACCAAGGACCAGGTTGTACACATGCAGTCCAACCGGCACCAGTTGAGGGGCGTAGTAGTAGGGCTGCGTTATGTCCTGCTCACGGCCGAAGGCGTCGCGAATCAACAACTCGGTGTTGCCTCCGCCGAAGCCGGTGGTGCCTGCGCCGAGACCGTAGGGAATGTTCTGGAGCGTGAATACGCCCGGCGGCAGATCCTGTTTGAAGACCAGACGGCCGTTCACATACATCTCGACCGTGGAAGGAGACAAGACTTCGGCCCTGAGGCTGTCTCCCACGCTCTGAACGTAATACGGATCGATGCCGGTATTTTTCGAGATTGAGACTCCGCCGATGGCAGCGCCACCGCCAAGCGGATCCGTAGTGAGCGGCGTCACATCACCCAGTTCCAGACGCCTCAGGTCGGGAAGGTCGTCGATCGTGAGGCTGGTACTGCCCCGGGTAATCATCCCAGTCTGATCGACCGAGAACGTCGAGTCGAGCAATGAATTACCGAACATGCTCAGCCCGACTTCGTCGAATGACGAGATGGAAGTGAAGTTACCGGACTGAAGGCTGTAGTTGAGGAACGCACTCGGATCGTGGCTGTAGACGAGTCCCGGGGGCGGGTGGGCCTTGCTCAGGTCCAGGACCTCGCCCGCCAGGTGTCTCGGCTGCACGGTGATTTTCAGCGCCACCAATTTGGGATCGAGCTCGTACTTGACATCCGGCGCCAGCGAGGCCAGCGAGACGAAAGTTCTCTGCTTGATCTTTTCGTGCTTTCCACCCAGCCCGGTCACCCCCGCGTTCTCCATTTGGTCGAGCGGGACCAGGATGTCGTCAGTCCGGACGATGGCAAGCACGTCGCCCTTGACCACCTCGTTGACCGTCAGCGTGAAGACCGCGAGTTGATCGCCGGCCCGCACCGCAAGCGGAAAAACCATCGCCGCCACCGCCATGGCGATCGCGATACTTCGGGCTGCGACGAGATGCCTGCGAGTCAAGCGCACCCCCGGACACCAACCGCTGTTCAGGGGCCGTTCGCGGCGGCTCTCGACCCTCGCGCAGGCCCACAGTCCGCCGGGCTCACCGGAATCTCGGCCTTGAGCGTGTTGGTCCGCAGATCGTAGTCGCCGAAGGGCTCGGTTATCGGAACCTCGACCGCAATTTTTTGCAGTTCACTGCAGGGCGGGTTGGGCAACTCCATTTGCTTTTGCAGCGGCTCGCCGGCCAGCAGGTAGCCTGAACCGCCGCTTGCGATGTCGAAAAGCGGCCGGTTGCCGGCAGCCCAGCCCCGGACTCTGGCCGCTCCGGCCAGGACGTGAGAATTGCCGGTGTTCTTCAGCTCAAAAGCCAACCGGCCATTCTGAACCGCGAGCCCGTCGATGCTCTCCTGGTGAGTTTCGGCAGGGGGCGACAGAAATATCGGCATCGAAATTCTGGTCAGAACGACCACTTGGGTGACTACCTTTTGGGGCGCCCCGGCTGGTAGCGGCCGGAAGCGAGGCGGCGGAAGCTCTTCAGCGATCAGCCGGTAGGTCTTCTCGGTAAGGCCAAAAGGCACCATCGCGCCGACGCGGACGATGCGGTCCTCCTTTGCCTCCACGGTGACAATCGGAGGGAAAAAGACCACGTCATCGCTCGGCGTCAGATTGATCTTCCCGTCCGGGCCCTGATGCCATTGGAAAACGCTGAGCTCAAGGCTGACCGCGGTATCGCCTCTGTTGTGCAAAGTGATCAGGTCGGTCGCTCTGGTCGGGGTCAGCGACAGTCCAACCGGCACGATTGAGATGTCGCTAGCAAATGCCGGACCCGGCCTGACGAGCCACACTCCACCCAGGGCAACGGCAAGCAAGGCAAGAAGTGCATAACCTAGAGCACGAATTGAATAGGCGTAAGATCGGTGTGAGCGGCGGTTCTTCACGTTCCTCCTGTTGCACACCATATCGGTCTTTTGACGGACCGAAAGCGTGGAATATTCAAGACGTTGGAAAAGATGCTGTGGATTGATGGACGGCTCTAAAAGCAAACGGAGCACGCCAGCGTGCTCCGATTGCTTTTGTACAGGAACTCGAAGCACGCCGGGCGTGCTTCGAGTTTCCCTCAGACAAGAAAACCTAGAACGTGACCGAAACGTTGACGGTATCTACGTAGATACCAGGGGTCAACGGCTGTACCTGGTCGCCAGGGATTGAGCCGTAGACCGGCAACAGAACCAACGGGGCATTCCCGCCGAGAGGACTGCTGGACAGCAGTACCGAGTACTCCGCAGAAGTGAGGGCCAACCCGTTGAACTCGGTGGTCGAGGCGGTACCAGTCAAGGTGCCATCCGCGAATCCGCCGATGACTCCGCTCGAGAAACCAGGCTCGAACAGATCGTACGCCAGGAAGCTCGTCCCGTTCGTCATCGCACGAATCGCGCTAGCGTCGATGCCGATTCCGAGAATCGGGGCAATCGCGCCGTTGGCGCCGGTGTCGAGCGAGACAGTGACCGCCGAGCCGTCGGTCGGACCATGGGTTCCGCAGGCGATCTCAACTGCGCCAGCTGCGGTGTAAAAGGTGTCCGTGTCCTCTTCCACGATTAGCGGGCTGACAGCGCCGAAATTCAGCCCGATCGTGCCGACCAGACAGCCGCTGGTTACTGACGCTGATACCGGCAGCGTCGCCGTTCCTGAGCCGCTTGCCAATGCTCGTCCCGGCGCCATCGCCAAAGCGAGCAGCGCAGCAGCCGCTGTTACCTTGAGGAATCCCTTCATATGCGTACCCTCCTGCCAAAGATTAGGTTAACTGACCAATCCGAAGCTTTATATAGCAGCCTCCCAGAAATTGTCAAGTGCTCCAAACCCTCCAAAAACCCCCAATTTGTGCCGCTCCAAAAGCCGCGCTGGCAGCCGGTTCGGCTTCTGATAAAATCGCGCCGCCGCTGAAGGTCGCGCCCCAAGATCCGGCGCCGCGGAATTCGGGCGGCGGTCCGCGCTCAAGCGGTTGGCGACGCGGGCCGATTGAGCGAAGCGATCCATCAAGACGAGCGTAGACCTTTGCAGGACGAGTGTATACATGCAGGGCGAACCGCAGCCTACGCGGGACCGGACGTCGGCGGACGCAAGGCGGCGTTTCCGGCGTGATACGTTTGCGCAGTGTGTGCGGGCCGCAACGGCGATAGTGCTGCTGGCCGCCCTCGGCGCCGGCTGCGGTCCAACCGGTTCGGAGTTCCCGGCCCCTTTCGGCAACTTTTCAATCGGCCGTCAGCGGGATGAAGCGGTCTGGATCCCGGGCAGCACCGAAAAAATCTGCCAGCTCACGGGACAGCTCGACCGCCAGGCCGGCGACACCACCCTCAACGAGACCGGCTACCGGTTTGGCCTCGCCGGGACCGATCTGGGCGCATCGTTCGAATACCAGGGGCATACCCGGTTCCTGTTCGGCGACACCGAACCGACCGAATACTTCACCGGACGCGACAACCTCGGCTCGCGCTCCGAGCAGTACAACGACAGCATCGCCTACACGCTGGGCAGCGATCCCGAGCGCTGCCTGGTGCTGCAATTCGTCACCGGCCCGGGCGGAGCGTACTTGAGCCCCAAGCTTCGCAGCCGGAGCGGCAAGCCGATCGCTCTCGGCAACTTCGAGGTTCCGATCAGCGGGTTCGGCCTCGACGACAAAATGTATGTTTTCTTTGCTGTTGGTCATCTACATGGAGAGCTCTCGCCCTACGTCCGGTCGGTGCTGGGATCTTCGGCCGACGGCGGCAAGACCTTCACCGAGGTCCGCGAGTTTTCCTCGGCGAAGTTCGTAAACGTATGGGCGGCAGTCGCCGATCGAAGCCTGATTCCCGGGCTGCCGCCCGATAGCGGCAGCAGGGTCCTGCTGGTCTGGGGCAGCGAAGGCGGCGACCGCTATCGGGCGAGCCAGCCCTACCTGGCCGTGCTCCCGCTCTCCAAATTGGCGGAAAGCGGCAGCACACAGTATTTCGCCGGCTTCGCGCCGGGGTCCGCAACGCCGCGTTGGAGCCGCACTGAAGACCAGGCGGCGCCCCTGTTCGAGAGCCATTGCGTCGGCGAGCTGTCGGCCCAATGGAATCCCGGCGTGCGCAGCTGGCTGATGCTCTACGCATGCCGGGAGGATCCGCGCGGGATAAACCTCCGCCAAGCCGTCCGTCCCTGGGGCCCGTGGTCCGAACCGCAGGTCATCTTCAACGGCGCCCGGGACGGGGACACGCATTTCATGCACCAGCCGCATCGCGACTATCTGAGCGACCCCGGCCGTGAGGAGTTGGCAGGCGGCGAATACGCGCCGTTCTTCCTGCCCTTCTTCAGGCAGAGCGGGGCTCAGGCAACGATCTACTACGTGATCTCGACCTGGAATCCTTATCAGGTGGTCTTGATGAAATCGCGGCTGACCGTGCCGGCTCAATCCGGGACTGATTCGATACGCGTGGCGCAGTGAGCTCTTCTGCCGACACCTCCGAAACCGGGATAATGCAAGGCCATGGAGATGCCCGAGCGCGGTGATTCCGGCGGAGCCCTGGCGGGGCGCGAGTCGATCCTGCTGGGGGCCGTGCTGATCGCCACGGCGATGGTCTATCTGCGATGCCTGGGCAACGGCTTTGTCTACGACGACGCCATCATGATCGTCACTAACCGTTGCATCAAGGACTGGTCGTTCTTATGGAAGTCCTTCCGCTACGATTTCTGGTGGTTTCTAGACCCGAGTCACTTGCCACAGACACGGTTCTATCGGCCGCTCGCCGATGCCTGGCTGGGGCTCAACTACCACGTGTTCGGGCTCAATGCGTTCGGATGGCACGCGACGCAGGTCGCGCTCCACCTGGTCGTCGTGTGGCTGGTGTTCCGGATTGCGCAGCGGCTGGCGCGCGACGCGAGCGTCGCCCTGCTCGCGGCGTTGCTGTTCGGCCTGCTGCCATTTCATGCCGAAGCGGTGGCATGGCCATCGGCGGCTTGTCACCTGCTGGGCGCCGTGTTCGAGCTGGCGGCCTTTTATCTGGTGATCGATCCGGGCAGCCGGGCGACAACGCGTCGCGACCGCGCCGGCGCAGTTCTGCTATACGGGGCGGCGCTGCTGAGCATCGAAAGCACCGTTATGTTCCCGGCCCTGGTCGCATCATACTTCCTTCTGCCTGACTTGCGCGGCGGGCCCGAGACGCGGGCGCGGGCATGCGCCGCGGTCAGGCCGCGACTGCGCCGCGCCTTTAATTTCGCCGCGCCATTCGCGGTCGAAGCGCTGCTCTATTTGATTGTACGCAGGCTTGCCCTCTGGTCCCCAGGAGGCTCGATCCCCAACATCCTGAATGGGAGCCAGGTCCTGATGGAGGCGCCGCGCGTTCTTGCGAGCTATGCGGGTTTGCTCGTGCTGCCGTGGCGCGCGAGCCCTGCTCATCGCGTGCTGGCTGTCACGAGCGTCGAATCACCCGAGTTTTATCTGCCGGCCCTGGGGCTGCCGGCGCTCGCGGCCACCTCCGCACTGTTCCTCAGGCGCCATCCGCATCGAAGCCTCTACCTTTTCTGCGCGGCCTGGATGGCAATTACGATCGTGCCTACAATGAACCTGTCGGGCTTTCGTCCCGAGCTGTGGGTGCAGGATCGGTACCTGTATCTGCCGTCGGTCGGATGGTGCGTGCTGATCGCCGACTTTGCCGTCTGGGTCGGTCATCGAAGCGCGCCCGCGAAAAGGCTGGTCCAGGGCGGCGCCGTTGCGGCTGCGGCGGCGTGCGCAGTATCGCTGTGGAGCGTGCAACGATTCTGGCACGACGACCTGACGCTCTTCGCTCGCTGCATCGAGGTTTTCCCGGAAGCGGGCTTCTTTCACTTCGAGCACGAAAAGACTCTGGTCGCTGGCGGCGATTTCAAGGGAGCTGCACGCGAGTGCGACGAATGGTTGGGCCCGAAAAGTGAACGTTGGTGGGTTTATCCCGACGACATGATCCTCTGCGGATCGCTCCACGTAAAGCTCGGACAGACGGCCCAGGGCGCGCCTGAAATCGCCGCCGGATTGGCGATGAAGGCGGAGCCCGATCCGGTCAATTGCATCGCTCTGGCCCGACTCTACGAGACTCAGGGCGATTCGGCGGCGGCTGAGCACGTACTCCGCACGCTCCTGGCCCGCGATCCGGACCCGCCGGCGGAGGCCTATCTGGAGTTGGCGAAGCTGTGTGACGCACAGGGCCGCTCGCAAGAGAGCGACGCGCTCTTGAGGCGCGCGGAGTCGACGCCGGAGGGCGCGGAGACCGCATTGCTATTGCGCGCCCAATTGAGGATGAAACACGGCGACGCCGGCGGTGCCGAAGCGATCCTGCGCCAGCTTGCCGCGCGATATTCGGGCGACCCGCACGTGTGGACGATGCTTGGTCTGCTGCTGGCGGACGAAAATCGCGGCGCGGAATCGCTGCGCGCTTTTGACCGGGTGCAGCAGCTCACGCCCGGCGATCCGGAGCCGCATTTCTTCGCCGCGCGCGTACTCCATGCGCTAGGCCGCGATCCCGACGCGCTGCAACAATGCCGCCGCGCACTGGCCCTGGCCGCTTCATCCGGCCATCCGGGCGCGCTGGCGTTGATGACCGAAATCGAGCGTGGCACCGGGTTGCGCTAGCGGCGCAGCCCTCAAACCGAATCTCGCTCGTATGATCCGGAGCGCGAGCTTGCGTCTATCGGGCATGATGCTACGCTTCCGCTTCCACATGATGGCGCGTGAGCGACCTGGCGGAAACGATCGAGAATCCACCGGCCTGGCCCGGCCACCGATCGCCGTCCCGCCTGACCGGGCCTCCGGGCGCGAGCGGCTGATACTGGCGGGCGTGTTGATGGCGGCGCTGGCCGTGTACCTCCGATGTCTGGGCAATGGCTTCGTCTACGACGACGACACGCTGATCCTGGCTAACCCCTATATCGGTCAGTGGTCGTTTCTGTGGAAGTCGCTGACCAGGCATACGTTCTGGTTCATCGAGTCAGTGCCGGCCGGACGCTACCGCCCGCTGCTCTCGATCTGGCTGGCCCTCAGCTACCATCTTTTCGGCTTCAAACCCGCCGGATGGCACGCCTTGATGGTCGCGACGCATCTGGTCGCGGTGTGGCTGGTATTCAAGATCGGACTCGGCCTGACCGGGCGGAAGGAATCGGCGCTGCTGGCCGCCGCGCTCTTCGCTGTGCTTCCCGTCCATGCCGAAGCGGTGGTGTGGCCCGCCGGATTTGGTCTCGCCCTGGCGGGCACGCTCGAGCTCGCCTCATTCTATGTCTTCATGAAGCGCGGCGACGGCGAGCGCCGCAACTGGTACATGGCGCTGGCGTTGTATGCAGCCGCGTTGTTCAGCCATGAGAGCGCGGCCGCATTTCCGGGTCTCGTGGCCTGGTACGTCTTTCTGCGCGAGCCGGGGAGCGGGGAACAGTCGAGACCCGCGCCCTTCGCGGCGCGGGTGTCACGGGCGTTGGTCTGCATGGCGCCGTTCGCGTTCGAGATGCTGCTCTACCTGTCGGCCCGCAGATACGCGCTCGGGTTCTTGCTCTCGGATCCCGCTAATCCATCCAATCTGGCCCCGCTCTCGCAGATAATCATGACAGTGCCGGAGGCGTTCGCCACCGACCTGATGCTGCTGACGGTGCCCTGGATGGCCGGGCCGGCTCACAGCCTCGAGATCGTAACCAGCCCGGCGTCACCCAGCTTCTACCTCGCGGTCGCGGCGCTGATCGCGCTCGTGGCCGGGCTGCCAGTTGCTATCTGGCGGAGTCCCCGGCGGCGCCTGTACCTGTTCTGCGCGGGATGGATCGCGATCGCCTTGGCGCCAATGATGGACCTGCACGCGTTCCTCGAAGATCAGTTCATCCACGACAACTATCTTTATCTGGCGTCGCTCGGATCGTGCCTGCTGCTTTCCGATTGGGCGACCCGCCTGGCCGATCGGGGCGCGGCCGCGAGCCGACTCGTATGGGCGACCGCGGCCGTGGTCGCGGTCTCGTACGCGGGCGCGCTCTGGAACGTGCAGCACTACTGGCACGACGAAGGCGTGCTGTTCGCGCGCTGTGTCGAGGAATTTCCCCACTCCTGGACTTGCCACAACAGTCTGGGGATGGCGCTCGAGTCACGCGGCGACCTGGAAGGCGCCGCGCGCGAATTCAGGAGCGCGCTGGCCATCGCACCGCATCGTCCGGACACCGCCCTTGCCTTGGGCGTAATTTACCTGCAGCAGAGAAAACCGGCCGACGCGATTCCACTGATCAGCCAGGCCGCCGCGGGCCTGCCGCGCGCTCCCGCACTTGCCGCGCAACTTAAATTGGCGCGGCTCTACGAGGATGAGGGCGACCTTGCCCAAGCCGGCCAAGCCCTGGAAGCGGCGCTGAAGATCGACCCTGAAAACAATGCGGCGCTCTACCGTCTCGGGTTGGTGCACGCGCGATCGGGCCGCATCCGTGAAGCCGTGAGCGAGCTTTCCAGGGCGCTCAAGCTGATGGGCGACGCGCCCGCGGTCGCCTACGTGACGCTCGCGGAACTCTACGACGCGCAGGGTGACGTGGCGCATAGAGACGAAGTGTTGCAGCATGCCAGGAGTCTGCCGGACGGGGACCAGGCCGCCGGGCTGGCCTACGCGCGGATCAAGGCCAGGGAAGGCGATCTCAAGGGAGCCGAAGACATCCTGCGCGACCTCGCCCGGCGCCATCCCGATGATTCACGCTCATGGACCGCGCTGGGCCTGCTGCTGGCGGACGATAATCGCGGCGAGGAATCGCTCGACGCTCTCGACCGGGCACAGCAGCTTTCGCCCGCTGATCCGCAGCCGCATTTCTTCGCAGCCCGCGTACTTCATGCGATGGGCCGCGATCGCGACGCGCTCGAGCAATGCCGCCGCGCCCTGGCGCTGGCGCCCGGCTACGATCAGGCTCGGGCGCTGCAGGACGAAATCCTGCGAAACCCTGCCCGCAGATAAGGTTTGCGAGCATCGGGTAGTGGGCCGCGGTTTGAGAATCGGATGGCCGGCAGGGACGCCGGCCACTACCCTCCGGTAGGGGGCGGCTCGCGAGCCGCTCGGGCGCGCCCGACGCGCCCCGCAACAGTGTAGGGGCCGGCCTCCGTGCCGGCCCTCTTTTCCAAAACCGCCCACTGCGAGCCCGGCTCCGGCTAGGGCGGCGGCATACCGGCGGAACGGATTGTATAGACTCCCGGCCCGAAGCCCGGGTCACCGATGACCTCGGTGAAGGTCTCCGGCGCACGGTCCATCCACACCTTTTCCGGAGGCGGCGGATTCAGACTCACGACGTAGTCGATATGCTCGCTCTTGAGGCGATCTACCCACGACTTGAAGTCGGCGCGCTTGATGAGGTCGGTGCTCGGCAATCCGTAATTCACCACCGAACCGTCCGCGGTCACGGGCACGTAGACCACGGTGTTTTGAAGGTGGCTGCCCAGCAGGGGATAGAGGTACCAGTTGTCGCCGATCCCGTCCCATCCCGCGGTGAGGGCAATTCGATGGGGCTTGCCATCATCGAGAAATGCCCACAAGTCCCACGACGCATACTGGGGCGACAGCAAGTGCATGTCGTAGACCGGACCCGTGATCGCCGCTGCGGCCTGATAGTACTGGTAGCGCAGCCTGGATCGGATACCCGGCAGCGTTACGAACAGTCCCAGCGCCGCCACGCCGGCCGCGATAATCGCCCACCTCTGCGAGCGCTGCCAACCCACCATCAGAATCAGAATCACGAGCACTCCCACGACCAGAATCGGCGCGACCAGCTCGCCGACCGCGCGGGCGTCGAAACTCGTGAATCCGGTCGGCAGTGACAAAACTCCATCGACCAATAAAACCAGCCACCAGAATATGTATATCCCCGGCGCGGCGAACAGGGCGGCGGCCACCGTCGCCAGCGCGCACACCGGCATCGTGAAGCGGCCGAAAGTCAGAAACAGAAGCGTGCGAAACCCCGCCATCTCGGGCGAGAACAAACCTCCGGCCAGCACCAGCGCGATCGCGAGCACGAAAAGCAGCTCGCCTCTTTTGCCGGGCCGCGCGAAGGCCTTGAGCCAGCCGATTACGCCGAGAATCAAGATCGCGGGACTCAAGGGGCCAAGTCCCAGATAGTCAGTCGCATACAGTTGCGAGAACGGCCAGATCAGATACAGCAGGCCCGGCGTGCTGAGGTTGTGCACCAGCCTGGCCGAGTGAACCAGCGACCACTCCGTGTCTCCCCGGAGCAGCACGCGTCCGAACAGGGTCAGCGGCAGCGGATACAAAGGAGAGCCCTTGGCCAGCCAGAGCCGCCAGTAAGAGTTGAGGAACAATAACGCGCCGATAGCGCAGGCCGCCAGCGGGACGCCATAGCGATGCCATCCCGAGCGTTTTCTGAAAGCGGCGGCAAAGATGAAAGCCCATCCGATCGCCATCACCGGCACCATCGTCACCTTCACCGCGGTGGCGAGCCCCAGCGCGAGGCCGGCCAGACTGGCTTCGGCGATCGTGGGAGTCGCTAAAGCTCGCGCGGTGAAGAGTATCGCCAGCAGGAAAAACGTCAGGCCGATGGTGTCGATATAGCCCGCGGTCAGCGCATTGGCGATTGCGGGCGTAAAGCCGATAGAGAGCGCCGAGAGCATCGACAGCTTGCGGCTTGCCCCCAGCGTCCGGGCGGCGGCGTAGCCCGACAGCACCAAGCCGATCCAGATCAGCAAGCCGGCGGGTGCGAGGAATTCGCCGTCGCGCGCGGCCAGCAGCGGCCACGACCAGAACGAGTCGCCGGCGGCCGGATAGTATTCGCAGAATCCCCAGGTGTCCGGCGCGGCCTGGACCACGTCTTGGCCTTGCTGGATCCATCGCCCTGCTCTGAACAAATGATACAGCAGAGCGTCCCATCCGAGCGGCGGCGCAACCAGGCCGCGCAGAACCCGGGCCACAACCACGGCTGCGAGCAGAGCGAGAATGATCGCCTGGGGCAGGCCGTAGAGAGCCGCGCGCTCGCCGCCAACAAAGAGACCTACCGCGAAGTCACGCGCCAGGTCGCGAAGACGCAATGCGTCGAGCCTGAGAAGCGCAGCGGCTTCTGCTCCGCGCGACACGAAATGCAGCGCCGCGGCCAGAATCAGAATCAACGGCAACGCGGTCCACAAGCCGAACAGTCCGGGCGCCAGCAGCATCGCGAACGACAGGTAGAAGGTCGCGTAGGCCAGCAGGGTCGCGCCGGCGAGCCGGGTCGAGGCCGGCGCGTCGGGCAGTATCCGCGCCGCAATCAGATACGAAGCCCAGCCGCATGCGGCGAGAAGAGCCACTGCCGTCGCAAGGTTGTAGATGCCGATCACTGCACGTCACGATCCTGTCCGGCCTGCCCGCGCCGCTTCACCCTCCGCCACGGCGGCGAATACGGTCGCCGCCATCAGTTCGGACGCGCTGGTCTGAAAACCCCCAGCGCCCATCCCCCCACCGTTGTCGCTGCTTTCGCGAGGGTGTCGCTATTGCGACGGGCTCGTCGCCGGAGCTTCGGCGCGCACGCCCTTGACCTCCCAGCTGAATCGCTGCGAAGACTTTGGATTCGAGGAGTACACGCTGAAAGTGTTGTTTGCGATCTCCGCGCCGTTGCTGGTCTTGACCGCTATGGGGTCGAAGCCGTCGATATTGGTGAGGACTATGGTCCGGGAATCGGTGCTGGTGAGGCGTTCGAAGCCGGCGGGCAGGGAAATCGAGGTCTCGCCGTTGGTGAGCTGGCCCTCGCCCCGAAACAGTAGCGCCGGTTGAGCGCTCAGCAGCGGAGAGTAAGTCAGATGCGACGACGGATCGGCGGGATCGGGAACATCAACTTTGAGCGAACCGTCGATCCTGGCGTTGCCGTTCACCTCGAGTTGCTCCCTCGGCGTGCTGGTGCCGATACCGACATTGCCCTCGGAAAGAATACTCAGTCGGCTGACATATTTGGTATAAAAATCCAATCCGAATCGATTGACGCCGTCGGTTCGCCGGGAACCGATCCCCTCGCCGCACTGCGGACAGCCGAATCGAAGTACATAATCGATGGTATTGTTGTGCAGCGGTCCGCCGTTTTGCAGGCCGATTGCGTCGACAATCACGTCGCCGCTGACGAACTGTCCATGTGCGGTCCGCACCATGACGATGGCGAGCAAGGCGGCCGCGATCAGGATTGCGCCGGGCAGATGCGATCGCCGGGGCGGAACTTCTCTGGCGCCAACAGGCGAGTTCATGGCAGGAAAGTTCATGGCCTCTTATGCCAAGCGCAAGCGGGGAGCGTCAATAGAGCCCGCAAATTCGAGGCGATTTGTCCACAGCTGCCGAGGGCGCGCCTGGAGGGTTCAAGCGCGCACTGGCAGGACCCGGCGCCACTGAACGCGGAGGAAACGCCTATACTACAAGTAGAGTATTATTACGTCGGCCGCGACCCAGAGCACCACCGACATCAGCAGCGTGCGATCCTTCAACAGCAGCCGTGAAGGGTCGCCGCCCTCCCCTTTCTCGACGATCAGATACAGGTAACGCAGAATTCCCAGCACCACGAACGGAACCGTAAGGTACAGATGGCCGGTGCCGAGCTTTCGTTCGACATCGGGTGAGGCGGTGTAAATCATGTAGCCCACCAGCGTCGCGGCCGCGAAGATCGAGATCATCTGATCGATCAGCCTGACGCTGTAATGGTCCAGCGAGCTGCGATGGGACGCAGCGCCCACTCCCAGCACGATCAACTCATGGCGCCGGCGGGCCAGCGCGAGCAGCAACGCCAGCACAAAGGTGATGAAGACCAGCCACGGCGAAACCTCGACCCGGATCGCGAGGCCGCCGGCAAAAGCGCGCATCACGAAGCCGACCGCGATCGTGATGACGTCGACGATCACCATGTGCTTGAGCCGCAGCGAGTAGGCAAATTGCAACGCCACGTAGGCGGCTGTCAGGCACACGAACCAGGGCCCCAGGGCGACGCTGAGCAGGGTGCAAACCGCCCCCAGTACGCACGCCATCGCGGCCGCGTCGCCCACCTTCAGCGCGCCGCTGGCGATGGGACGATGTCGCTTCTCCGGATGCCTGCGGTCGGCCTCGCGATCGGAAATGTCGTTGACGATGTAGCCGACGCTCGAGGCCGCGCAGAACGCGATCAGCGCCATCACGGTGAGCACAACATCATGCCAGTGAAAGAGCCGCTGGCTGAAGATCAGAGCCGCAAAGATCAGCGCATTCTTCGACCACTGATGCGGCCGGGCGAGCTTCCACATCGCCCGCCATCTGACCGGTTGAACCGGCAATACGGTTTGCTCGGCGAGTTCCACGGATCGATTTTCCATCTATGGGTCGGCGTAAGGCAAGCCGCATCTTTTGCGGGACGCGGAGCGCCAACCAAATCCGGGTGCAGCCATTTTGACGGAAGTGTGCGTTTGCAAAGGCCTGGGGTCGATGCGAATCTACTTCAGGATTCACAATGGAAATCCCGGCTTGCGGTGACCGCGACTGGTTACGGAGAATGCAAGCCGGCGTGCGCCCTTCGCTGGTGTTGGCGCTGTTATTGCTGCTGAACCCGCTCTTCAACGTCTGGGAGTACGCCACGAACAGTCCCGGGATCGATTTCTTCACGCTGTGGGGCGTGCCCCACGTCCTGAAGACGAACGCCGTCCCGAACATCTACGCGGCTGACAGTCAACGCGATATGGCTTCGGTTTTGATCAGCGAAAGCTCGTCGCCGCAGGTGTCTGACGCGCAACGACAGGCGACCGCGATCACCGCGCAGCTTTACGACAACCGAGTGGATGTCACCGGGTCGCCTCTGGTCTACGCGCTGGTTGGTTTGACTGCCGGCGGTGCCTACGAGAAGGATCTGAGCCGTTTCACGGTCGCGTCATGGCTCTGCTTTGTGGGGGCGACGCTCATCTTCTGCCGGCTGCTCCAGTTCTCGCCGGTGTCGACGCTTTTAATCGTCGGGCTCTTCACCTCGAGCTTCGCGCCGTTGATCTCCGACATGCGGGTCGCGAACCTCAATCAGATTCAGCTCTTGCTTGTGGCGTGCTTCCTGCTCTTCTTCACGCGGTCGTGGGGAGTGCTCGCGGGTCTGGCGCTGGGTATCGCCGTCATGCTCAAGCCCAACGTGCTGATCGTTGCGTTCCTGAGCGTGCTCGTCAGCCTGGCGGATCGGGACTATCGGAGTCTGACTCGCCTGGTGTTGGGCATGGGTCTGGCGGCGCTGCTCTCGGTGGCGATCTCGGTGAGTTATTTCGGCCGGCCGGCCATGTGGCCGGCTTTCATCCGGAGTGTTCCGCATACTCTGGCCACCTCGTATCCGATGGAACACGGGAATTTCAGTCTGCCGCTCCTGCTGTTTCGGACGATGCCCCGGGAGATGTCGACATACATCTTCGTCATCCTGATGGCCATCGTAAGCGTAGTGATCTTCAAAACCAGATGGGATCACGCGGGGAACGTGGCTCCGGCGCCGTCGCGCGACGCCGATGAATCAGCACGATCGATGCATCGGATGTTTGTGATCGTCGGTCTCGGATCCGCGGTCATGCTGATGTCCAGTCGGTTGGCATGGCTGCACTACTACGTCCTGCTGATTCCTTTGGAGTTGTATCTGATCAGACCGTTGGCCGGGGGGGACCGACCGCAGCGGCGGCTCGTGGTCAGCATATTCGCCGCGATCGGCTTCTGTTTGCTCTCTTCGGTGACGCAGGTGATGGTCGCCAATACGCTACAACAATCGATCGCGGTCAACATGGCGACGGCACTCATGTTCATCCTTGCGCTCTGCGAAACGTGGTGGCAGAGCACGGTCTCGCCGTCAGTGGAGCGTAGAGTTATTCGCCAGGATCGCGAAGGCCGTGGAGGACGCGATCGGCGGGGACGCGCCGGGGGGCGCTAATGCTGCCCGAGCTCCCGCTGGATTTCCGCCGCCAGCGAGCGCACGCTGGCGTCGTCGGGCGAACTGCTGAGCGCAACCTGGCACTGGTGGAGCGCCTCCTGGTTGCGACCCTCGGCGTGAAGCGCTTGCGCCAGGAACAAATGAGACCGAGGGTCGTACGGATCGATACTGATGGCGTGCTCGAAGGCCGTGAACGCTTCCTGATTGCGCCCCTGGTCCTTCATTGCTAGGCCCTGCATCACCCAGACCCGCGGATCTTCGGGAAACCGCTGAACGAGGTTATTCAAAAGCGCTTGGGCGGAGTCGGCGTCGCCGTGCCTCCAGTCGATCTGTGACTGGGCCATCCAGACCGCCTCGAGGCCCTCGGGCAGCGATTCAGTATACTTCAGCAGGGCGCGGCTCTTGTCGCTCTGGCCCTGCTGGTCGTAGAGCTCGGCCAGCAGCGTATAGGCGTTGGCAGGAGCGGGCGTGGATTTCTTGCCCAGGCCGCGGTAGTGGCCAAACGCCCCGGCCATTTGCGCCAGAGCCCGCTCGATCTCAGTCGTGGCCGAAGCGGTCCGCCCCAGCTTCGCGTCCACCTGCCCGAGTGCGTAATATCCCGGCGCGCTCGAAATCTCATCCAGGCTGATCGCTTTGGTAAGCTCCGCTCGCGCGCCGTTCAGATCGCCACGTTGCTTCAGCGTGAGTCCCAGATGGCCGTGGCAGATCGCGGATTCAGGAAACGTGTCGATACAGCGCGTGAAGAGCACCACGTCGTCGTGCCAGAAGCCCTGAATGTGCCAGAGCGAAACCCCGAATCCGGCCAGTAGCGCCACCGCGCCGACCGTTACGATCTGACGTGTAGGTCCGCTCCTGCGAGCGACGCCCACTGCCCAATCCGCCACCAGCATCGACCATCCGGCCGAGGCCAGGTAGAGATAGCGATCGCAGACCAGCAGGTCCGGATGAATCCCGCGCAGGTTCATCATCGGCACAATCGCAACGGCCGTCCACGCGGCGCAGAAGGCGTACAAGCGGGCCCGCGGACTGCCGCGCAGAAGCAGGAACAGAGCCGCGCCGCCGAGGCCAAGCCACACCAGCGGCCAATAAAATTCCGCCGACGCGGGGCTCAGGACGCGCAACACGCGATGGGACGGTCCGGCGTAGAAAGGCGCGATCAGCAGGCCGGCATAGTCCGCGGCCACGTGCGGCAGCGTCAGCAGCACCTCGGCCGAGTTCGTGAGGGCTTGCGTGTTCGGGGTATAAGCCATGCTAGCCAGGGGGCTCAGGAAAAATCCGAGCACAATTCGGCGCACGGCGAGATAGAGCAAGCCTTCGAGCGCGAAAGGCGTCGCCGCAACCACCGCCTCCCGTATCCGGGGCCATTGGAGGCAATCCGCTACGGTCGCTTCGGCGGGCGATTCCAGCAGCAGCACATACGACCCGACCAGGGCCGGAAATATGATCGCACCGTCGTAGCTGAAGACTGCGGCAAGATATAGCAGCAACGCGGTTGCCGAGTGACGCCGGGCCGGGCTCGTCCTGGTGGCGACAACATACAACGCCCCCAGCTCGAGCGCGGCGCTCAGCGGCAGAGCGGCGGCGGATATCCAGACCACCGCTTCGGCATGAACCGGAGTCAATGCGAACAGCGACGCGGCCAGCATCGCCGACCAGAAATCGCCGGCGAGCCGAAACGCGAGCTTGAAGAGCAGCCACACCGCCACCAGATGCACCAGCACCAGGGTCGCGTGCCAGCCCGCCGGGCCGATCAGGAGATGGCGATGCAACGTGAACCAGACGTCCGTCAACGGGCGGTAGACGAGACTTTGCGGCAGCGCGAACGGGTCACGAACCCAGAAGAAGTCGTAGACGAACGACTTCCACAGGAACGACCACTGCGCCATGTAGCGATTGTCTACAATTAGTTCTACATCATCGAAGACAAACCCGTCGCCGAGCGATCTCAGGTAGACTGCGGCCGTAACCAGGATCAACACCGCGAGCAGCACGCGCGGGTGGTCGGACAGCGAGCCGATGCCGGCGCGTCCGGACTCCGCCGCGGGCAGCCGGACCTCGGCCAATTTTGCCGCCTTCGGAGACTTCGCCGCGGATGACATTGCCAAGGCCAATCAGGAACCGGGCGTCGTTACGCCGCCGCCGTGCGGTCAGGATACGAGCCGGAAAGCAGACGGCAACTCGCTCGGTAATGCGCCACAACTAGAGGCCGCTGCGGAAGCGGGATTCCGCATCCTAGACCGGCGACCCGCATCTTACAAGGAGGAATCTGATACGTGATGTCCCGCCGCTTGTTGCCACGTTATGCTGACTTTCCTTGCATCATGAATTGCGCCTGCGCCATTGTTGTGGTTTCAAACGCCGACTCTCGCTGGCGCATCCGAACGCTATCGTCGCCGGGCGACCCATCGAAGGCCGGCCGCGGCCCCAATGAAGCTGCGTTGGCTTCGAAAAAACCATTTGACCTAACCGTGGCTGGTGGAGTAGGAAAGTCGTGGCAAAGTGAACGCTCGCCTGGCAGGAGGGAGAGCGCCTTTGGGATTCTCTCATTATGCCTCGGCGGCCAAAGGCGCTAAGCGATGACACGACACTTGAGAGTGTGGTTTGGGCTCGCAACGGTCGCGTGCATTTTTCTTCTGGTTGCGTTTTACCCTTCGCGGCACGCCGAGCATCCGGCTTCGCTTGAATCGTCGCGTGCGGCTGCGGCCGGTTCCAGCGCCGTGCGGGCGCGGGATGGGAAAGGCCCTGACCAGAACAAGGCCATCGCCAGCGCGCGTCTTCAGCAGAACTACGATCAAATCGGCCTGAGCTTCGAGCCCAACGCGGGCCAGGCCGACCGCCGGGTAAAGTTTCGCGCGCGGGGCGAGGGTCTCTCGATCTCGTTCACGCAGGACGAGGCTCGCATCCTGCTGGGACGCACTGCGGCTCCCATGCATGCGGCGCGCACCCTGCCTTTCGCCGGCGCGATGACTGCGGCCGGCTCGAAGCAGGCTTCGGCCTCGGCGACGGTACAACCGCGAGAGAGTCTCGCGCTCACGATGAAACTGGAGGGC
>Ga0209517_10003941_pt1 | contig 19807 bp, 14 predicted proteins | sample PeaSoiMetSII2010_FD_187695 | JGI IMG/M metagenome (GOLD analysis project Ga0209517, IMG submission 187695) | Peat soil microbial communities from Weissenstadt, Germany - SII-2010 (SPAdes) (version 2) | ecosystem: Environmental > Terrestrial > Soil > Wetlands > Peat | place: Germany...
ACAGGCGAGATACTGGATTCTCTGGAACGAACCTTCCACAGCATTCAAAAGCAACCGCAACAAATTCTCGGCTACTTGCGGCCATTTCAATAATCTAATGTCCCTTTATTTATGTCCGTTCGTGTATCAAACCCCCAGGAGGGTCGAACGCACCCATCTATGGCGTGTATTGGATGAAAGCCCGGGCAGACGTCGATAAAGCGGCGCGAATCGTCACGCTCAACGATGTCGAAGTAACCCGAGCAATGTTTCCCTCCGTCCCGGAGCGACAAGGCGAATACCTGGCGCTCATTCGCAAACACGTTCCAACCGTCAGCAAGACCGTGGCGCTGGATCACCTTGAAGCCAGTTATGCCATTTCCGAGGCCGTGAAGAAAGCAGGCACTGTCCCGGTGCGAAACGACCCACCGCGCATTATCTACAGCGCCATTCCCTCGTTGCTGGTGCTGGTCGATGGCCCGCCGGCGCTGAGGCAAGTGCCCGGTTTACAGGTCGAGCGTGTCATCAACTCGCGAGCGCTCATCCTGAGGGCCGGAAACATCTATTATCTTAACGCATCGGATCATTGGTATCAGGCTATCGATGTGGGAGGCCTGTGGACTCTCGCGCAAAGTCCTCCGGCCTCGATCGAGGCGGCGAAACAAGCTGCAGTGGCGAGTCAGAGCGTCGATCTGATGCTTCCCGGTACCAACGCGGTTACCGCCGCTCCCGCCGTGTTCGTCAGCACTGTCCCCGCAGAACTCATCCAAACGGAGGGGCCGCCCAACCTTGTGCCGATCGAAGGGACCCAATTGATGCAGGTCCAAAACAGCGACAATGCGTTATTCTTCTATGATCCAAACCAGCGTTATTACGTCTTGATCTCGGGCCGCTGGTTCGACTCCAATTCCCTCGGAGGACCCTGGGCATTTGTTCCCTATCCAGAAATGCCAAAGGATTTCGCCAAAATCCCTCCGACTCATCCGAAAGCCAACGTGCTGGTCTCCGTGCCCGGTACGCCCCAGGCAAACGAGGCCGTCGTTGCCAATTCGATCCCCCAAACGGCCACCGTGCAACGCAATGAAGCGAAGTTGGAACTTACTTATGACGGCGCACCACAGTTCAGGCCGATTGCTGGCACTCCGCTGCTTTACGCAATCAATACCGCCACCCCGGTCATCGAGGTAGACGCGCACACCTATTATAGCGTCCAGAACGGGGTGTGGTTTGCATCGGCCTCACCTACAGGACCCTGGGCCGTCGCGACCACCGTACCCGCGGTCATTTATAGCATTCCGGTGAGTTCACCCCTTCATTACGTGACTTACGCCCAGGTTTACGGCTCGACGCCCGACGAGGTGTATGTGGGTTACACACCAGGTTATCTTGGCACTGAGGTGTGCCCCGACAATGTCGTGGTTTACGGAACGGGTTGGTATTATCCACCCTATATTGGAAACTATTGGGTTGGCTGGCCCTGCACCTATGGCTTTGGGGCCGGGTTTGCGTGCAATTGGGGGATTGGGTTCGGGTTCGGATTTGGAGCCGGCGGATGGTTGGGGACGTGGTGCCATCCGTGGTGGGGGCCATACGAATGGGGCTGGCGGCATCACTTCGATTACGATCACGTCAGCCTCAATCATATCAACATCTATCACCACTGGGGGCCAGGTATCGTACATATCGGGCACAACTATGGATTCAACGCATGGAATGGCAGGGAGTGGTCGCATAATTGGAGTGCGCACTTCAACCCGTACTCGAGCCGTGCCAATGATCATGCCGGTGTCGCACGATTTGGCGCCTACGACGGCAACTTTCACACGCATGTTCCGGAAGCACCAGTAAGGCCACACGCCGTCGACCCGCACGATCTTTACGGCGGCAAGGACGGAAGTGTTTACCGCAATAATCCATCTGGTTCTTGGGAACGAAATACTGGCTCCGCCTGGCAGCGCGCTCCGGAAGTCCCACGGGCCGAGTTTCAACAACACGCGTTCGGCCGCAGCCTGGGCGAACAACGGTTCAACAACTTCCGCGCGTTTGGTGGTGGGTTTTCGCACTCCGCGGGCGGGGTTCCCAATTTTGGCGGAGGAGCTCATTTCGGCGGAGGCGGCCATCGGTAACCTGACTTCATTGACCCAGCAGTAGTCAGAATGAAAACAAACAGTTTAAATCGATGGCTAATCGCAGGGGCAGGTATCGTGATGCAAATCGCCCTTGGGGCGGTCTATGCCTGGAGTGTTTTTCGAATCCCACTTACCAAAACCTATGGATGGACGGTGTCTCAGGTCACACTGACTTTTGAACTGGCGATTCTGATCCTAGGCTTCGCCTCCTTCGCCGGCGGCTTATGGATGAAGAGGGTAGGGCCTCGCCGGGTCGCTGTCGTCGCCGGCCTGTGCTATGGCCTGGGTGTGGTGCTCGCTGGACGGGTGGGAAACCATCTGGGGCTGCTCTATCTTAGTTACGGCATGCTGGGCGGCATCGGGCTTGGTTTGGGTTATATCGTACCGGTGGCGACTCTGCTCAAGTGAAGGAAAGGGTGGCGAATGACCAAAGACCCAATTTGCGGAATGATGGTGGATGAAGCGACGGCCCTGCGCGCCCATCGCGACGGGCATACTCTCTATTTTTGCAGTGAGCACTGCCGCCAGAAGTTCCTCGCCGACGATCCGCCCGCCACCGCTTCTGAGGGCTACGGCGAGCGGCACGAAGACCCACACCACGGACATCACGAGCACCAGGCTCACCAGCACGAGAGTAAAAAGCCTCGCGGCGCTGCCAAATACTTTTGCCCGATGTGCCACGGCGTGGAGTCAGACAAACCCGGTGATTGTCCGAAGTGCGGCATGGCCCTGGAACGAAACCCCGCTTTCGTACCAGAGGCAAAGACCATCTACACCTGCCCTATGCATCCCGAGGTCCGGCAGGACCATCCCGGTAACTGCCCTATCTGCGGCATGGCCCTCGAGCCTGTCTCCTTCACGACCGATGAGAGAGATGAGGGCCACGAAGCAAGCGACATGTCGCGCCGGTTCTGGATCAGTGTGCTCCTGAGTTTGCCTGTGCTCCTGCTGGCGATGGGCCACCTCATCCCCGGCTTCCACATGGATCAGTGGATTCCGCCGCGCCTCAACCAATGGTTCCAGTGTATCTTTACCACCCCCATCGTACTGTGGGCAGGGTGGCCGTTTTTCGTTCGTGCCTGGACATCCATTCGCACCTGGCGCCTGAACATGTTCACACTCATCGCTCTCGGCGTCGGTACCGCCTATGGCTTCAGCGTCGTTGCCTTGCTCTTTCCCGAGGCTTTTCCCTCTGACTTTCGCATGCAGGGCGTTGTCCCGCTCTATTTTGAAGCGGCGGCGATCATCACCACTCTCGTGCTGCTCGGGCAGATGCTCGAAGCCAAAGCCCGCAGCCGCACCGGTTCAGCCATCAAGGCCCTCCTCAATCAGGCAGCAAAAACCGCCCGCGTGGTCCTTGACGGCAAGGAAATCGAAGTCCCCATCGCTGAAGTGATGAAAGGCGGCGCACTTCGTGTCCGGCCCGGAGAGAAAATTCCCGTGGACGGCATCATCCTCGAAGGCCGCAGCAGCGTGGATGAATCCATGCTCACCGGCGAGCCCGTGCCTGTCGAAAAAGGGCCGGGCGATAAAGTCACCGGCGCAACGCTGAACCAAACCGGCTCTTTCCTCATGCGCGCCGAACATGTTGGTAAAGAAACCATGCTCGCGCAAATCGTGCAAATGGTCGCCGATGCCCAGCGTAGCCGGGCACCCATCCAGCGCCTCGCGGATCGCGTTTCCGCCTGGTTCGTCCCTGCTGTCGTCATCATTGCGCTTATCACTTTCGCTGTCTGGGCCCTCTTCGGACCCCAGCCGAAACTGGCTCACGCGCTGGTCAACGCCGTGGCCGTCCTTATCATCGCCTGCCCTTGCGCGCTCGGCCTCGCCACACCCATGTCCATCATGGTCGGAGTGGGACGCGGCGCCCGCGAAGGCATTCTCGTTAAAAGCGCCGAAGCTGTGGAAACTTTGGAAAAGGTGGACACGGCGGTCCTCGACAAAACCGGGACGCTCACTGAAGGCAAACCGCGTCTAATGAAAATCCTGCCGTCTGCTGGTTTTCAGGAAAACGAGCTGCTTCAAATAATTGCCACCCTGGAACGTCGCAGCGAACACCCTCTCGCCGCCGCCATCGTTAAGGGTGCCGAAGAGCGCAATCTTTCTCTGCCCGAACCAGAACAATTCGACTCAATTACAGGAGGCGGGGTAATCGGCCGCGTCCAGGGTCGTGAAGTCGTGGCCGGCAATCCCCGCCTTTTGGAATCGCGAGGCATCGCCGGTCTGGAATCACTAAAGCGTGAAGCCGAACAACTGCAATCCGACGGCAACACGATCATCTTTGCCGCCATTGACGCCAGGGCTGCTGGTATTCTTGCTGTCGCCGATCCCATCAAGGAAAGTTCGGCCGATGCCATTGATGAATTGCATCAACTCGGCCTCAAAGTCGTCATGCTCACCGGCGACAACAAAAACACTGCCCTTGCCGTCGCGCGTAAACTGAATATCGACGAGGTCCGCGCCGAAGTCGATCCCCGGGACAAGCATGATGAAGTCAGGCGTCTTCGCGAATCGGGCCGTGTCGTCGCGATGGCTGGCGACGGCATCAACGATGCTCCCGCACTCGCAGCCGCCAACGTTGGCATCGCTATGGGCACCGGCACCGACGTTGCCATCGAAAGCGCTGGGATCATCCTCGTCAAAGGTGACCTGCGCGGCATCGTAAAAGCGTTTCGGCTCAGCCGGGCGGTCATGCGCAATATCCGTCAAAACCTTTTCTTCGCCTTTATCTACAACGTCCTTGGCGTGCCCATTGCGGCGGGAGCTCTCTACCCGTCCCTTGGCATCCTTCTCAGTCCAATCATCGCCAGTGCCGCCATGAGCTTCAGTTCTGTCTCGGTCATTGCAAATGCGCTTCGCCTGCGAACCGCCAAGCTGCAAACGCAAGGGCGGTCTTGGAAAGGAGGCCAAGCTCGCCACCTACGTTGCGTGGTGGATCACGCAGTCCATCAAGAGAGCACTGGCCAACCAATCGCGAACAATTCGATTCCATTGAAAAGTCGGGCAACAGATTCCAAGGATCCAAATGAAAAAAACAGACTTCTGGTGAGGCTGCTCTTGAGCCTAATCATCCTCGGTTACTCGCCAGAGAACTTTGGGCAGGAAGGTGCGGCGGGCGAGCCCGGCCGCCCGGCCCCCGGAAAAGCGCCGCCGATTCCCAAGGCGGGAATCCTGGCGCAACCGAGGCCCCGGAACCAGGTTGGATTCCCTGAGCAACTCACCCAGGCGGTCATCCCACCGGACAATCCCCTTACCCCCGCGAAGATCGATCTCGGCCTGAAACTGTTCTTCGACAGCCGGGTGTCCGCCGATGGCACGGTGGCGTGCTCCACCTGCCATGACCCTGCCCGGGCCTTCACCGATGGCCGCCCAGTCTCGATCGGCATCGACGGTCGCTTTGGCCAGCGGAACGCCCCAACCGTCTTGAACGCGCTCTACAACAAGACGCAGTTTTGGGATGGCCGCGCTACGAACCTGGAGGACCAGGCGGCGCTGCCGATCGTTAATCCGTTGGAGATGGGCCAGTCCTCTATCGAGAGCGCGGTGACCAACCTCGCCGGAATTGAGGAATATCGGCAGGCATTTCTCAATGTGTTCGGTCGCCCGGTCAACGGCCCCGATTTGCTGCGCGCCCTCGCCGCCTACGAGCGTACGCTGGTGTCGTTCGATTCTCCCTTCGATCATTTCATCGCGGGTGACCAGAACGCGATCGACGCCGCCGCCAAACGTGGCTGGGAGCTGTTCAACACCAAGGGCCGCTGCAATAAATGCCATGCACTGACCGACACCCAAAGGGATGTCACCAACTTCATGGATAACGACTTTCACAATATTGGCATCGGCATCATCAGGCACAAGGTTGTGCCCTTGGCCCGCCAAGCTGAACGAGAGATTGCTTCGGGCAACACGGTGGCCGTCGATCGCGCCGCTATCGCGGACGAAATGTCAGTGCTCGGACGGTTCCTGATCACCAAGAAGCAAGCCGACATCGCCTCCTTCAGGACTCCAAACTTGCGAAACGTGCTGGTGACAGGACCGTACTTTCACGACGGTTCGCAAGAGACTCTCTGGGATGTGATGGACCATTATAACAAGGGCGCCGGCCTTCAGAACCCCTGGCTCGATGAGGACATTCAGCCGCTAGCCCTGACTGAACATGACATTGATGATCTGGTTGCTCTTCTCGCCTCGCTGACCAGTCCCGCCTACAAAGAACTGGGGGCCCAGGAACTGGAGCGACAGCGCACTCTTTCGAAAACGAGTCGCCCTCAACGAGATACTAAACGAGCCTTCGGTCCAAAACCTTCCAGGCCAAAACCGGCTCAGCCATAGGATTTGAAGAAATCCATGACCTGGTTCAACTACATGCAATTCGGCCGAGCCTGCCCCGTTCAACCAGCCCCGCCAGAAAAACGAGCACGCCACCCACGACAACTTGGAATACTTCCGACGGTCGCCGTGAGCTTCGATGATCGAGCGGCCGATCAAGTTTTATGGCCGGGCCCTTCGGGTTGATTAGCACGTGGAACCCTGTCACGCTGTAATGCAATGAGTGATTTCCTCTTCGCTCGCTCACAGATGGCCATGTCGCTGGCCTTCCACATCATCTTTGCTGCCTTGGGTATCGGGATGCCGCTGCTCATGGCGATCGCTGAGGGGATGCATTTGCGCACGAAGCAACCGGTGTATCTTGAGCTCTGCAAGCGGTGGGCGAAGGGTACCGCCATTCTGTTTGCGGTAGGGGCAGTTTCGGGAACGGTACTCTCCTTTGAGCTTGGTTTGCTTTGGCCCGGCTTCATGGAGCATGCAGGGGCAATCATCGGTATGCCGTTTTCGCTGGAAGGTTTCGCGTTCTTCACCGAAGCCACTTTCCTGGGTGTCTATCTTTACGGTTGGAAGCGCATTTCACCGCTCTTGCACTGGCTATCCGGCGTGGTTGTGGCCATTAGCGGCATTCTTTCAGGCATCTTCGTTGTTACGGCGAATGCGTGGATGAACTCGCCGGCGGGATTCAAAATCGTCGGCGGAAACATTACGGACATTGACCCCGTGGCGGCGATGTTGAACCCCGCTTCCCTTCACGAAGTCGTGCATATGACTGTAGCCGCACTTGTGGCCACGGGCTTTATGGTGGCCGCAGTTCATGCTTTTTTTCTGCTGCGTGAACGGAGCAACCCTTTTCATCGAGGCGCGCTGGGCCTCGCCCTTGCCGTTGCTTGTATCTCGACGCCCTTGCAAATCCTCAGCGGCGACGTGAGTGCGCGCGCGGTCGCCCGGCTGCAACCGGCCAAGCTCGCGGCAATGGAAGCCCACTATCGGACGCAGGCCAGAGCGCCCCTGGTTATCGGCGGGATTCCGCAGGACCAAACGATGACGATCGATTACGCCCTGGAGATTCCTCGCGGACTGAGCCTCCTGACTGCGCACGACCCAAACGCGAGAGTGGTCGGCTTGGAGGAGTTTCCCCGCGACCAATGGCCGAATGTCCGGGTTGTGCACTGGAGCTTCGACATCATGGTCGGTTCGGGCATGCTGATGCTCGTGCTGACGCTTTGTGCGGATATGTCGTGGTTGAAATACCGGCGTCTCCCCGATAACAAATGGCTTTTACGAGGTTTGGTTGCGGCCGGTCCGTTGGGATTCCTGGGGATTGAAACCGGATGGGTCGTAACCGAATTGGGTCGCCAGCCTTGGATAATTTATGGTGTAATGCGGACTCGCGAAGCTGTAACGCCCATGCCGGGACTGGTTGCACCATTCGTTATCTTCACCGCGGTTTACTTCGTTCTGGCAATCGTCGTGGTGTATCTCCTATGCCACCAGTTTTTGGAGACTGGCAATCTTGTGGCAGTCCAACCAAGCGGGGTAACTCGTGCTTGAAGTCATCGTCGCCATTTTCATTTTAGCGTCGCTCATTGTCTATGCGCTCATGGGCGGCGCGGATTTTGGTGGTGGGGTATGGAACTTACTGGCGTTCGGGCCAAGCGCCAAACGACAGCGTGAGGCAATCGCCGACGCCATTGCGCCCATTTGGGAAGCCAACCACGTATGGCTCATTCTCGTTATTGTTCTGCTGTTCACCGGATTCCCGAGAGGTTTCGCAACAATGATGACGGCGCTCAACATTCCGATGACCGTGATGCTGCTCGGCATCGTGCTACGCGGCTCTGCATTTGTGTTCCGCAAATATGACGTGAGGGAGCGTCATTGGAGCACCCTCTTTGGGATGGCCAGCTTTTTCACACCCCTTTTTCAGGGGATCATCCTTGGCGCTTTAACCACCGGCCAAATTCGGGTCGAGCAAGGGCGTGTCGTTACCGGTTTCATGGCCGGCTGGCTGACGCCATTTGCGCTTTCCTGCGGCGTGTTTGCGCTCGGACTCTTCACATTTCTGGCAGCCACCTACCTAACTCTCGACACCCAGGACGACCGTGACCTGCAAGACGATTTTCGCCGGCGCTCCTTGTGGTCCGGCCTGGCGCTTGCACCCATTGCCCTGATGGTCTTCCTTACATCCCGGAAAGGCGCACCGGCGATGTATCACGAATTGACGCGCTGGTGGGCGCCGGTGTTGCTGGTATGGACGAGTCTTTGTGCGGGCGCGGCGTTGATTGCCATCTGGCTGCGACGCTTCGTGGTCGCACGGCTTGCCGCGATTGGGCAAGTCACCCTCATTCTTGTGGGCTGGGGTTTGGCGCAATTTCCCAACCTGGTGACGCCTGATGTTACCGTGACCAATGCCGCTGCTCCTGAATTCACCCTGCGCTTATTGGTGATTGCATTGGGTTTCGGTGCGATCCTGCTGCTCCCGTCGCTGGCTTATTTGTTTTATATCTTCAAACGAAGGGAGTAAGTTCCGTAGCGCCTCAGCGCACTTGAATTGCCGATTTCGTGGGCGGAGGACCGCAGGCGGTATTGGAGGGCCCGAATGCTTCAGCTATCAATCCCCTCAGCCCGCTCCTTTGAGCCAGTCGGCCAGAAAAACGAGCACGCCACCCACGACTACCCGCCGAGAGCAAAGGCGTGTTACGTTTGCGAATCCAGGCGATAACCGCCAATTCCACCGCCACAACAACGAGCGCGATGGTTGTGGCAAGATGAAAATCCCGGATAAGATATGGCATCGTATGGCCCAGACCGCCGAGGGTTGTCATCAGCCCGCACCTGGCACCGCGAATCCAAGGTGTGCCACACCAGTGAGTTTGCCATGATCGGATATTGTTTCGGCAGAGCCCATGTTGATGCCGGTGCCGACCGAAGCCGCCAGTCCGACCTTGAAACCGCGTCAAACCAGCGGCACACTTTACTTCATCCCTTTGTTGGGTTCCCGAAAATGCACTGCCGCGATTGTTGCCACAATGAGACTGGCGATAAGAGGCAGCGCTGGGGCATAGATGCGCGCGTGTGCCAACAGCAAACCTCCTGCGGTCGCGCCGAGGAATAAAGAGATGAGCACGCCGCGAAGCCGCCGCATCTCTTCCTCCGACCTTGACCAGGTAGCAAAGTCGCCGAAAAAGAATATAAACGTTGCAGTCGCTGCAGTCGTGAACACACCCTCCACATGGAGCGATCGAACCGCAGCGCTTTGCATTCCCATCGCGACTCCCCACAGACCGATGAGCCAGTTCGCGACGTCCGTGGAGGGGTGACCGCGAACCGCGAGCCAGAGAATTTGGAATCCAACATGGCCAATAAGCGACAGGCCGAGCGCGACCGTCACGTGACGGGGCCACACGCCCGAGGTTCCATCTGATTTAGAGTTGACAATTAGCGTCCCGAGATAGACCCCCACCGCGAAGGCAGCCATCGCGGCGATGATCGCCGACCATGCGGGTCCACCGGCGTCTGCCACTCGCAGCCCCAGAAACGCGATGTTTCCAGTCATGAAGGCGGTAAAGACTTTGCCGAGTTCGAGAAAGCTGATTGCATCGACCGCTCCCGACGCGAATGTCAAACCGTTAAGCAGCAGGTCGCGAACCCTGGTATCGACCCGCGAAATGTTGAGTTTTGCGATCGGTAGACTATCGTGACTGGCCTTTTGTGCGCCTTGGGTATCTGCGTAAATTCTAGCATTCATAGTTTTAGATTGATATGCACTAAGCGTGTTGACTCCCCGGCTGCGCCTGCTTTTCGCCCTGTACGTGCGTGATCGTATCCAAAGCTATCGCCGAGTGGGCATACGCGCCCCCGGCCCGCATCTCGGCGGCGACCCAGATGGCCTCCATAATCTCCTCGGAGGTAGCTCCGTGCCGCATGGCCGCTTTCGTGTGGCTGCGGATGCAGTACGGGCACTGAGTCACGTGCGCCACGGCAACGGCGATCAACTGTTTGGTCTTCGCGGGAAGTGCCCCATCGGCAAATACGCTCTGACCGAAGGCCTTAAATGCCTCGGCGGGTTTGGGTGCCAGGCGCTGGCGCTGCTCCGCGAGTTCCCTCGTTGCTGGTGGGTAAATTTGCTCTTGTTCGGACATAATGTCAGACTCCTTTCGTAATTTGGTGTTTTGGGCTTGCGGATGCAGCAGACTTCTCGAGCGCGATCGCTGGATCGGTCTGTTTGTGGGGCGCCTGGAAGAAGGCTGCCAGGTCGCGGCGCTGAACCTTGCCGGTAGCATTCTTGGGCATTGCGGAAATGACGCGGATGAGCTTGGGAACCTTGGAATCCGCCAAGCGGGTCCTGCAAAACGCCTGAAGCTCCGGTGTGTCGGCGGCACTTCTAAGCACCACCGCCGCCCAGATTTCTTCGCCGTACTTGGGATCCGGCACTCCGAAAGCCGCGGCCTCGGCCACCGCGGGATGTTGGAGCAGCACGGCCTCGACTTCCCCAGGTGAGATCTTCTCTCCGGCGCGATTGATCAACTCCTTGGTGTGGCCGATCAAGGTAAGGTATCCATCGCCATCAATTGCCCCAGTGTCTCCAGTGCGAAACCATCCATTAATGAAGGCGGTGGCATTCGCGTCGGGATCGTTGCGATAGCCGCGCATTACGTTGGGACCGCGGACTACCACCTCGCCGGGAGCGTTTGCCGGCAGGTGTTTGCCCGTCTCATCGATGATCAAGATTCCGTCCCCAGGGCCGACGGTGCCTGGCTTGTGCAGAAGCGGAGGAAGTGGGTTGGAGGCGACCTGATGGGCCGCCTCCGTCATCCCGTATGCTTCCAGAACGGGCGCTCCGAAGCGATGCTCCAGGCTCGTCAGGATCGTCGGCGCCAGTGCAGCCGAACACGAGCGGATAAATCGTGGGCCGGTATAAGGCGCGGCGTCGCTGTCCGCCCTTGCCAGTAGCACTTGGTGAATCGTTGGCACCGCCGAATACCAGGTCGCGCGATGCTCGCGGAACTGTCCCCAGAAAGCAGAGGCTGAAAAGCGCGGGGGCACGATTACGCAGCCTCCCGAAGCCAAGGTTGACAATGTGGAGCCGATCAATCCGTGACCGTGAAACAGCGGCATTACCACGAGGCTGCGGTCTGCCGGAGACAGAGCGTAATGCGTGGCGATATTGCGCGATGACCAGACTATGTTGGCGTGGGTCAGCGGCACGCACTTGGGCCGGCCCGTGGTGCCACTTGTATAAGCCAAAAATGCGATATTGTCGGGATTCGGAGCGTCGACGCTGGTGTGCGACGCCTGCGGCAGCTCCAGCAGACCCACGACACCGCGCGCGTCAACGTGCGGTGTCCATACTGGCACACCAAGGCCAGCGGTGGCTTCCCTGACCGCAGCGCTGGCCTCTTCGGCAACGACTGCTTTCGCTCCAGCGTTTTTAATGAAGAAGCGGGTTTCGTCCGGTTTGTAGGCCGGGTTGAGCGGTGCCGCGACCAACCCTGCGCGAGTCAGTGCGAGAAAGATGACAAGAAACTCCAGGCTGTTGGGCAGAACGATCGCCACGCACTCGCCGGACTTTAGACCGGCTTTGCTGAGTTGTCGGGACAATCTCTCAATCTGATCCGCAAGAGTCTTATAGCTGACAACCACCAGAGGAGAGGTTGTAACTATCGCCGGGGCGGAAGATCCGGGATCCGCCAGAAGCTCTGCCAGGCTTGACCTTTCCGTCATCTGGCGAGTCTCGCCGAAGATGGTGGGTTCCATCGACGTTAGGTCAGGCAGCAGTCGCTCAAGTGTCGCCGGTTCCATAATCATCCTCCCGTAACCTTAGGGCTGGCGCTCGCCCGTTGCTGTTCAATACGCTCGGTCACGTCGCGCGCTACGGCAACCGCGCCGCACGCCGGGCCCCCAGCTTGGCCCTTGACGATGGCGAAGGTCATCTCGACGTAGAGTTTGCGTCCGGTCTGGTGCATTGCGCGGGTCAGGGTCGGCCGGCCCTGCAGCTTTATGACACCGTTGGTCATAGCTGCTTCGAAGCCGTTCCAATGGGCCGCCCGCAGGTGCTCAGGGATGATCAGGTCGAGGCGCTGACCGAGCGCTTCCGCGGCGCTGTAGCCGAACAGGGTGGCGGCGGCATGGTTCCACCGCCTGATAGTTCCTGTTTCGTCTGCATAGATTACAGCATCGGCGGTCTGCTCGAGGATCGACTCAGCCAGCGAAGACTTGGTTTCCAAAAGCTCACGCCTCCTTTCCGAATCCACCTCGGTTTCGACATTGTTAATACTCATTTTCAGAAGTTCCGTATTACAAAGTTGATAAGTTGCACTGAATGCAGCGGGCGTTTCACTGAGCGCCCGCTGAGGACTTCTCAGCCCTTCCATTGCGAACCGCGGATGACACTGCAGAAGTTCATGCGGCGGAACTTTGGATCCTTGTCCGCCAGAACATCTGCCTTCACATTGCCGAATGTCGTTTCAGGCTTGTGCTTGATGCCGTCGTAAAAGGCCTGAATGATTTCTTCTTTAAAGTGCTCGGTGCGCGGATACGCGGCGACGATCGCATCGCGATCAGCGTCGGAGAATTCCGGGTAGGTAATGCCGAGAACATCCATCTCGACACCATTGGTCAAGAGCGCAACCACCGGATGCATATACTGGGGGATACCGGGTGTGGTGTGCAGGGCAATCGAAGTCCACACTATGTTGATATCTTGTTGCGGGATCTTATGCTGACGAAGAAACTCACGAGCGGTATTGGCTCCGTCTACCTCAAAACGATCTGTAGCGCTGCTGTGGTTCGGAGTGAGACCCATATCATGGAACATGGCACTCACATACAGCAGCTCCGGATCGAAGGTGAGGCCCTTCCGTTTGCCGGTTGCGGCGGCAAAGTAGTAGACGCGGCTTGAATGGTTGAACAGCAACGAGTTCTCGGTATCGCGAACCAATTCGGTGACTTCGCGAGCCATTTGGCTATCAGGGATGGTTACACCAGAGGCGAGAGCAAGTGACGGTGCCTGAACGATTGACATGGTATGCATACCAGTATCTCCTAAGTGGCTTGGCTTACTGCCCCCAAATTCTTCTGCGCGATGCTGCTTTGCGGGTTGAGATTGCCGATGTGGCCGCTCTCCGTCCCAGCTGTCGGGTCGATCGCGCAATTGATCAGGGCCGGTTTCCCCGAAGCCAGGGCATCGGTGAGAGCCTTCGCGAGCCCTTGCGGATCGAGGGCGTTGTAACCGACGCCGCCAAACGCTTCGATCAGCTTTTCGTAACGCGCTTGCTTCATCAGGATGGTCGGAGCGGGGTCGGCGCCACCAGTGCGGTTAACGTCGTCGCCACGGTAAATTCCACCGTTGTTGAAGACGACAGTGACGATGGGCAGGCGATAGCGGCAAACTGTTTCCAACTCCATTCCGCTGAAGCCGAAGGCGCTGTCGCCCTCAATGGCCACGACTGGCTGGCCGCTGACGGCTGCCGCGCCGATTGCGTAGCCCATGCCGATGCCCATCACTCCCCACGTCCCGCTATCAAGGCGTTTACGTGGTTTGCGCATGTCGATAACGTTTCGGGCAATGTCGAGCGTGTTGGCTCCCTCGTTTACGAGATAGACCTCCGGCTTGTCGGCGAGCACGCCTTTGATGGCGCCGAGAGCACTGTAGAAGTCCATCGGGTCAGGGTCGGCGGCGAGATGCGTCGCCAGGCGCTCTATATTCTGCTTCTTGCGCTGGGCAAGCCCATCGAGCCATGAGGAACGAGGCCGGATCTGGCCGGGCGTGACCATCGCCAGCAGGGCCGAGACGGACGAGGCGATATCCCCAACGACCGGCGCAGCTATGGCACGATTGCTGTCGATCTCTATCGGCGCGATATCCAGTTGAACGAATTGCGCCGAGGGCGACCATTGCGGACTCCTGCCGTGGCCCAACAGCCAGTTCAGCCGCGCACCGATCAACATTACCACATCGGCCTGCGCCAGCGCGTAAGATCGGGCCGCCGCGGCGGACTGCGGGTGGTCGTCGGGCAGCAGGCCCTTGGCCATGGACATGGGTAGAAATGGAATGCCCGTCTTCTCCACGAATGCGCGAATGTCAGCCTCGGCCTGCGCATAAGCCGCGCCCTTTCCGAGGATGATGAGGGGCCGCTCAGCTTTGGCTAACACCTCCAGGGCGCGCTTGACTGATTCTGGTGCAGGAAGCTGTCGCGGTGCCGCGTCAACCACGCGCACCATGGATCGCGCCCCGGTGTCCCCGTCGAGGGTGGCGGCCAGCACTTTCGCTGGAAGATCCAGGTACACGCCGCCAGGACGTCCGGAGAGGGCGGCGCGGATTGCGCGCGCCACTCCGATGCCGATGTCCTCGGGCCGGTTGATCCGGTAGGCTGCCTTAGTATACGGCTTGGCCGCGTTCAACTGGTCGAGTTCCTCATAGTCGCCCTGCTGAAGGTCGATGATCTCACGCTCGCTCGACCCGCTGATCTGGATCATAGGGAACCCGTTCGTGGTAGCGTTGGCCAGGGCCACCATGCCATTGAGAAAACCGGGAGCAGAGACAGTGAGGCAGATACCCGGCTTCTGGGTGAGATAGCCGGCAATCGCCGCCGCGTTGCCGGCAGATTGCTCATGGTGGAAGCCGATGTAGCGAATTCCTTCAGCCTGGGCCAGCCGTGCCAAGTCGGTTACTGGAATGCCGGCCACACCGTAAATGGTGTCGAAGCCATTAAGCTTCAAGGCGTCCACCACCAGGTGAAACCCGTTCGTTATGCGGGAGGAGTTTGTTTCGTTTGTCATGGATGTGCCCTTTCTATGCAGCATGTGCGAGATCACGCTTTTCTGGACTCAGGCCCGAGGATCCGACGACTCTTCCACTGCGTAATTTGGCGATCTGTTCTTCGCTGTAACCCAGTTCCGTCAGCACTTCGTCGGTGTGCTCGCCCAGCAGCGGGGCTCCGGTAATCTTGGGCGTGAAGCCGGAGAACTTCATCGGGCAGCCGACAGTCAGGTACGTGCCGCGCGTCTGATGCTGCACCTCGACGATGCTGCCGTTGGCGCGCAGGAACGGATCGTGGGCAAGGTCCTTCATGGAAAGCACCGGCCCGCATGGCACTTCGAACCTGCGCAGGATATCCACCGCCTCGAATTTGGTCTTATCGGCCAGCCACTTTTCGATCTCTGCAAAAATGTCGAAGATGTGAGGCTGGCGCGCTCTGGCGGTGGCGTAGGCAGGATCGTTCGCCCATTCAGGCTTGCGGATCGCCTCGCAGGTCCGTTCCCAATTCTGTTCCTGGATCGTGAAGTAAATGTAAGCGTTCGGGTCGGTTTCCCAGCCCTTGCACTTGAGTATCCATCCCGGCTGCCCGCCGCCGCCTGCATTTCCACCGCGAGGGACCGCATCGCCAAACTTCCCGTTCGGGTACTGCGGGTATTCCTCCAAGTAGCCCAAACGTTCCAGGCGTAGCTGATCGCGCAGCTTGACGCGGCACAAATTCAGTACCGCATCTTGCATGGACATCGAAACTTTCTGGCCTTTGCCCGTCCTCTCACGGCCCATCAATGCGGCCAGGATGCCGATCAAGAGATGCATGCCGGTGTTGCTGTCGCCGAGCGCCGCTCCACTGACCGTCGGAGGGCCATCCCAAAAGCCGGTCGTCGAGGCGCCGCCGCCCGCGCACTGCGCTACGTTGTCATAGCCACTGATATCCTCATAAGGGGAGCCTTCGCTGAAGCCCTTGACCGACCCGAAAATGATCCGCGGGTTGAGCTCCTGAATGCGCTCCCAACTGAACCCCATCCTGTCCATTGCGCCGGGCCGGAAGTTCTCGACCAACACGTCGGCCTCGCGGATCAGCTTCTCCAAGATCTCCTTCCCTTCGGGCGTCTTGGTGTCCAACTCCAACGACCGCTTGTTGCTGTTGAGCTGCGTGAAATACAGCGCGTCCACATTGGGGATATCACGCAGTTGATGACGCGTAACGTCGCCAACGCCCGTCCGCTCGACTTTCAATACATCGGCGCCGAACCACGCGAGCATCTGGCAACACGCTGGTCCAGCTTGCACGCCGGTGAAGTCGATGATTTTGATTCCGGCGAGTGGTAACGAGTCCGAGTGTCCGGGCTTCCGAGGCACATTGCGTGTTCCTGTAATTGGCTCACGTTTGTGTTGTTGAGTGTTATTGTTCATACGTTTTTTAAAATGGTTTCAAATACAATCGTTACTTTGGTCTTACTGGCAATGATCGTGCCAACGTCACATTCACTTGGGCGTAACCGTCGAAGCCCGCTGAGGCTCAATGAAGAATGCGTAACGTGCCGCTGCTGCGAATAGTCGGTCAACCCTCCATTGGCATTGAATTGCGTCGAGCGAGTGACAGCAAGTCGAGGCTTCGACACTTCAGCGCGAATGGCCTGCGCATCAGGCCGCTTGTTATTCGTGAGACCCAAATGGTCTTGATCTCGCGTTCGGCTTGCAGCCAGTCATCGAGTTCATGGCCCGGCTCACTTCCGCGACATTCAAAGATTTGGTAGGCGCGGCGACGGATCATTTCAGGAAGGCACTCGGGAGGGGGCCGGTGTTTGGGCCGTAGCTCACAGGCTCGGTTACGAGTTCGGAGGAAGTGGTCTTCATGGTCTTTGAGTTCGGTTCGTTATTGGCCGGTTTGGAATTGAAAAGGCGCGCTGCGAGCAGCGCGCCCCTTGAACAGTCCGCTCGAATCGCAAGTTCGTTGAGCTTCCCGGATCAGCGCGCGCCTTCTTTCAAGGCGAACAACTGCCACTCCCAGCGAAGTCCCTGGCCGAAGGCGCCGGCATGCCTCTCGAAAATGTCGATCACTTGAGGCACTGTGGCTTCGCGACCCCAGTCGCGTTGGAGTTCACTGACATACGCAATCTCGGTAAGCGGCCTCGCGCCGGCCTGAATCATGCGTTCGACGGCCATGTTGTGAGCTTCAGGTGTGGCACCTCCAGAGGCATCCGTCACGATGTAAACCTCATAACCTTCCGCCAGCGCGCACAAAACGGGGAAGGTCCGACAGATTTCGGTCCAGAGACCTGCGATGAGGAGCTTTTTGCGGCCGGTGCTCTTCACCCAATCCACAACCCGCTGATCTTTCCATGAGTTCAGCGTCGTGCGGTCAACAGGCTTTTGTTCGGGGAACACGTCTTGAATTTCTTTGACGACCGACTGACGCTCAGCGAAGGCGGTCGTGGTCAAGGCCGGGACGTTGAACAATTTGGCAGCCTTGGCCAGGCCGGTCACGTTGTTGACGACCGTCGCCCCATCGTGCGAACGGACGGTAAGCAGTTGAAGATATTGATGGTCGATCACGAGAACTGCAGGTTTTCGGGGTTCAGCAGGGGATCATTGGCCGAGGTGTATTTTGGTGTTTTCATATGTTTGCGTTTGTTATTTTGATATTGTTAAGCGGCGCGGTGACCGTCGAACTCAAGACGGAGGTTAGTTAGGTTAGTTAGCCCGCCTTCGCCAACAAGCCGTGCGGGTCGAGCACGAATTTGGCGGCGATGCCCTTGTCAAATTCGGCATAGCCCTTCGGTGCATCCTCAAGGCTGATGGCTTTGGCATTGACGATTTTCGCGATCGGCAAGCGGTCGTTCAGCAACGCCATCATGAGCTGACGATTATAGCGCAGGACAGGCGTCTGGCCGGTGTGGAAGGAATTCGACTTCGACCAGCCGAGGCCCAGACGAAGACTGAGATTGCCCGTCCTGGCGGCCTCGTCGTGCGCACCGGGGTCTTCGGTGACATACAATCCCGGGATGCCGATGGCGCCGGCCGGCCGGATAATCTCCATCGCCTGGTTCAGCACGATGGCGGGCTGGTCGGTTCCGCCATGGCCCTTGGCTTCGAAGCCCACCGCATCGATCACCGAATCCACCGTAGGTTCGCCGACGATCGCGGCGACCTGCTCGCCGAGGCGATCGTGCTTGCTGAGGTCTATCGGAACGAAGCCCACGTCACGGGCGTGGCCCAGTCGCGCCTCGTTCATGTCGCCGATCATGACGACCGCCGCGCCGAGGAGCCGGGCGGAGGCCGCCGCCGCGAGGCCGACCGGACCTGCGCCGGCGACGTAAACCGTCGAGCCGGGCTTGACGCCGGCATTCAAGGCGCCGTGGAAGCCGGTGGGCAGGATGTCCGTCAGCATGGTCAGGTCCATGATCTTAGACATGGCCTGGTCCTTGTCGGGAAACTTGAGCAGGTTGAAGTCGGCATAGGGAACCATGACGTAACGGGCCTGGCCGCCGATCCAGCCGCCCATGTCAACATAGCCGTAGGCGCCGCCCGCGCGGCCGGGGTTGACCGTCAGGCATACGCCGGTATCCGTCTCCCGGCAGGCGCGGCACCGTCCACAGGCGACGTTGAACGGCACCGACACGAGATCGCCCAGCGCGAGCATCTCAACGTCCGCGCCCTTCTCGATCACCTCGCCCGTGATCTCGTGGCCGAGCACCATGCCCGCCGGCGCGGTGGTGCGACCGCGCACCATGTGTTGGTCGGACCCGCAGATATTGGTCGAAACGACCTTCAGGATCACGCCATGCTCGATCTTACGGCCTTGCGGGTTCTCGAACTTGGGATCGGCAATATCCTGGACTTGGACTTCTCCTGGCCGAGTGTAGACGACGCCACGATTTTTGCTCATGACAACCTCTCTTTGATGATTTCAGAACTCTGCTTCCCAAGCCGTGGGGTCCGGTTTCGGTGCTGGAACACAGCTTTTTCGTTCACGTAACGAGACTGCGCGTTGGTAGTGCCATGAATTCCGGGCCAACCGGGAGCATTGCGCGTCCACGTACTGGGCTCAGGTGGCTGAGATGCTTGGACGCGTTGGTTTTGTTGTGTGTTATTTTTCATACGTTATTAAAATGGTTTCAGATACAGTCGTTACTTTGGTCTCACGGGCAACGATCGTGCCAACGTCACATTCACTTGGGCGTAACCGTCGAAACCCGCTGAAGTTCAATAAAGAACGCGTAACATGCCGCTCTTGCGAAAGTCGGTCAGCCGTCCAATAGCCCTCAAATTTCGTCGAGTGTTCGACAGCAAGTCGAGGTTTCGACAGTTGAGCGCGAACGGCGTGCGCATCATGCCACTTGTTGTTTATGAGACCTGCGCAGGAAAATGAGGACTGGTGATCGGTGATTAATCGATCTCACGGACGCTAAGAACTGGAAGCGCGATTATTCGCTCGAAGTTGAGATCAAGAGCTCCCGAGAACACTTCGCGATGAATACCGTTAGGGCGCGTCAATAAATAACATTTACAAGTTAACAGAAACCTGCGATCTCCTTCTGTCGTATGGTTTCTATTCGGCAAATTCGGGATAAGCTGATGCGAATCTGGCCGCATCTCAACGAACGATCAC
>Ga0209517_10003942_pt1 | contig 19802 bp, 10 predicted proteins | sample PeaSoiMetSII2010_FD_187695 | JGI IMG/M metagenome (GOLD analysis project Ga0209517, IMG submission 187695) | Peat soil microbial communities from Weissenstadt, Germany - SII-2010 (SPAdes) (version 2) | ecosystem: Environmental > Terrestrial > Soil > Wetlands > Peat | place: Germany...
TACTCGGGGTCGTTCCGGTCAAGTTCAACGTGAAGGGAGTAGTAATCGGCGTTGTTACGACAACCGTTCTTAAATTAGGCGTCACGCTCCCGGTGCCGCCCCCGCCAGAAGTCCCGCTGCCCGCCGTACCGCCGCCCCCACCGCCGCCCCCGCCGCCACCGCCAGGACCTGCCGCACCGGTCGAGACACCACCAGTCACGGCGGTGAACGCGTCCAGCGCGTCGGCATAAGACACATTTGTAATCGCCGGCCCTAGATCAGCGAAATTCACGATGGGTTGGCTATCTTGTGTAGGAGTGCTCGGAACGCCCTGAGCATTGATCGACACTACTTCGCCGGCCGTCAAAGTAACTACTTGCCCCGAGATGGTCGAAATCACCACCTCACCGGAGATTACTTGAACTTGCAATCCGGCGGATGTGATCACCGCGATGAACTCGGTGCCGCGTATGCCCATCGTGGCATAGGGCGTCTTGATCGAGTAGTCTTCGTGCGGAAGAATGCCGGTGATGAAGCGAAACGATCCCTCCGTTGCCACGACAACCACATTGCCCTGCCCGCCACCGTTAGGGTCATAGACGTACTTGTCGAGCCGGATTTCCGTCGTCGGAGCGATAGTCAGATTGGTGCGATCGGCAAACAGTAACTGAGCCTTGCCGGTAGCACCGGTGCGCACGACCTCGTCCGCATAGATGAAAGTTCCGGTGGTGATGGTCTGTTTGCCCTTATTGGTCTCCCCCTCGACTTGGTCGACGGTCGTGACCGTGTTGCCTATTTTCGGCTGATCGGACCCGGCGCTCCCGGCATTATTTGCGGCGCCAGCGGCCCAGCCGCCGCCTTTATCGACGATGGCCTGTTGAATCGCCGTGGCATAAGCTTGGTTGGTTTTTACCGAGGCGAGTGCCGCCTGGCCGAGTCCAGTCCCGATGGCCGTTCCTTGAGCAGGATTGGCTTTAGCCAAAACCTCCAAGATGTAGGGAAGATTAGCCTGATTGGCGAGCGCGAGGTCGCGGGTCTGAGCGATCAATCCGCCCCCACCGTTCGGAAATTTCGTCAGAAGTTGATCTGGGTTGACGATGAACTGTTCCGTGGTGATCTGCCCTGCCGGCGGCTGTCCTGGCTGTCCTGCTGACGGCGGTCCCGGCTGCTGCGCCTGGATGCTGAGCGGCACCATAGGAACCGCGATCGCGGAGGCCAACAGGCAAACTCTAAGCGTGTTTCGGAGCGCGACGCGCATGACACCACCTCTTACGGGTTAACATTCCTATCATAAGGGGGACTATGTTACTAGCCGGGCGCAACTTCACGTATTCGGGCTCCCCGATTAATTCTTAACGTGAAAAGGCATGCCTATTCGGGGACTTGATGTGCTCACCCTGAACAGGATCGGGGCCTTTCCAAGTGCTCAAAAAATGAGCTTAAGCGCGCCCAGCCTCGCATCGAAAAACCAGGTGCTGCCCTCGTTCCACCTCGCCGCACGGCTCCTTTTGCGTTTCAGATTGATCCCTTTTGGCAGTTCGCGCGTTGCTACACGAAGGTATGGGGTTACAAGACCGCAAGGAATATAACATGCGCACCCTGATTGCCGTCGCCGCTCTATCTGCTTCCGTCGCGCTGACGATGGGGTTTAGCGCCGAAAGCTATGAAGACCCCCCTTTTGCAAGCTCCGTGCCTATCCAGTCACCTCCAGCAGATAACGAGAACGGTTCCAACGGTAAGGGTATCACTGTGGAACAAGAAAATGCGATCCCTTACCGCCCCTGCACGGAAGTGCTCGGATGGGTAAATGGGCACCTCAGTTGCCGCAATGAATGACCAAAACGAGGCGCTAGCCTTGAGCACGTCGCACGCAGACGAGGCCGGCAGCCAGCATCGAGTTCGGTATGGTGCCGCGCTAGCCGCTACGCAAAAAGCACCGGGAAGATTGAACGTTGTTTCATCTGATAGGGTCAATGACCACCGGTCGAATTGTCGACACGGCCGTCGTTCGCTATGCATTTTCTAAAATAGCTCTGCGCCTCTAATCCGGATCCTTTTGTGCTACCCGCCGCGGGATTGCCGGGCTCGACCGGAGGGAAAGCTTTGGCAGTCAGGGCATCACACTTTCTTGCAAGTTCTGCAGGTGACGGCGTCGACGTCGCTTGTTGCGCAGGGCCCGTGGCTCCCGCCGCCTGGCCACCTTCATCTGGCGAGCATGGTCTGATGCACCGCCCACCCTCGGCGTTGCATGATACCGCGACCGTGCAAGTGTCTCCGCTGTTGTCAGTGGCATACCCCCAACGACACATACAGGTAGAATAGGAGGGTTGCGCGGCAACGGCAGGAGCAAAATCTGCCAACATTAGGACAACGAAGGCCGAGCCAAACAGCAATGAGCGCATTGTAATCGCCCCGATTAGGTGGAGTATCCAATTATATCACGCCGAGCTGTTCTTCCTACAGAGATTTGGCCGGCGCACCTTGACGGGCGTCAACGGACGTGTCGGCTACTTCCCGCCGAACACGCCGCTCAAAACCGCCGATTGACCGTCCGCTTCGCGTTTCGAATTTCGATATCTAGACGCTTTACTTCCCGGATAATTTCATCCATCGCCAAGATGATGGAGTGATTGATGTCTTTTTGCGAGACTTGCTCCCTCATCACTTTAAGCAGATTTTCTAAGGTTTTTACCGACATGCCAAAACCCGAATAAGGTTTGCCAATGCAACAAGCATAGGCGGCACAAATTAATCCGAGCCTAAAAGCAAGGCCTGTTTAAACCGGCAGGGTAGCCGTGCGTTCAACGGATAGAAACCACCCGGTCACGAATGCGACCAAGGCGGTCGTCCCACCGATCGCTTTCACTTGATCGCGGCAGACCCAACTCATCTTCGGTTTTGCCGATTAGCGGCTCAAGCCTCTCAAGCTCGTACAACAGCCGATTAACGACCTCCAGTACGTGCTTTTTCTCCGTCACTGGCTTGTTCGCAATTATTCTTTCAGCCAAGAGCTGCCCTTGACCCGCCTCCGCCCGGTTCATCTGGGCCACTATTTGGTCTATTAGGTCAGTCGCTTGTTTGTGTGTAGCGGGCATCTGCTCCATTGCTCCCAGCCTCACTGAGCTTCTGGAAGGTGAAGTTGATTCGCTAGCAAGTCATGGTCCAAAAAACTGCGTCCACAGATTTCATTGTCGTCCACAGCGGCGCGGAGTGACCGTCCAGTCACTGATGCCGTCGATGCCGGCACAAGCTCGCCAAGGTTGCCGTGGCCACCCGCAAAAAGGCCGCCACGATCGTGCAGAAGCGTTTGGCGGTTGGCTGGAAAGCCTCCCTCACCGATAAGCACATCACTCTCCGTCAGGCACATAAACTGAAACTTCGGCTGAACGACGCCTGCCGATGGGAGCCGGATCTCAAAGCGCTCCAAACATCCTAGGGATTCCGGCCAAACAGCTCAGCTAGTGATCGAGGTCGCCGTTGCGGGCCCACCGCCGGCCGCGGCGTTATTCGGCAAGCCTGCCGCCGCTGGATTTCATTTTTCAGAAATTCTTACATCGCCGCGAATGCTAATACTCGATCCCCTTTAGACGAATGTGCCAGACCCTCAATCGGCATCAAGGCAGTTGGTCTAGGCACCTCTGCCGATAAAGGCGCTCAACTTTTTGTGATCTTGCAAGACGGCGAGACTGTGAAGCGCGTCACAGATTGGATCTGTTTCCTCCGCCACAAACATGTTGCGTCGCCCATGATTCCGGCTTCCTGAGCAGATTTAATGGGTCAGCAATGATAGCAGGATTGAGCACAGTTTGCGTGGTGTTTGGCGCAGCTATCGCTTACATGGCGAAGAGCTACCCCCGATATCGCGGAGCTATCGAGACTGTAGGAGGAATTCTATTGATCGGCGGATTTGCATTGCTGGGCTACGCGCTCGAAAGCGTATGCGGGCACCCCTAGGTTTTCAATCCAGCGGCAGATAGCCAAAGCGCCGCATTTGCTCGCCGTGGTCGCGCACGATGCGGTCGACCTGGGCCGCCGTCAGCGCGTCCTTCCATTGCCCGGCGCGGCCTTCGCGAAAAAAGCTTTGATCGGCATTCGGCGGCCGCTCGCGAAAACCCTTTGCTTTTTCCTGGGCCTGCAACCGCGCGAAGGAGGACCATTCGATGGCTCGCGCCAACTGCCGGCGGGTGGGATGGAGCAGAAGATGCCGCGCCAGCGCGGTGAACGCCTTTTTTGGATCGGCCAGCATGTCTTCGTAACGCATCACGTGCAGGGCGCGATGCGACTTTCGGGTCCAGCTCAGAGCGTGCTGGCTCCACGAACCGATCACCTCGTACACGGCGTCATCGCGGCCGTCCGACTCCAGGTCCGTCTCCGACATTTGGCCGATGATCTGATCGACGGAACTGCCGGAGTGATGAGCGAGAGAGATCGCGACGTCGAGCGGATTGCGAACGACATAAACGGCGCCGGCCGTGACGGCGAAATTAACCGTGGAATGACCACGATCCATGACCAGGCAGTTGTGGGTTTTGATGAAGATGAGACCCTCCGCGCCATCCGAAATTTGCTGATGCACCGCCTGGCGCGTCGCGGCGATCTCGCGGCGATGGACCGCGTTGTCGGGCTCGAACCCCAAAAAATTGGCATAGCGTTTCTTGTCGAGGTCCCAGGTGGAAAACCGCGCCATTTCGTTGATGTCCTGCTCGCCCGATTCGCCTTTCATGATCCGGGCGATGTTGTGCAAAAACGCACGGGTCCACGTGTTCCCCGACTTAGGGTAAGACGCGATCCAGACAATCCCCGATTTCTGCGGCCACTCTTGTTGTGCCATTGCGGTTGTCGCACTGCCTCAGATTGTTACAATGCGTGATACTCGTCTTCAGATTGGAGGCTCGACATAAGAGCAACGCTCCATTTTGTTGCCGCTTTGTCACACAGTGAAAAGAAAAGCGCAAAAGCAGTTTTCCCCGCCGCATTTCCCACCAGAACCCATAGACCGGATTTGCGGAATTGCAGGAATCCAATAGCTTGGGTTCGATCCAGGGGACCGCATGCCTTCAATCCAATTATCCATGCGTGGCACGCTACTGACCAGCGCTTCGGCTTTCGCTCTCTCCTTTTCGGGGTATAGCGCCGAAGCCCAGTTTGTACTGCCCGCCAACAGCACGCCGTCGCAGTGGACGGTGTGGGGGGAAGGCGCTTCGTTTCAGACCGGCGGCGGCAGCATCAACGTACCCGCGCTCCCCGGCCTGACCGCGCCCTTCATGGGTCTAAGCCCGAGGGGCGGCTTGGAGGGCGCTGCGGGTTTCGATTACAACTGGGCCGGTCCATGGCATGTCGTTTTCGATATTCGCTACGGCAGGAGCAGAACCGCCACTAACAATTCTTCCAGCAGCTCTTCGTCGTCATTTCATTCCACCACCTTCAAAACCTTTTTCTCCAGTCACAAAAGCAGCAGCAACTCCCAGTCTGCGTGGGAACGTGAAAGTCACTTGGTGGCGGATTTCATGGTCGGCCGCGATTATGGACTGGGCACCACCACCGGACAATGGCAGTTCGGCATTCGCCTCGCCGATCTGAGCGCAAAGACTTGGGTACAGCAATCCGCGACGACGTCGAGCTCTTTCTTTAGCACCTACATCCCCAATGGTGCTCTAATTCGCTCAGGATCGACATCGTCGACGGAAAACGCCAGCGGAGCATTCAACAGCCGCTTCTTCGGCGTCGGCCCGCGTCTCGCCGTTACCGGCAGCTTACCGATACAGGTCGCCTGGTCGATCGATTACGAGGCAGGCATTGCTGGATTGATCGGCGATCGCTCGTTCAATTACTTGGTGACGGTCACGCCCGGGGCGTCCCTTTGGGGCAGCAATAATAACTACGGCATTGTCTTCAATGCCGACGCGTGGGCAGGGCTTTCGTATGCTCTTACTAGCCAACTCAAAGTGACTGGCGGCATTCGCGCCGATTACTACGCTGACGCGTTGACCACCTACAACTTCGCGGGCGGCTTCACCAACGTCGATCGCCTGTACTGGGGACCTTTTCTGCGCTTGACCGGAAAATTCTGAGGTCGCAGGCTGCGCGCGCGGCATATCGTGTAACGCCGGTTCCGAACATGAATATCGTCGAGCCGATCCTCTTCCAGGCGCGATGCCAGCCGGAGGCTCCAGCCCTTTGCGCCCAGGGCAGAGACTCGATCAGTTACGCGCGGCTGACCGCCCAGATGAACAATATCGCGCGCCGCGCTATGGCGTGTGGCCTCAAGCGCGGCGACCTGGTGGCATTATCGATTACCGACCAATTGCTCCATTCGATCGTGATTCTCGGCCTTACACAGGTTGGAATAATCTCGGTATCGGTCGCGATGCAGAAACCGCCCGAAGGGTTGAAGATCGATGCCGTGATCGCCAACACCGCTTATCCGTTCGCTCCGCACGCGCGGCACCTGTCTCTGGATAATTCGTGGATCGCAGGCAATGCCGCGGCCGTCGAAATATCGCCGGCCGGCAGCGCGGCAACCGACGAGATTTGCCGGATCATCCTGACTTCCGGGACTACTGGCGGTCCGAAGGCGGTTGCTCTGACGCATAATCTGGTCATCGGAAATGCCGGACGCTATGAGCACCTGTTGGGCGGCCGATTCTCCGCCTACTCGCGCATCTATATGAACATAGGTCTTGGGTCTGCGCCCGGATATTGGTTTCTGGTTTACATCCTGGGGCACGGCGGTACGGCCTTCTTTGCCGGCGAGAGCCTCGAGAACACGCTGCGCTCGTTCGAAATATTTCAAATTCAGGCCATATCGACGACACCGGCCATGCTTGCGCAGCTGCTCGCACAATGCGATCAGCATCCATCGATTGAGGTTCATGTCGATACCATCACCTCGACCGGCGGCATTTTTCCGCGCGCGCTGTTTGAGCGCGTGCGGCCGCGGCTCTGCTCCCATGTCGTCACCCGCTACGGCTCGACCGAGATCGGCGGCGCCGCTGCGGCACCGGCTGAGCGCATCGCCCACATCGAGGGGGCAGCCGGCTATATCGTGCCGGGCGCACGAGTCGAGATCGTCGATGAGGCGGACCGCCCAGTTCCCACCGGCAGCGAAGGAATCGTGCGTCTTTCGAGCGAATTTGGCGTCGACCGCTATATCGACGATCCGATCGAATCTGCAAAAGTCTTCCGCGACGGCTGGTTCTATCCGGGCGACCTTGGGTCGCTTACGGCCGACAATCTCCTCATCATTTCTGGCCGCCAGAATGACGTCTTGAACGTCGGCGGAGCCAAGATGGCGGCTGAAAGGCTCGAGTCCATATTGGCGTCGTTCACCGGCATCAGCGACGCCGCGGTTTTCGCCGCCACCAGCCCGAGCGGCATCGATGAAGTCTGGGCGGCAGTCGTGTGCGGGGGAAAGCTTGATCCGGAATCACTACGCGCGCATTGCCGCTCGCAAATAGGGGGCGCCTTCGTGCCGGCGCACGTGGTGTCGCTCGAGACACTGCCGATCACCGCCACAGGGAAGGTTGATCGGCAGGGGCTGAAGCAGATGCTCATCGCTGGCGCACAGTCCTGACGATCGCAGGTCGGTCAATCTCCGAGATTGACCGAGCAGCGCCGAGGGCACAATCTCAAACTCGCAAAAATCCCGGATTGTCTCCGAAGATGAACATTATCGAGCCAATTCTGTTCCAGACGAAGTGTCAGCCGGAAGCGCCGGCGCTGTGCGCGCATGGCTCCGATATTGTGAGCTACGCAAGGCTTGCAACCCGCATGAACATCGTTGCCAGGCGCGCGATGTCCATTGGCCTCAAGCCCGGCGACGTCGTGGCCTTATCGATCACCGACCAACTGCTGCATTCGATCGTCATTCTCGGGCTAACACAGATAGGAATCATTCCGATCTCGGTGGCGATGCAACGGCCACCGCCGGGACTGAAGATCGCCGCCGTGATCAGCAATACCAACTATCCGCATGCTCCGCAGGCGCGGCAATTGCCCCTGGACTTCAGCTGGGTCGCGGGCGACGGCACACCAGTCGAGGCGGCACCGGAAGGGAAAACGCGGAGCGACGAGACTTGTCGCATCATATTGACTTCTGGAACCACCGGCACTCCGAAAGCCGTGGCGCTTACGCACAGGCTTGCCATGGCTAGATGCGATCGATTTCAATTTCTCCTGGGCAACCGACATCCGGCCTGTTCTCGTGTTTATTTGAACATCGGCGTCGCGACCTCGCTCGGCTATTATTTTCTGATTTATATCCTCAGCCGGGGCGGCACTTTGTTCCTTCGCGGAGAGAGCATCGAGGACACCTTGCGGTCGTTCGGCATATTTCGCGTTCAGGCCCTCGTCGGCTCGGTGTCGACTCTTACCTACCTCGTCGACCTCTGCGAGCGAGATCCGTCGCTCGCATTTCACGTCGATACGATCTTTTGCGGCGGCAGTGTGATATCGCGCGCGATGTTGGAGCGAGTGCGCCCACGCCTGTGCTCCCACCTGTTCTGCCGCTATAGCGCAACCGAAACCGGCACAACGGCTACTGCGCCTGCGGAGCAGATCGTGCACATCCCGGGAGCGGTCGGTTACGTAGCGCCCGGTGTCAGTGTCCAGATTGTCGATGACTCCGGCCGGTGCCTGCCAGCGGGGCGGGAAGGACTCGTACGCATTGCAAGCGAAGTCGCCGTCGATCGCTATTTCGAAGATCCAGAAACATCCTCGGAGTTCTTTCGCGATGGCTGGTTCTATCCGGGCGACGTCGGATCGCTGACATCCGAGAATCTGCTGATCATTTCGGGGCGCAGCAACAGCGTATTGAATGCCGGCGGCGGTAAGCTTTCCGCTGAAAAAATTGAGGCCGCCCTGATGTCGTTCAAGGGCGTGAGCGAGGCCGCAGTCTTCATGGCGACCGGTCCGCTTGGCGTCGAAGAAGTTTGGGCCGGCATCGTGTGCAGCGAGAAGGTCGACAGCGAGCGGTTGCGGACACACTGTCGGCAGCACATGCCAGCAATTTTTGTTCCGGCACACATCGTGACGCTCGACGCGCTGCCGATCAACGCCACCGGCAAGGTCGACCGGGCGCGTGTGAAAGAAACAGTCTTACGCGCCGCGCGGTCCTGACCGGCGGCGCTATCGCATGTTCAGTTTTGAAAGACATGGTTCGTCGGCCGCGGCAAGCCGAGATTTTCGCGCGTTGCTATTTGCTACGAAACACGCCGCGCCGCTGCAATTCGTTCAATCGATCGGCGCGTATGATTCATCGCCGAGAATCGCCGAAGCAAGCAAAGAAATAATTTGTGCATCCAAACGTATACGGTGATTATATTTTACAACCTCATTGAGCTATTAGCCACACTTAGAGCCACTTGTAGAAAGCTTGCGCCGGCAGCGACGGCATCTTAAGTCAACACGCTAGAGATTACCGGGCAGCTGGGAGCCACCGACATGACAGAGACCTTTGTTGACGGCCTCCAGGTCGTCGTCGCAACCAAGGGGCGGGAACGCCAGTACTGGGTTGCCGTGACGACCCGCAAAAAGGCCGCCACGGTCGTGCAGAGGCGTCTAGAGGACGGTTGGAAAGCCGCCCTCACCGATAAGCAAATCACTGTCCGCCAGGCCCATAAACTGAAACTTCGCCTGAACGACGCCTGCCAATGGGACCCCAATATCTAAGCCCCTCAATCCTCCAAGCGACCGCCGCGATCGACCTCTGCGCCGATGATTGCCTGCGGCGTCGTGGGACCTGCGGCGTATCATATCCACCGTGCCACTTTGACGGGACAATCAGGTTGTGCAACCGTAGGGGATCGTTTGTTGAATGAAGGGCTTCTGACATGGCGAGAGTGACCAACACCAGAACGGCAACTGCAGTAGATAGCCACATCGGGCAGAAGATTCGCGCCCGACGAATTTTTTTGCGAATGAGCCAAACAGAAGTTGCCGACGCGCTCGGTATCTCGTTTCAGCAAATTCAGAAATACGAGAAGGGAATGAACCGCGTCGGGGCGTCGCGCCTGCAACAAATCAGTGACGCGCTAGGCGTGTCGCCGTATTATTTTTTTGAAAATGCACCAACCGTCGGAAAGAAGATGCCCGCGCCAATCGAAGGCCAGCTGCCGGAGCAAGCAATCGTATCGTTCCTTGGCACCCGTGAGGGCGCCTCTCTCGTGCGCGGATTTCTCGCTATCAAACAAAAACCAATTCGCCGGGCGGTTATCGAATTCATCCGTACCATCGCGTAGTACGAATAAACATGCCGCTCGCTCGCGTTGGCGAGTTTCACCACTCAAAGCCGCGCTGATTTATTCCATCGATTCATGGTGCGGCTGGAAAGCGAGCGTTGCCCTGAAGTGGACCCCTAACCTTTTATCGTCGCGCCACGTCACCTTGCAGATCCGGCAGACTTGGTTTGGCATCACGAGATTAAACAGCACCGGAATCCCATGAGTGGTTTGCACAATAAGACATGCTCCCAGCCTTGAGAGCTTTCCAATCGTACATGGGACTTCCGTACTGCCGAACAGGATCCTCGCGGATTTGACTAGGCCCATGGGTTCATCGCGCTCATGAATCGGAAACCGGTGACCACGCCCGACCGGACCCACACATAATCCAAACTCAAGCGTTCGGCGTTTCTAAAAGCGCGAGAGCTTCATCGGCGGTAAGTTCTCTCGAGCACTGATTGCAACTGAACGTCCGAAATTTCGACAGATGCATGGGGTTGCCGCAACCCGGACATGTCACCAATTGATCCACACAAACAACGGCTACATGGGCAACTTTGCCCCTGCGGAGCCGTCGCCCCCGCGCGCCATCTTTCGATTCTGAAACCCCTGGCACCCGCATATTGGAAGGCTAACGGCACCCCACCCGACCGGATGTGACGGCCAACACAAATCCTGACTTTCCACAGGGCTTTTGCTGCCGCTTTTGACAGCAGAGGACCGATCAAGCCATCCAAAACGGCTTAGCTGCCTCAAATTCCGCGGTACAGCGAGACATCCCGATGTCCTGCAAGCACGTGTCGCTGAGACCCTCCAACTCGCTGCGCGAGCGAGAGTATTGCCACCACATGACGAGCCGATGCTTCACATCGCTCCAGCAGAAGCCTTGGCGGGGATGAACTGTGAGCTCCAAGCTTAGCGTGTTCATAGCACCCTCCCGTTCGGGGGATATTGCTCCTCAGAATCTCAAATATAACTGATGCAATAACAGCAGGACGTGATCGGCAGCACAAATTAGTGCTTTTGCCTCTCGCTGAAAGATTTGCCGTTTCCGAAAGATTCGAATTTGCGGGTGCGGCAGTTAAATTCATTCCACAGCACATTGGGACGTTCGGAGGACAAGGGCGCTGCAATTAGCGCTGTGGCCCGCACAGGCTACACGCTCGGCGCGGAAGACATCGCTATAAAGATTTGCGATCCATTGGCGGCGGCAAGTACATTCCCGCCGACGTGGTTGCGAAAGCGCCGTTAGGTAAGTCTTTCGACTGCCGACAAACCTATTTGCCGCAAGCGTGCAGGGTCGCATTCGCCGCGGCCAGCCGCCTCAATGATGCGGGCCGCGATATTGGCATAAACTGCAGCGGGCTGTGCGGTGTGGTGGATGATCTTGACCGTCGCATTAAAGGCTTCGCCCATATTGCGCGTCACCTCGTCATCGAACGAACCGTCTTCGGGCTTGATGAACGGTAGAATTGACGCCACGCCACTACCCCTGTCGCACCCGCGAACTTTAGCGGAAAACATAAAACTATACTAGCGGCCCTTAAAACCCCCCGCGCTGCGGACGATATGCGACGTCGGCTGCTTCTTCCGGCGGATTGCCTGGGGGAAGTCAGATGAAAAAGCCCTTCGTCGCGACCATTGGCGTAGTCCCATTCTGTGGCGCCCCCGCGCTCGCAGCCAACATGGCGATGAAATCGATGCCGCCCGCGCCGGTCGCTGTAGCCCCGAGTTGGACCGGCATTTACGTCGGCGGCTACGTATTTGAGTACTTTATTACCGCGTTGTTGGCGGCGGGGCATTCACGATGGGAATTCCTGCCGCCGCATCATATGACGCGATCTGCATTGGTTCGCTTTTGAGCGCAAACAAGGCGCCCCCGAGCGCCATTCCGGCGAAAAATACCGTGACAATCGCTAAAATTGCCGCGCCGTCATGCCGTGGAGGAATGACTCCCCGCAGTTGCTTATCCAAAAGTTTCTGGGCGTACTTATCCATTTCCACACGTGTCTGCCGGCATCCCCATACCTAACGCGCGAAAGCGGCCGGCGTTCCAACGGATCTGAGCCTCACTACCCCGAACCTCGATGGGCTACTCGGCTCAAAGCAGATCCAAGCTGCTGACTTGGCATCGACAACCCGCAAAGCCGTTTTGGCGCTGGCCACCAGAACCAACGGTTCTGCAAGTGCTCGGGCGGCTGCGCATTCCGCGCGTGCTTCGACGCTGATCAGTGCAGCAAGGTGCTGCTTGCCGCCATCTGGTGGAAATGGTCCACGCTCGCGGCAATGTTGGCGGCGTCCTGGTGGATGGCATCGAAGGCGAAATCTTGGTGGAACTCAGGAGCCATTGAAACGAGCGCAGGCGCGACGATTTGAATGTTGTTGTGGGCGAGTTCGTTCGTAGTGCCGCTCGTGTTCTGCGCCGTATCGCTGCCGAGATTCGGGTGGAAGGCAAAGTTGTCGTTGCTCAAGATGCTGAACGACACCGATGCCAGCGTCGGCGACGTGGCAGGAGCTGGCGACGTGGCGAGTGTCGGCACCACGGCGTGCTCGTTGGCGGGCACCGTCGAAGGCGCGACTTCGCTGTTGGCCGCGCTCGAGCCATCGACGATCGCCGGCCCTACGCCGTGATCACCGCCGGACGCCGACGTATCATTGGATGCGACGGCGTCATCGCCGGTCAGCGTATTCAAAAGCGACAAAAGCAGGCTCGGGGTGAAACCGCCGTTTAGTCCATTCGTTAGCGTGCCGGCGTCCGCTTCGCTCGAATTTCCGTCTGTTGCGCCGGTCGCCGGGAGAACGGCAGCATGGTCGCCACCGAATGCCGCCTCGATCGTCGAACCAGCGGGCTGGCCGCTGTCAGGCGCAAGTGTACCGGATGGCGGCGCCAACTGGTTGGTCACGGGTGTAGCGTCGCTGCCGTTGTCCAAGCTCAAGGTCACCGCCGAGAGCTGGTCGCCGCCGAATGCCGTCTCGTTCGCCGGGCCTGTGGCGTGGTCGGTCCCGGACCCATTCTGGTCGGCCGGCGTTGCTGCACTGTCGCCCGCGGAAGCAGTCGTCACGGGGAAACCAGCGTCCTTCGCGACCGCTGCCGGCGGATCGTAAATGTAGGTATTGCCGCCGACGTCTTCGATTTTGAAGCATTGATTGAAATCGTCGAACGTGAGCGTTACGGAACGATCGCCGTCGTACAGCGTCAGGATTTCGTTGCCATCGCAATGTTGCACGCAATAGGACGTTTCGCAGAAGCCGGTCAATTCGACTGTGTCCGAGTTACACGAGCCCCCGGACGTTCCATCAAATCCATAGATTTGGCCGCTGAAATGCGCCGCGTCACCTAGCACGAGCGTACCGTAATCCGTGCCGCTGTCGCCGTTGCAGAACGTTACGTTCACGTCCGACGCCTTGTCGAACTGGAGCGTGCCCCCTTGGATAAGGGCACAACCGCCGCTGATGCAGTCTTCGACATGCAACAGCCCGCCCGACTGCGCCACCAGCATGCCGCCGTTGTCGACAACGCTCTTGATGTCCAGCGTGCCGCCGCAGCTCGCTTCGAGAGTCCCACAGTTGACGATGGTGTTGCAGCCGGTATCGAGGGTGAGCGTTCCGCCATCGCTATTGGCGTTGATCACCCCGCAGGCCTCGTTAATCAGAACGAGGCCGCCGCAGCCGATCGCGCCCGTGCCCGTGATCGTATCGGCGTTGTACAGCGTGTCGCCACATGACGCGGCCGCAATCACTCCGCAATCGAGCGCCACCGCGCCGCCGCCATCGAGCGTCAGTGAATCGCTGTCCACCAACAAGGTGCCATGGTCGAGCGCAATGCCGTTGCTGCCGGCCGTCGCCGTGTCCCCTGTCCAAGTGATCGAACAGGCCATGACGTCAATCGTGCCACCACAGCTTGCGCCGAGCAGGCCGGAATTGCACACGTCGTCATCGATCTGCAGCGTCGCATTGTTGGTGACTTCCATCAGGCCGGCGTTGCTAACGCTGTGGCCGGTGTTGATGTCAAGCGTAGTGCCGCAAACGTCTGCATTGATGACGCCATCGGCCTCGTTGACCAGGATCAGGCAATCGCCGCCGATCGTGCCGGTACCCGAAATGCCGCTGTCGTTATGAAGCGTTCCGCCCGATGCGCCGCCAACAATGGCATCGCTGCTGCCGCCCAAAATGACCACACCGCAGCCGTCGAGCGTCACGCATCCGTCAATCACCAAGTTGGCGCCCGAGACTTCCTCGTCGACGTTGATCGTGCTGTTGTTAACGATCGTGCCTTGCAGCGCCAGGCTGACCCCATCCTCTACCGTCACCACGCCGTGGTTCAGGGTCACGTCGTTGAACGTGCTGTCGCCTGTCACGTCGATATTGCCGGCAATAATGCAGCCCCAGGGATCCGTGCTGTAATCGTCGATGGTGCCGCCGTGGACGGTGACGCCCGAGAGCCGTAACGTAGTGTCGCCATCGACCGCCAATACGGCATCGCACGCGTCGTGGAACGTCGTCCCCGTCACGCAGTCGTTGTCGAGCGTTAGCCTGGCGCCGTTGTCGATCTGCACGTCGGTGCCGCAAGCGATGCTGCTGCACTCCAACGTCGTGTCGCCGCAGACCACCTGGATCAGGCCGCCGCAGCTCGTCTCCAGCGTGCCGCCGCTGATGGTGATCTGGTCGAGAACGACGGTAGCATCGCAACCGACCGCCTGGATGATGCCGCAGTGGCCGTTGTCGACATCGCTGCGCAGCACCAGCGTGCCGCCCCAGGTCGCCTCCATCGTGCCGAAATTGCAGATGGCAATGCAGCCGGTGTCGATGACGAGACAACCGTCCGCGCTGTCGGCGTTGATCAGGCCGCAGGCTTCGTTGACCAGTTTCAGCGACGTGTCCCCGGTTCCGATCTGACCGGAGCCGATGATGGAGCTGAAGTTCTTGAGCGTTCCGTCACATATGCCGGTAATCTCGTCGCCGCTGCCGTCCAGTGTGACCACGCCAGAGCCGCAGAGCGCGACCGTGCCGTCGATCACCAGATCGGCGCCGGTCGGGCCGCAATCGACGTCGATGGTGCCGTTATTGTCGATCTGGCCGACGAGGTCGAGGGCGGCGCCTGCGTCCACCTTGACGAAGGCATCGATCGTCACCGCGCTGTCGACGCCATTGAAGACCGTCGTGTTCGAACCGTCTCCCGGCGAGACGATCGTGATGAGGCCGAGAGTGCCACCGGCGGTATCGTCGGTCGCCAGCGTGCCGCCATCGATCGTGGCGTTGCAGAGATCGACGACCGAGCCTTTGCCGAGCGCCGAGATCGTGCCGCCGGCGTTGTGTACGGTGCTGTTGTCGATGGCGATCGTGCCGCCGGTGCTGTCGTCGCCCAGCGGCACGAAGGCGCGGATGAACCCGGTATTGGTAACGAAACTGTCTTTTATCGTGATCGAGCCGCCGTCGTAGGCCGAGATGCCGTTGCCGTCGTCGAGCGTCCCGCCGCTGTTATTGATGCAGCTGTAGTCGATGCAGATCGATCCGCCATCCTGGGCGCCGATGATGCCGGTGCTGACGACATTGCTGCACTCGATCGTGACGATGCCGCCGTTTTCCGCTCCAATTCCGTTCAAGACGCCATCGACAAGGGCGCCGAAATTCTGCACGCAACTGTCTTCGATCGTGACAATCCCGCCATCGGCTCCAATCAGGCCGCAATTGACGATGTGACTGCCGTCGAATGTGACCGTCCCGCCGGCCATCGTTCCGATGCTGGCGTTGCTGGCATTGAAGACGCAGTCGTCGCTGAAGGTGATCGACCCGCCACACGACGCGCCAATCTGGCCGCTGCTCTCATTGCGGACATTGCCGTCGATCTGAATATTGCCGCCGTGCGACGCGGTGACCATGCCGTAATTGTCGAGGCTCGAGTCGATCGTCAGCGTTCCGCCGCAGGTCGCTTCGAGCGTGCCACAGTTGGTAATCTCGTTGGCGCCGGTGTTGAGGGTAAGCGTCGCGTCGCTGATATTGGCATCGATCGTCCCGCCCGACAGATTGTCCAACCTCAGGTTGTCGTCGCCGGCGCCGATCTGGCCGCTGCCCGAAATGGTGCTGGCATTGTTGAGAATCGCACCCGGAGCGAGCGCGACGATCTTGTCGTTGCCGCCGTTCAATTGCACCGATCCGCCGTTGACCGTGACGGTGCCGTCGAGTTCGAGGATCGCGTTGCCGCCGAAGCCGAGCGCGACCGTGCCGTTGGTATTGGTGATCGTCTCGCGCAGGATCAGCGTCGTATTGTCGGTGACATAGACGTAACCATCGTTGGTCACGCCATCGAATACAGTGCTGGTCGCGACGCCGTTATTCGTGATCGTCTCGATGGTGCCGAAATTACTGGTCTTCAGCGTGCCGCCGATGATGATGTCGTCGAGCAGCTCGACCTTGGAGGCGTTGTCCGCCGTCAAATCGGGGCTGGGGTCATTGAATGCCGCGATGGCGCCGCCGGCATTGTTCATGTTGGTGAAGTCGATCAGCAGCACGGCGCCGATACCGAGCGCTTCCAGCGTGCCGGAATTCGTCGTCGTTGCCGTGTTGCGCGTTCCGGTGTTGATGATGAACTCGCCGCCGACCGCCTCGATGATGCCGCTGTTGTTGAGAGAGAGAACGCCAGGCAAGGCCGTGTCGCCGGTGCCGATGGTGCCTTGGCCCTCGATCGTGCCTTTGTTCAACAGCGTCGCGTTGCTCGTGCCGCCACGGATCGAATAGGACGTGAAATCCATCTCGAACGTGCCGGCGCCCTCGAACGTCACCGTGCCGTCGATCAGCGCCGCGACGCCCGAGCCGCCCCCGCTCAAATCCAGGATCGCATGGAGGTCGGTCTTGATGTCGCTGCCATCGGCGATGGTGACGTTCATGAGCGTCGAGGTGCCGCTCACCGCCTTGATGACGCCGCCGCCGCTGGTCTCCAGCGTACCGTCCATGACGGTCGCGCCGACGAGCTGCACCACGGCATTGGTGCCATTGGCCTCGATGGAACCGCCATCGTTGCTCACGCCGGCGCCACCCGCGAAGCCGTCGATGATCACGGTACCGCCCGTGCCGGCCGCGATGGTGCCGGTGTTCTGCACGCCGGTCAGCGTCGATGCGAAGGTGATGGTGCCGCCGTCGGCGAGGATCTGGCCGCCGTTATTATTGACGCTGCCAGTATTGCCGTCGGCACCGAATGTGATGGAGCCGCCCGAGTTCGCCAGGAACACGCCGTCCGACTGGTTTTGGACGAAGGGCTCGCCGCTGAACGCGATGGTGCCGTTGTTGTCGGCCTTGACCGTGCCGTCGTTGGTGAGGCTGCCGTCCTGGTAGGTGATGGTACCGTCGTTCGCCTCAACGGTGGCGCCGTTATCGTTTTCCAGCGTCACCGAGGTGAACGCGATGACGCCGCTGTTCTCGGCAATCATCGTGGCGGCATTTTCCGAGTCATTGCCGTTCGAGATGTTGATCTGCGAGCCGAGATCGGTCGATTCGACGGTGCCGGCGTGGTTCTTGACGCCAGAATTGAGGTTGACGATGCCGCCGAGGTCGGCCTCGGTCAGATTGAAATTGTCGTAGCCGCCGTTGTCGAAATTGACGATGCCGCCGAGGGTGGCCTCGATCGTGCCGTAGTTGCCGCCTTGAGGGCCGCCACCACCACCTCCGCCGCCTCCGCCGTGCGTGTTCAGGAAATTGACCGTGCCGCCGGCGCCGGCTTGGATCAGGCCGTGATTCGAGCCGCCCTGGACCAAGATGTTGAAATCGACGATGCCGCCGCTCACGGCGATGATCTGGCCGGAATTGACGTTCTGGTCGGCGACCAGATCGATGGTCACGATGCCGCCGTCGGTCGCCGTGATCACGCCTGTGGCGTTGTTGGTCAGCAACGTGTCGCCTTGCATCGTCACGCTGGCGCCGCTGCCGACCGTGATCGAACCTTCATTGGTGACGGTGTCGCCGTGCAGGACCGAAGCGCCCCCGCTGACGACGGCAGTGCCCGCATTGTCGATGGTATTGCCGATGATCGAGGCGCTGATCAGATCGAGGTTCGAGGTCGCATCGATGGTCGCGGTGCCGGCGCTCGAATTGGTGACCGTAATATTCTCGAGCTGCAACGTGCCGCCGTTGGTCGCCTCCAACAGGTTGCCGTTGGCGATCGAGCCGCCGTCAAAAGCGACGGTGCCGCCGTTCGCGTTGATCGTGCCGCCGGCCGGGTCGGGCGTGCTGATCGCCTCGTTGGTGACGGCGACATTGGTGAAGGTGATGCTGCCGCCATTTTTGGCGACGACCGAAAACAGATTGTCGAATGTCGCGCCCGAAAGCGTGACCGTCGCGGTGCCGCCGTCAGCCTGGACCGTGCCGGCATTGGCGACGCTGTCTTTGATCGCCAGCGTGCCGCCGGCAGTCGCCTCCACTAGGCCATCGTTATAGAATTGGTTGCCGGTATTGATGGTCAGGAGGCCGTTGTTGGCATTGACGGTGCCAAAATTCTGAAACGTCAGATTGCCGTCGCCGCCGCCGATCGTGCCGGTGCCCTCGATAGTGTAGTCGACGTTGATTAACAGCGCGCCGGTGCCGGGAACGCCGAGGATGAAGTTCTCGCCGGCGCTGCCGATCATATTGATCGTGCCGCCGCCGACGAGCGGCACGGCGCCATCGATGAACAGCGTCGGATCGGAGCCGGACGCATTGAGCTGAACCGTGCCGTTCCCGTGGATGAAATCGTAAATCGTGAACGAAGTGCCGCTGACGATATTGAGGACCCCGGTGGGACTATTGGGGTTGTTCTGGACCACAAGCCCAGCTGCCGAGTCGGCACCGACGGTCGTCACCTTATAGGCGGGAATGATGACTTCCTGGGGCGACGACGGCTGGTCGCCACCGAGCCAATCCGGGCCGACATTCCAAGGGCCGTTGTTATTGGCGGTCCATATGACGACGGTCGGCGGCCCGGTCGGCTCAGTCGGCCCAGTCACGAAGTCGTACGTTGTCGTGCCGCCCGGATTCGATCCGCCTGGAGTGTAATTGATGGTGAAGGGTTTGCCGCTGTCTTCAAACAGCTGCGGAATCGGATTGGGCAACGCGAACGGCGGCGGCGTTGTTGAGCTGCCGTTGTTGCCGTTGCCGTTCAGGTTGGCCGGATTGAGCGTCAGGAACAGCTGCTGCAGCATCTCCTGCTCGAACGCGTATTGCGAATTCGTCGCCGGCTCGGTCGTCACCAGCGGTGGCTGCCCGAGCCCTTGCGGCGTCAGGTAGGTGACGTATCCGCTCTGCGAGATGGTGGCGAGAACGATGGGATTGCCGTTGGCGTCGCGTTGGATGTTGCCCTGCGCGTCGGTCAGATAGCAGTCCCATACGCCGGTAATTCCGGTGCCGATATCGGGCACGACCGCGAAAGTGTAGGTGTGGTCGCCGGCGTTCGCCGTGATCGTTGCGGGCGCGTTGGGCTGCTCTTGCACCACGCCGGTGGTGCCGCGAATGCCCATGGTCGCGACCGGTGTCGCGATCTTCATGTCGCCGGAATGCGCCACCTTGCCGGCGACGAAAGCGAAGGTGCCTTCGACCAAAGTGAACAGCGCGCCGTTGGCATTGCTGTTGGCGTCGTAC
>Ga0209517_10003943_pt1 | contig 19797 bp, 10 predicted proteins | sample PeaSoiMetSII2010_FD_187695 | JGI IMG/M metagenome (GOLD analysis project Ga0209517, IMG submission 187695) | Peat soil microbial communities from Weissenstadt, Germany - SII-2010 (SPAdes) (version 2) | ecosystem: Environmental > Terrestrial > Soil > Wetlands > Peat | place: Germany...
AGAGTGCGGATGGAAGGGTGGCGACAGTGGCGGCTCGGCTAGGAAGAAACAACGTGACCAACCAAAACCAAGAAGAACCCACTTGACTCCGACCGGCCTTCTCATGGAAGGCCATTACACTCATTGAGAACTGCTCCGCCCCCATTCCCAACCCCGGTAGGCCCTCTGGAACACCTCCGCTGGACGCATTGGAAGCCGTTCTGGCCCTTCTGGACCCCTCCGGCTAGGGTGAGTACCCCCGACCGCCTGAATCGCCCAGAATCCCCTGCATGAAAGGGTTGTTTTTTCTCTCCAGCGAACTCCCTTTGAATCAACCCGCGGAATCGCGGTTTGGGCCTGCGTGAAAAGAATACGTTTTGATCGGCCACCACCCGACCGCACCTCGGCCAATTCTCAATGAGTGAAATGGCCTGGTTTCGTCAGTTGACTACACATCACTTCAGACCGACCGCAGCAAACGCGGCTTGCGCCTCCGGGTTCGTCATGAAAGTGGTCCAGACCAGGTTGCTGCGATAGTTCTCCGCCATCAGCATGGTGATGCCGGCATCGATCCCAAGCACGTCAGTGTCATACCAGTTGGTAAGGGGATTGAAGGCGTCGATAAAACCGTAGCGCTGCCAGGCTCGCGGATATTGCGCTTGGATATTGCGCAGGACAGCGATGCAATCGGGGGGCACGAACGGCAAGGAACCTCCCGCCGCGCACGGCACAATGCTGCCGTCGATTTGCCCCATCGCCGGAGGGCCGCCCCACGCGGTGTACCCATGGGCCGAGTCCGAGGCCGTGATCCCCCAGAGGTTGGACTGATAATCCGCGAATTGAGACTGTAGCGACAAACAAAAGAGTTTGTGCGCCTGCGTGGCGGTCACGGAATTGTTGAAGTAGTTCGCGTACTTGTCCTGCTTGTTGCGGAAATCGAACCACGCGTGCGAGTACTGATGAATGAAAAGCGGCGCCGTCAGGTTTGTGATGTAGGTGAGTCCCTGATAGCTGAAGCTCGGCCGTGTGAACGCATCCCACGACGATGCCGGCACCGGGTTGGCCGTCGATCCGATCGCGAGCAGGTAGATCATCATGAGCTCGCAGTACGTATCCCAACGCGTCGCAATGAACCCGCTCTCTGGCGTCCATCCCATCGAAAACGCTGCGCCGCCGTTGAGCATCCAGGGCCAGTTGACGCGGTTGTAAATCTGCGAGGCCAGGCTCTGGATCTGTGCATCCTGAAAATACTGCCGGCATGTCAACACGCCGCACAGAACAATCGAAGTATCGATGGAGGAAACTTCGCAATTCCACAGGCGCACGCCGGTGTTCATGTCGATGAAGTGGTAGAAAAATCCGTTCACGTTGGTCAACTGATTCAGCAGAAACGTGAGAGTCGCGGTGACACGACTTTGAATCTGCGTCGCATCCCCGTAACCGCGCTTGTGTCCGATGCACAGGGCAGTGAGGCCGAAACCGGTGGCTGCAATGCTCGCCGCCGTCCGAGTGTCGTTCCCTGCCGCCAGCGCGCGATCTTTCACCATCCCGGTTGTGGGACTGGCCTGCTCCCAGAAAAAAAGAAAACTCGCGCGCTGCACCTGATCCAGAAACGCGTCGTCTGAGAGCGCGGGCGCTTGCGGTGAGGACGCCGGCGCACCGCCCCCGCATGATGCCATCGCCAACGCGAATTTCAGGCCCGGGTAAGCCAGCAGCGCACGGGCTGAGTAGCCGAGAATTTGGCGACGCGTGAACATGCAGTTACGAGCGAGTCGATTGCCCCGCCCCCTCAGCGGGATGGTTTCGCCTCGATCAAGACCAGGCCATGCGCAGGAATACCCAGCGTGACTGAGTCGTTGCTCACCTTGTGCGTCTCAGCTAGTGAAAGCCTCGCAGCCACACGGAGTTTTTCAATCTGCTCTCGCGTCGGATACTGCGGCGCTCCCATCGCTTGATAAGCGCCCTGCACGTCCCCGTGGTCCGGATCGAGACGCGTCACCTGAACCCGCGAGACATGCGCATGCTCAAAATGGAATTCTACCTCCTGCGCAGTTCCCTTCGCGGCCGGGTCGACCAGGTCCCATGCGGCAATCACCAGGGTGCCATCCCCGCGCCGGGTGACCAGAACATTGTCGGATGAAGCCGCAAGCCGCTGTTCGCCCAGCCGATGCAACAGCAGGAACGCGTTGAAAGCCGGCTTTGGAATTCCACCGGCTGCAATCAAGCCATACCCGCCGTAGAACGGCCTCTTCACCACGCCTTGTTCCTCGAAGACATCAGAAAACGTCCAATAGGACATCTCGTCAACCAGCCCGTCGCACTGTCGTATCGTGTCGGCAAGCCACGGCCCCATGTAAGCCGCGTCGGTCACCTCCGGCTCATTCATATAACTGGCGCTGAATTCGCTCCAGTACAGCGGCAGGTTCGGCATTGCCGACGCTTTGATCTGCTCGTGGACTTTCCCCACGGCGCGGCAAACCATGCGGTCGCGCGGGATTGCTTCATGCGTCCCAAAAACGTCCTCGGAGCGGTCATTTCCATACACGTGTGATGAAACGAAATCCACCGGGACTTTGTTTTCGGCACAGTGGCGGATGAAGTCATCCGCCCAAGCCGCCTGCGCCGTCGCCGGACCGCCAACGCGCAGACGCGGATTCACGGCTTTAATGGCGCGAGCTGTGTGGTCGTACAGCTCGAAGTAGGTAGCTTGACGCGGCTCGCCAGCCCAAAAGTCGAGGTTGGGCTCGTTCCAAACTTCGAAATACCATTGCACGACCTCATCAATTCCGTATCGATCGATGAGGTGTTTGACGAACTGCGTGATCATCAAGTCCCACTTGCCATATTCCTTGGGCGGCGAGACGTTCTGTTTATACCAGAAGGCGTGGATGGCCTCTCTGGCGGCCAACTTCTTCGGCATAAAGCTGAGTTCCACGAACGGACGCACGCCGTTGGACAAGAGTCCGTCGTAGATCTGATCCACATACGAAAAATTCAGCACTGGCTTGCCTTGTGCGTCTTCCTCGTATACTCCTGCTTCATCGTGAAAGATGGCGTGGAAGCGTACGTACTGCATCCCCGTAACTTCCTTCACTTCGCGCAGGTCGCGACGATAGCTTTCGCGGAGTGACAACACAGCCCGGCCTGAGCCGAACATGTGTTCCCAGAAATGTGGAAGAGGATGCGCGGCGGCGGCGGTATCGATGGCCACGGTTTCACGATTTGCAGATTGGGCGGCACAAGTACCGGCAATACAAGAAGCAGCAATAGCGAGAATGATAACAAGACGAAACGAGCGCATTCGGGATGATTTCAACATAGGAGTGCCCGGTCTTCGAGAAGGAAGAATCGGCAGGCCGCGGAACTCACGGCCTGCCGAGAATCCGAAGGTCAGAATTCGAAGCGGAGTCCCAGGGTGATGACACGGGCGGCAAGGGCACCGTTCGAGATGCCGAAGGTGCTGTCGGTGATGTTGCGGTCGATGCCGCCGTTGCCACCGCTTAGGTTCAGGTTGTTGAACAGGTTGTAGGCATCCAAGCGGAACTCGAGCTTGGCGCCTTCGCCCAGACCGGGGACCCTCCCAAAGCCAAATGCCTTCACCAAGGACGCATCCAGGCTCCTGTATCCCGGACCGGTGATCCAGTTGCGCTTCATGCCCGTAGGCGGAAGCGCGCTTCCGTAATCCGATCCGCTGTAAGTGTACGCGCTGTAGTTAGCTGGCAGGTTGAAATACGTTAGGTGATTGCCGCTCTCCCCGCCAAAGTTGGAGCCGGTCTTGTACGCCGAATTGCTGGTACTGGTTCCCTCGCCCGACGCCGACAGCGGCAACAGGTAGTTATACCAACAGCCGCCGCAGTACAGGCCCTGACCGTTGTTAGACTGGATGGGGGAGAACGGTGTCCAAGGGAATCCCGTATGGAGGTTAAGGATGCCGCTTAGCGTCCATCCGCCAGCCACCTTTCCTACCCAACCCGGCTGGTTCGTAAACAGCTTTGGCGTGTATGAACCGTAGAACTTCCATGCTCGCGCAATGTTGTTGTCGGAAGGACCGTACTCCAGGCTAGGATTATACGGATACATTTCTTCCGGGGATTCGGTATACGGGCCGGTATTGGTATCCATGGCCCTGGACCAGGTGAATTGAGTGTCAAACAGCAGCCCACGCCAGGAACTCGTCTTCACTTCAGCGATTATGGCGTTGTAGTTGCCGTGCCCACCGGCGTTCCAATAGTTATCCCAACCGTTGTACTGGATGGACGGATTCAGGGCATATCCATGCGCCGCGGCATACGGACCAATTTGGGCATTGGCGATGACGTTGCTCGAGTGGGTTCCCTGATAACCCAGACTGGCCGTCCACTTCGGCAAGAACTCATACTGCATATCGCCCGACCAGTGTTCGGCTCTCATCGTCGGCATTGTCTGGGGGAAGATGAACAGCTGTGCCGATCCGCTGGTGGGCAAACCGTTAGAACCAGGAGGCGTCACGAAAGCTGGATTAGCGGGGAAACCCGTGATGGAATGCAGGCCCGAAGAAACGGCATACAGGATCGACGGGTTGATGTTTGCAGGGCCGCTCGATGATAGAGACTGCCCCACGTCCAATCCCGGATTGCCCGAGATGTTGGCGGAGATGGCGATTTCTTCCTGGTTGTAGTTGATGCCAAATCCGCCGCGGAACACGATCTTGTTTTGGAACCGGGTCGGGCTCCAGGCGAAGCCGATTTGGGGGCCGAAATTGCTCTTCTGCGCGTTCCAGCTATTCTCCTTGACGACGTTGAGACCGGTCAGGAAGGCCGAGCCTGCACCCGGAACTGCGCGAAACATATTGTTTTCGGTGGAGGACAGAGGGCCAAAGTAAGACCAGCGCAGACCCAGATTGACCGTCAGATTGCTGCGGAGCTTGTAGTCATCCTGTACAAAGAAGCCCCACAGGTTCTCGCGGTTATCCTGGCGTTCCGGCGTCGGGACGCCCGAGTAAGGATTCACGGTAGCCGACTCCGTCCACGGGGCATCGTTCAGGAAATCCCACAGGTTGAAGAAGTTGTAACTCGGCAAGGCGCAGCCATAGCAGTCGTTCAGATAGAACAAGTGTGTGTAATCGCCGCCGAACTTGATGGTATGGCGGCCAATAATCTTGGTGGCCACATCCTTGTAACCGTACGTCCACTGATCCAGCCAAGAGGGAACATTAGGTCCGAACGTGGTCAACGAGACGTTGCCGATCATGCCCACGCCGTCGGCCGGCAGGCCGAGCGGCATCTGGGGGTTGTTCTTGAGATCGTTCCAACGCCAACCGGCGGCATTGACGCGGGCTTCATTCACAAACGTCGTCGAGATGACGCGGTTCCAGATCAGCGAGAATGCGTCGTTGACCTGCTTGTGGTGGGAAAGATCATAGGAACGGATACCGCTGCTGGTACTCGACTGCGGAACCCAGTAGATGGAGCCGGACAGCCGGTCTTTCGGTGTGACGTAAGCATCCACGCGGCCGATGTACTGGTTGGACGAGTAGTTCGATGTGCTGCCGACATAGTACTCGGCGATATCGGCAGGGCCGTTCGCGTTCAGGCCTCCGCCGACGCCAGGGCTGCTCGTGCTGACCCAACCCAAATCCTGGGTACCAACGCCTGTGGTCAGCGGTGAGCCGATGTTCAGCCCTTGATTCGGCACCTGAATGCAATTGGCGGCATTGAATCCCGCCGAGGTGCAGCTCACGTCTTCGATGGTCGCTTTGCTGGGGATCGAACCGGGGAAGGTGATATAAGTCTTGGCGATAGGCCCGGCATTGGCTGTAAGGCCATCAAACGCCGTGGTCTCCATCCAAGCGTTACTGTATGTCGTAGCCGCCGCAGGGCTGCGGACGGTTTCCCAATTGAAGAAACCGAAAATCTTGTTCTTCCAGATCGGCCCTCCGACGCTGCCTCCGAGCTGGTCAAAGAAAGTGTCGTCTCGAGTGTCGTGGCCGGCAGGGCCGTTCCAAGACTGATAGGCATCCAGACCGGGCCGGTGGGCCGTAAAGAAAGCGCTGCCGTGGACCTGGTTGGAGCCGCTCTTGGAAGTGACCTGAATCTGAGCGGCGGCGAAGCGCCCGCTTTCAGCATCGTAGTCGTTGGAAATGACCTTTACTTCGGCGACGGCATCTTCCGAGGGCGTGATGACGGAGGTGCCGCCCCACACCGCGCTCGCGGTGCTGATGCCGTCGATGGAAATGCCATTGTGCTGATATCCCATGCCTCCGGAGACAACCTGCGGGCCGTTCTCCGTGGCAAAGATTCCCATGTTAACGCCGGGGGACAAACCGGGGTTGCCTGGGCCTGCGTTGCCAGGCATGCTATTGCCACCGCCGCTGGAACCCTGCGAGTTGTCGCCGGTGATGCCGGGAGCCAATTGGGCGAGCATGAAGACGTTGCGCCCGATGGCCGGGGTGCTGTTGATCTCGTTACTCCGTATCGTGCCCGAGGTGTCGGCGGTCTCGGTGTCGAGCGCCTGGATGGTGTCGGAAACCGTGATGGTCTGCTGCGTCTGGCCCATCTCCAGCTTCACGTCGAGCGCGTTGGGCTGGTCGGGAATGATTAGCACGCTGGCCAGCACCTTGGTCTTGAAGCCGGGATGTTCGACGGTGAGTTTGTAGTGCGCCGCAGGAAGTGCGTTAAAAAGGTAGATGCCATTTTGATCCGACTTCGCCGTCATGGCCAAGTTGGTTTCGGTGTTCAACAGCGTGACGGTGGCGTCCGACACCAAAGCGCCCGAAGGGTCCGTGACGGTGCCACGAATCGAAGCGCGATACTGAGCTTGGGCCAGGGCGGTCAATAACAGTGTGCAAACGACGAACCCTACGGCGCGGAGTGGGAAATTACGAGGCTTCATGGAGTCTCCTTGCTCGGGAAGATTTCCGAAAAGACCGGCGCGTGACGAATCCAACGCCTTGCGGCCAGCTAACATAAAATAACTAACTAAACCGGAACTAAAGTGATTTAGTATTGTCGCTGCCCTTATAGCACCGGTCCTAAAACGGAGTCAAGAACATTCCTCGCAAACGCCCTGACGCTGATTCGCCGCCCTTGCCCCCGCCCGAGCCTTATGCGACACTGGCGCCCGTGCCCAGCGGCGGCAAATCCACCCGGCGTCTGTCTCCGCCCGACGCGCGGCCCAAGCGCGTCACCCTCAAAGTCCTGGCCGACCATCTCGGCCTCTCTCCCGCAACCATCTCGTTGGTTATGAACCAGGCGTCGGTGGCCGACTCCATTCCCAGAGCGACGCAAGAACGCATCTTCGCCGCCGCGCGCGAACTCAATTACCGTCCCAGTTTCGCCGCACGCTGGGCCCGCACCGCCCGCAGCTTCACCATTGGTGTCATGGTTCCCGAAGTCAGCGAAGGCTATGCCTCACTGGTGTTGAGTGGAATCGAAGGCTACCTTCTCCGCGAGGGCTACTTCTATTTCGTCGCCAGCCATCGCCATCTCGCCGACCTCATCGACGAGTATCCTCGTCTTTTCCTGGCCCGGTCCGTGGACGGCATCATCGCGGTTGACACGCCCTGGCGTAGCGAGTTGCCCATTCCCGTTGCCACCGTGTCGGGACACGATCGCGTCAATGGAATTACCAACATTCTTTTGGATCACGATCGTGCTGCCGAACTCGCTCTGGGGCACCTGCTGCAACTGGGACACAAACGCATCGCCTTCATCAAAGGTCAGGAATTCAGTTCCGACACGGCGGCGCGGTGGGAGTCCATCCAGAAGGCAGCGGGCCGCCTCGGTATCAACGTCTCCCCGAAGCTGACAGTGCAACTCGAAGGCGATCTGGCCTCGCCCGAACTCGGCTATCGCGTGACCAAACGCCTGCTGGAGCGCAAGGTGCGCTTCACCGCTTTATTCGCCTTTAACGATGTCTCAGCCGTTGGAGCGATCGAAGCGTTGCGCAGTCACCATCTGGAGGTTCCGGAAGATGTGTCGGTCGTCGGCTTCGACGACATCGAAAGTGCCGCCTATCAGCGCCCGCAGCTCACCACCGTGCGGCAACCATTAAAGAAGATGGGCATGATCGCAGCCGAAGCCCTGTTGAAGCGCATCGCCCGGCCCGACGACCCCACCTATCCTCGGGAAATCGTCATCGAGCCGGAACTGGTCGTGCGCAAGTCCACCGCCGCCGCCAGTTAGGACGCCCTGCCAGGAATTTCGGCCCTCCGTCAGAAAGGGAAGCGCAGCGTCATCTGAATCTGACGCGGGCGGAGGGAGAGCAGGAAGGTGAGGTGTTCGTCAATTTAAACCCAGCTATTGGGAAGGGCCAATTCTCCATCAAAGACTCTGATTACGGCGATATAGTCCTCAAGCAGCTTGCGACAGTGCTGTAACGTCCGACTCCAACATTTGCTCAGTTGGTCGTGAGCGCAGCGAAACAAAACCTTCCGCAGGACAGTCTGGCTTGTGGGGCTGACTGGCTAGGGCTTAATGCTTCTCCGCAGCCGCTTCGACGATACGCACAGCGGCTTGGTTGAAGTCCTCGCGTGGTTTTTTCCCCTGATTCTGTGGTGGACGGTGGGACGACTTCTTGTCGAGTAGATCAGCTTCTCGCTGTGCTTTATCGGCTTTTGTTCGTTTCTCTGACATACGCACATTATGCGCTAGTGAATCGGAATTTGCGCGGAGGAGGGCGTGTTGGAGGGGCTGGTTGGCTGATGGCGATAAATCGCGATTACACTCATTGACCCGGAGTCGCCCAGTTCTCTCTCAGCGATGGTCATGCGCTTCGGCGCGGCGGGCGATGCCGAGGAGTTGCTTGCGCTGCATGATCAAGTGCGCCAGGCTGCCGGTTGGTATTGCCAGCCATTGCGGCAGACCGTAGGGGCGATAGTCAGGTGCAACGCGACCGCGCACGATTAGGCGGGTCTCGTCGGGCTGCAGTGGTTCGAGGAGGAAGGCCCAGGTGGTCTGGTACTTCCCGTTAGCCGATCGCCAGGAAAGAACCAGGCTGTGTTCAGGCTCACACTGCGCAACGAGGAACACGTCCTTGGCTCCGGGGAGCGCCGGAAATATACTCCCTACCCCAATGCTCTGATACTCGGGCAGGATGCGTTCGGCGCTAGGGCGACCGCCGTTGTCAATGAAGTCGTAGGCGTACCATCCTGCCCTGCCGGAGCCCATCTGGGCCAGCCACGGCCACACGTCACGAGGAGGGCGACGAATCGTGATGGCATGATTGACCGAGCCGATGGGCTGAGGAATGAGGTCGTCCCCCGGAAGAGCTCGGGCTACCTCGCTCGGAGTCGCGCGGACTTGCATGCTAGCGCCAATCGCAAGAGCCGCGAGCCCAACCAACACGCCCAAAACAGCAAGGAGTACCTTTTTCTTCATAGGGGCGAAGCGCGTATCCACCATTCGTCACTTGCTGGATCTTATCGAGTGTCGGGCAGAATTGTTGGCGAAAAATCTCTATTCCACTCATAGCCCATATCGGACAATTTCTCAATGACTGTAACGGGTCTGGTTTTGATCTCGATATGAAACGATCTCCTGGACCGGGTCAATGGCGTATTGCTACAATTGCGCCGTCCAACCGACAGCCCAGCTCATCATTCGGAAATGTGGTCCGGGCCAAACCCTTCTGCTCGGCTGCCAGAATCTCACACGGAGAGGTGTTTTATGAAAAGATTGCTAGTAGCCGCGGTGCTCTTGGCGTCAGCGACACTTTTTGCGCAAAGCCCGTTCGATGGGACCTGGATGACCAAACTGGACACAGCCAAGTTCCCCACCAAGCCGAACCAAATCTTGCTCAACAACAATATGTATGAGTGCCTGACCTGCGTTCCTAAGGTTGCGGTGAAAGCCGACGGGACCGATCAGAAAGTCACGGGACATCCTTACTACGACACGATGGCCGTGCGCGTCGTAAATGCGAGTTCGGTCGAGATCCTCCAAAAGAAAGACGGGAAAGTCATGTCTAGTGAGACGGAAACCGTCTCGGCCGACGGAAATATGCTAAACGCCAAGTTCACCGATACAAGCGGGACCCAGCCGGTGACAGGGGAGGTTACGTCCACCCGGGTCAGTCCAGGCCCAACCGGTTCGCACGCGGTGTCGGGATCGTGGCGCACGTCGAAAGTAAACACTGTCTCCAGCAACGGGCTCACCGTGACCTATAAGGGCACAGCCGATGGACTGAAGATGTCAGACCCGAACGGCAACAGCTATGACGCGAAGTTTGACGGCAAGGACTATCCAATTCAGGGCGATCCAGGCCATACGATGGTTTCGCTGAAACGGATCGGGAACGACACGATTGAGGAGACCGACAAGCGGGACGGGAAAGTAGTCGGTGTCAGCCGCATGACGGTGTCCAAGGACGGCAAGTCGATCCAGGTTCAATACACCGATAAACAGCAAGGGACCACGACCACTTTCACCATGGAAAAGCAGTCGTAAGGAAATGGCGCCGCGCGGCGGTTTTCTACCGCGCTACTTTGCAAGTGCCCCGGCGATGGCCTGTCTCAACGCTCGCGGATCACACCCCGGTCATCGCCGCGTGGCAATCCCTGAGCCTGGCTTCCAAAAGCACTACTGTCGATAAATCTCTATAGCACTCATCGACCCGCTGCGTGCGACCTCGACCAGAGTTAGAATAGAGCGTTGTGCGCAAGCGCCCAATCACGCCGATTCCGCCGGATGCCACGGCTCGCGACGAAGGTGCGCTGGACCTCGACCGCGCAGCCGTGGTCGAGGTCACATCGAAAGAGAAGGAATATCCTGTCGAGTCTGCGCTGGTCTTGAGAGAGACGAGAGGCTGGCGTGCCGCCGATTGTGGCACCCAAACCATCCGGCTAATCTTCGATCAGCCAGCAGAACTCGCACATATCGCAGTCCTCTTCGAAGAGGCCGAGATACCACGCACCCAAGAGTTTGTCTTGCGATGGTCTCCGGATGGCGGCCGCTCGTTTCGGGAAATTGTGCGCCAGCAGTGGAATTTCAGTCCCCCCAACTCAATACGCGAGCGCGAGGAGTATCAGGTTCACCTCTCCGGGGTCACTGTTCTTGAATTAGTCATTGTGCCCGACATCAGTGGAGGATTGGCTCGCGCATCGCTCAAGAGTCTGCGCCTGTCTTAACTCACGTGACCGCAGCGAAACAAAACCTTCCGCAGGACAGTCTGGCTTGTGGGGCTGACTGGCTAGGGCTTAGTGCTTCTCAGTAGCCTCTTCGACGATCCGCACAGCGGCTTGGTTGAAGTCCTCGCGTGGTTTTTTCCCCTGATTCTGTGGTGGGCGGTGGGAAGACTTCTTGTCGAGTAGATCAGCTTCTCGCTGTGCTTTATCGGCTTTTGTTCGTTTCTCTGACATGCACACAGTTTCCCACATCCCGGACTCAGGCGGTAGGACCTGTGGACGTCAAACTGCACTACTACCCCATTTCGCACCGTGTTGGAGCCATTCCTGTTTACCTTCGGACGGCAGGTGCTTCGGTGCTTCAAACGCCCTGGCCTGATCAGTGGGCGGCTCAAACCGGGTGCCCACGAAATCCAAGACTTAAGAAGGGCGTAGTCGAGCCAGTTGCGTCAAAAGGGAAAGACAAGCACTAGGAGCGGGTGCATCTCCATCGCACCCCGGCGACAAACGAGGGCCGGGCCTGCCCGCGGACTTTGGAGAGCTCTCACATTGCGCCGGTCGCATTGGTCCAAAGCTCGGCTCTTCCACCGACAGGAGGGCGCCGAGTCGAATGTTGCTCTTACTTGCCCTAAGGATTTGGCGACCGGCAGCCGAAACCCCGGGAACGGCCAATCTCCAACTGGCCCTGATACGCCGGAAACGCATTCCCGTATATCGTCAGCGCATAGGTACCCCCTGCCAAGTTGGCCGACCCAATCACATATTGGTAAACGCCTGGGTTGATTTGCTTGAAGACGTTCATCTTCGAAAGGACAAGCTGATCGGTCGGATTTCCCTTGGCATCGGCGACTTTCACCAGCGAGATGCTCACCTCCGCGTCAGTGGTCGCGCTTCCGTTTGCGACCGAGGTCAATTTGATTCCCACCGGGATAATCGGCGGGTTGCAAAACACGTTCGGCAACGTCGGGTAGAGAAGCGTGAACTTGGCCAGTCCCTGGGAGTTGGTGGCTCCCAGATCAACCGCCACAAATTCCGAGAAGCCCTTGGTCTTTGCCTTCACCGTGGGGTCACTGTATCCGGTGAAGATGTTTTGCCATAGGTTCTGTCCGATGGGAGTGGTGAGAAAGCCGGGATTGACGATAGCCTGCGTCGTATCAAAACTGGTCTGCAGCGCGATGGTGGGCTGGGCTTCACTGGGACAAGCGATCGGGTTGCCGTTGTTGTCGGAACAGGTTACCTCGTAATCCACACAGTTGCCCCCGGTGCCCGAGTAAACAATACAAACGGCGCTGGAGAACTGTGTGCCGAGTACGCGCTGCTGGAACTGGGCCTGAGTCATCTCCACGGCCGTCGTGGTCATGTTCACGCCGGAGAAGTTTGTGCCTGCCGGGTACTGCACCACAAAATTATTCGTCCCGTAATTGAAGACATTCGGCTGAGTCGGGCTCAGTGGCTGAGTGATCGGTTGCGAGGTGGGGGGCGCTCCAGCGATGGCGATATCGGAACCGCCGCTAAATGTCAGCGTCGCTGACACGGTATTTGTGGCCGTTGAAATAATCGAGATCTGGCCTGAACCGGCGTCAATAACCCAGTCATAGGCGCCGTCCGGCGTCACCGCGGAACCGTAAGGGGTCGATCCAGTCACGACAGTGGTAATTACGGTGTTGCTGGCAAGGTCGATAACTGAAACCACGTCTCCTGAGTTTTGGTTGCTGACATAGGCAGTGGTTCCATCCGGAGTTATGGAAATACGGACGGGTGCAGCTCCCACCGTGATTGTGTTTACTACGGTGTTGCTGGAAGTACTGATCACTGCTAAGGAATTCGTCCCGGGTACCGTCACATAGACAAACTGGCCATTGGGGGTGATTGCTAGCCCCACGGTACCTCCCGCGACCGGGACGGTAGCCACCACGGTGTTGCTCGCCGTGCTTATCACCGACACATAACTCGACCCTTGATTGGTGACGTATGCGAAGTTTCCGTTCGGCGTTATCGCAACAAAGCTTGGTATTGACCCCACCGGCACCGTGGCGACAACCGTGTTGCTGGCTGTGCTGATCACCGAGACATTGTTCGAGAAGTTATTCGCCACATAAGCGAACGACCCGTTCGGCGTCACGGCAACTCCCAGCGGGAAGCTTCCGACAGGAATAGTGGCGACCACCAAATTGTTGGTTGTGTTGATCACCGAAACTGAGTTCCCCTGGTAGTTGGCCACGTAGGCCATGGTGCCGAACGGGCTGAGGCCTAGTCCCACTGGTCCAGAACCGACGGGGATGGTGGCCACTTGCAATTTCGTGGGGATATCGAAAACCGCGACCGAGTTCGCCGAGCGTACCGGCGCATAGGCGAATGGGCCATTGGTCATCAGATAGCCATGAGTGACATTGGAGTCGTCCACGTACACGCCCACAATTTGACCCAAATCGTTGATGTTAGCGGCTGCGGTTGACACCGCGAACGGAAAATCCTCCGTAGTGAAATTGTTTCCGTTTTGCAAGAAAGTATGTGAGTTTGCCTGCTCAACTAGCGAGTAGGTTCCAGCCACTTGCCCGAAGTTATTCACGCCGTCCAGATACGTACTAGCGCTCTCGGGAAAAGTAACGCTGCTGAATACGCCATTACTGTACGTAAATCCCTGACTCGTGTGGGGCGGGAAGGACGAGAGGCGATAGGCGCCCACCACCTCGGCGCCGTTGAAGCTCATGTCCAGAATCTCAGTGAAATTTGCACCAGGATAATCGATCGTCGTGAATATGCCATTTACTAACGTGAAACCATGGAATACACCCTGCGCATCTTTTCCGAAGCCAGAGATTGTTCCCAAGTCGCTGATTTGGGACAAGAAAGTCCCTTCTGGAAAGGCGGAGTCGTCAATGGTGGTGGGGACCCCGTTGTTTAGCAGAAACCCATGGCTGAGATTGTTGATGTCGCGGTAAGAGCCCACAATCTGCCCGCTGTTGTTGATGCCAGCGCATGCAGTGCCTATCGCTTGGGGAAAATCTATGGTCGTGTACACACCTGCGCTGAGCAAATAGCCATGATCAACGCCGCCGCTGTCTACGTAGTCGCCCACCACCTGTCCCAGGTCGTTGATCGCGCCCGTAGAAGTTGCTATCGAGCCCGGCGGATCGATCGTGACAAATTGCTGGGCCGATGCAGACCCGGTTGTCAGCATTATCATTCCGAGCCAAGGCAATAGAGTGGTACGGGCGGCGCACTTCGCAAAGCTGTCAAACATGGTTCCTCCGGTCCAGCTCTTGGTGATGGAACTCGCGCAGACTTCGAAGAGCTGTTTCGGCAGACGAAAGGATGCTTTCGCGAGCGGGGAGGAGCCCGCGGAGATTAGCGAACCAGTATTGTTCGCAGGGATCGGGATGTCAAGATGCAAGAGTCTGCATACTCCTGCAAACGCTACAGCTGGAGGGCAGCCGCTTTGCGGGCAATCAGATCGAATCCTTTGGTCTTGGCATCTCGCTCCAACTGCTGGAGACGGGAACGGCTCGCCGTGGACTTGGCCGACTTCGGCGTTACTTGCTCGAGGGCCAGGCGGATTTCGAGTTCATCTCCCCAATAGCCGGCCTTCGTGGCCCTGGTGAGCATTTGGTTTAAGGTCGTGACCGCTGAAGGTTTCCCCAAGGCCGCCTCCGCGCGCGCTTTGGCGACGGCGAATGTCAGTTGCACGCTCAGATTCTGGCTCTTTGCAGCGATCGGAGCGGTCTTCGATACCTCCTTGAAAGCGTCATCTTTCTTGCCCTCGGCCAGCTCAGCGCCGGCAAGGGCGGCGGTGGCGTTGACTTGGTCGTCTTTCTTCTGCGTCCTCTGAAACTGGTCGCGCGCCTCCCGGGCGAATTTCTCCGCCGCGTCTGGGTGGCCTTCTTCGAGCACCAACGCAGCCATTGCCACCTGCGTTGCGGCGAGATTGTCTTTCTCCCCCAGTTCTTGGCGCACGGCCAGAGCTTCCTCATAATCCTTATGTGCTGCTGTGAAATCTGCCGACTTAAACTCCAGGCTCCCCAGTCCCATCAGGGCGTATGCGGTATTGCTCTTGTCACCGGCTGCGCGTGTTAACGTGAGCGCGTCTTGATAGTTCTTGTGGGCGCCCGGGAGATCCCCCAGGTGCTGCAACGCATCGCCCAGGTCAATCAGTTTGTCGCTCGACGCGCTAGCCTGCCCGCTGGCCAAATCGAAAGCCACAGCCTGCTCCAGATCTTTCTTCGCTTCCGCCGAATTGCCTTGCCCATCCAGCACCGTACCGATACCGGTCAGGGATAACGCGATACCGTCCTGGTCGTTGATTTCACGGGCGATGGCGAGCGTCTGATCGTAGTTCTTCTTGGCTCCGCTGAGGTCGCCCTCGTCTTTCATGATGCCTGCGATGTTAATCAGCGTCATCGCGTAGTTCTTCTTATCGCTGACCTCGCGGAAAACAGCGAGCGCCTGTTCAAACATTTTCCTTGCTCCCTCCCCATCTCCCTGCTGATTGAGGACGAGGGCCATGTTGTTCAGGGCGGATGATTCCGCCTTGCGATTTCCGACTTCCCGCGCAATGGCAAGTTCCTCTTTGTACTTGCCCACAGCGCCGGGATAATCGCCTCGATCGAAGAGCACTTGTCCGGTCACCTCGAGCGTGCTCGCCACGCCATAGCGGTCCCCGACTTTCTCGTAAGTGCGGTGCGCCTCATCCACGGCAGTCAATGCATCCTGAGGATCGTTCAGGCTCTCAAACGCGGACCCTTGCTGGTACAGAGCGCGGGCCAAAATCAGCTTTGCATTCTGCGCTTTCGCCTTCTGTGCCGCCTGAGATGCAAAAGCCTGGCCTTGCTTGAAGTCTCCGAGGGACTGCCAGACCTCGGATGCGGCCAGATCAATGCGTGGATCTTCTCGATCGGGCGGAGGCAGCCGGCGCAGAGAGTCCACTGTCGCCAAACTTTCTTTCCCTTTTCCTCCCCGAGTTTGCGCCCGTGCGAGGAGAAGCCCATATTCGAGGTTGTCGGGGAAAAACCCGAAAAGAGTGCGGTAGTTTGCAGCCGCGTTGTCCCACTCCTTCGACGTTTCGCGGTACCGCGCTTCGGTAAGCAGTCGGTCCTCGCGGGAGAGAGAAGCCGAGAGTTCGTAGGCGCTCTTTGCCGACAGACGTGCCTTCTCGTCGTATCCCAGAAGAGTCCATGCAGCGGCCAGGGCAGAGTGAGCCAGGGCATTGTTCGGGTCGGCCGCCACAGCTTTCTGAAGCAGATCCCGGGCCGCGATCGCGTCGCTGACACGCAGCTTAGCTAGGCCTTCCGCGTAAAGTTTCGAGGCTTCCGGAGTAGATGGAAAGGCGGCGCGGACGCCGGCTTGGTCTTGAGCGTTGACCTGTCCGGCGCCGCACTTTTCCCGCAACTGGGCTCCAGCGCGACTGACCAGATCAAACAGATTGTTTTCCTCCCCGGTCTCCTTCACCGATATCAGAGTTTCCCCGTCAGCCACATTTTGCAGGTGAAGATCCAAGCGGAGTTGGCCGCCGGGCAGTGCCACATAAGAGCCGAGGACCACGAGGTCCGCTCCCAGGTTCTTACCTACCTGCGACAAAGTCTGCGCCGCCAGGGAGTCTGAGTCGGGCAGCGAGAGAGTCATCTTCATTTGTGCAATTTCATCGCCCGTAATGGTTCGCAATTTCTCGCCCGCTGCAAGTTCCGTGGTCAACATCTCCGGCAGCGCGGTGGCCAGCCAAGCCGACTCGGAGCGCGACGTGGAATTCTTAAAGTTCAGGACGGCCACTGCGCGCCGCCGGATTAGCGGTTTAGCTGCCGTGGTTCCCGTTGACCTGCCGCGCAAATACCAATATGCCAACGCTCCAGCCATCAGCAGGACGAACACACTCATAAGAACCGCTACCCGTCTTACCGTAAATGTGGCCGGGGATGGCTTAACGGCTGGTACTCGTGCCGATATCACCTGCGAGATGGGCATGGTGAGGCGTTCGAGATCAACGCGCAGCTCTCGCGCCGATTGGTACCGTCGTTCCGGATCCTTATCGAGGCATTTGACAATCACCATCTCCAGCCCCGGCGAGATCTGTGGATTCAGAACGCTTGGCATCTCCGGTGGTTTGTTTAGGATGGCATCAATCAGCAGAGGCACTTGCGAGGAGGAAAATGGACGCCGACCGGTCGCGAATTCGTAAAGAACTGCACCTGCCGACCAGATATCCGTGCGCTGATCGGTCACCTCACCGCGCAACTGTTCCGGGGACATGTAGGGCAGAGTACCGGCGACCGGCTGGCTTTCGGAAATGCTCGCCGTGGCCCCCAGGTCGTTCACCTGACGGACAAACTGCGCCAGGCCGAAATCAAGAATCTTGAGCCGGTTGTCCTGGGTTAAACGCAGGTTCGCCGGCTTCAGATCGCGGTGGATGACGCCATTTTCATGAGCACTTGCTAAACCGTCTGCCAGTTGAAATCCTAGTCGCAGGATCTCTTTTTGCGGCAAGGTCCCAGACCCTAGCCGGGCCTCGACAGAAATGCCGCTGACGTACTCCATTACCAGGAAATCCAACCCTTCCTGGCTGCCGAACTCGTAAACCGTTCCGATGTTGGGATGATTCAATTTGGCGAGAGCCAGGGCCTCATTGCGGAAACGTTTTCGGGCCGCTTCGTCGGCCAGCATCCCAGGCGGTAGCACCTTGATGGCTACGTCACGTTCCAGTTGCTCGTCGGAGGCCCGGAACACCAGTCCCATCCCTCCGGCCCCAATCTGCTCGATTACGCGATAATGACCCAGGACCTGCCCGACAATTGGAGTTTCCGGCGCCATCAGGCCCGAATTCTAGCCCCTGCAGAAATCGTGGTCAACGAAAGCTCATCTGAAAAGGGGACAACCCAGGTCTGTTTGGGACCTCTTCTTGACGACCTGTAGTCCACGACCGCTAGCCAAGCTGGTAGAGGGGTCTGAATAGTCTACGTTAACGAGCCATTACGCTCATTGACCCTGCCAATGGACAGAGACTTGGGCGCAATGGCCCTGCTGCTGCGCGTGTGCAGGTTCGGTAATGTCCTAATACTGCGTTAAAAATGAAAAGGTCTCTGTGTTCTCTGGCAAGGAGGGGCGCAGGAAGAACACAGAGACCAAAAGAAACGCCGGAAAAAGCATTGCGCTACGCTGGGACATGAGCAAGAAAAAGCCCTGACTCAAATAGATATCGAGCCAGGGCACGTTGGTTCCTTACCCGGACACAAGCCTAGGCGCAATACGGAACGATTAGCAAGAGACTTTGGACCCCGATGGTCCTAACAGTGCGTTGATCGGGAACTTAGATAAATTCGCATTCTTCTAACGAAATAACACTCGAATCAAAATCTGAGATTTTACCAAAAAGGCTAACGGAGTCGCCCTTTCGAAGCACTGAGCAACGATGCTCCCATTCTTGCTCGAAGGTGCAGGTAAATATCCTAGCGGAGCGCGCCGCAATCTTGCAGCACGGATTCGCTATCGTCGGCATCACGGCCTTGGTAGATGAAGCGACCGGATACCAAGACGACCGGGACAAGGTGGCTCTCGCTAAAATCCTAGAGCGGTTCATCGCCAAAGAGCTTCGCCCGTATGCCAAGAGATTTCCGACGGCATTTTACAAAGAGATGTTTCGGCTGAGGAATTGGAAAGCCTGAATTGCCCGCCGATCAAAGAAAGCGTCCTATTTTGGTGGGAAATCTGACGGATAACGTTGTGTATGATCGGTTGGCTCCTGGCGTAAAGCAAAAACTGAAGGAGATGATCGGCAGGGATGAAACAGGGCGATTAAAGAAAAAGCTCTTTCAGGGTCTTACGGAAGATATAGGCGATCCGAAGCTCAAGGGCTCAAGGAACATCTAGGGGCAGTCGTGGCTTTGATGAAGGCTGCTGATAGCTGGCCTCAATTCATTACGATGATTGATCGCGCATTGCCCAAATATAAGCCCCTTCCCCTGTTCGATCCGCCGGAGTCTCAGCCGTGATGAACTGGCGGCCTTTCTTTCCCAGGCCGCCACCAGTCAGCAACGCACTCTTAGGACACTACCGCAGGTTCCTTCATCTTGACATCAACAGACTGCCTAGACCAGAATCCTGCACGCTTCGTCTCTGGGATGCTGTCCCCCCGCTTCCCGAGGTGAGCAGCCGCTCTATCCTCGGGCGGCTTTTTTCTGCATCACGCCGAAGGTGGGAGCACGATAACTGGCGTTACGGGCGATTACACTCAGAACCCTTGGAGCCATTCCTGTTTACCTTCGGACGGCAGGTGCTGCAAAGGCCCTGGCCTGATCAGCGGGCGGCTCAAACCGGGTGCCCACGAAATCCAGGCTAAGAAGGGCGTAGTCGAGCCAGTTGCGTCAAAAGGGAAAGACAAGAACTAGGGTGTAGCAGTCCAGCGCAGCGCTTGGTCGGCGACGATTGGTAGAACTACTTCCGGATTGCTGCCCCCATACACGCACTGGGGGTTCGTTTCTAGTAATGGGGCGAACCTCCGCTGAGCTTTAGGGAAGAGTTGCGGACAATGAGGCCGGAACTTCACTCACAGACCTGAACTCAGGACCGAACACGCCCACATCAGCGGAGAAAAACCAGTGACCCATAGGTTTCGCTTGACCCATGGGCCCCATGTCCTACAATTACTTCCCAAGAGTCCTCCTGAAACGAGGCCGATACGGCGACACGCGATACAGGTAAGCTTCAGCCAACAACTCCCGCCGACGATCTAC
>Ga0209517_10003944_pt1 | contig 19796 bp, 14 predicted proteins | sample PeaSoiMetSII2010_FD_187695 | JGI IMG/M metagenome (GOLD analysis project Ga0209517, IMG submission 187695) | Peat soil microbial communities from Weissenstadt, Germany - SII-2010 (SPAdes) (version 2) | ecosystem: Environmental > Terrestrial > Soil > Wetlands > Peat | place: Germany...
AGCGGCGCATCCGGGACACCGGAATTGAGGTCCCTCCGAATCTGACGTATGTGCCCGTCGACTTCCGCCACGACAAACTCGGCGATGTTCTCGCTGCGGCCGGTTACGACTCCAACCAGCGGACCTTTTTCATTTGGGAAGGCGTCACGATGTATCTTCCCGAAGCGGCCGTCGAGGAAACACTCCGCTGGGTGGCGGCGCAAGCGCCCGGCAGCACTGTCATTTTCGATTTCGTGGGAGCGATGGTCGTCAAGTTCATGGCGACAGCGGATTTGAGCCAGTTTCCTGAACCGGCCAGGAAAGCTATCGAACGGCTCCGGCGGCTCGTGGCCGGTGAGCCGTGGATTTTCGGTGTGCCGGATTCAGGCGAGGGCGAGTTCCTTAGCAAGCTGGGATTAGAGCTGCGCGAAGCGCTCCCGCTGGGGGGCGAGGAATCGCTCAAGCGCTATCTGACCCGCAGCGATGGAACGCCGTACATTCCACTCCCTCCGCCGCAGCAGCGGTACCAAGCGCAACGCGGGGGCTACTGCTTGGCCGAAGCGTTCGTGCCCGCGCGTTAGCGCATTACCAGGAATCCGATTGCGATCAGCACTGGAAGACTGCCGAGCATCACCCAGCTCCACGGATTCCCCATATTGGACGTGAATCCGACCGAGTCGCGCCGCGCCACAAACAGGGCCGCGTCGTTGGGGTTGTAGTAGATCATCCCGCCCTTCCAGCATTCGTTGGGAGTCGGATCCACGGGAGCGCGTGGATCCCTGGATTTCTTGACCAGGTAGATAACGGCCAACAGAATAATCGGCATCCCGCCGAGCGCGATCACCGCAACCGGCAGGTGTATCACCGGTCCCAGGGACACGCCGGCCATCGTCAACGCCAAAGCCCATTGGACCGCTACCAGGAATCCCACCATCGGTTTCCGGAGGGGTTCCGACTGGCGCGATCCGTACCAAATCGCCAAAGCGAATCCGAAGAACCAAACTACGAGCTCGGTCCCGAAGAACAGTGGGCCATAAACGCCTCGGAAGGAACGGTCCGCCCATCGGTTCGGATTCCCATCGATTCCCCAATGGACCGGAAACCTGGGCGGGATGCTATCCCAGTTTGCGTTCAAATACAGAGCGGCGGCCACCAGCAACAGCAGCGGGATTAAGCCTAACCAAATGAACCACGGCAGCCGCTCGGGCTCGGCTCTCAGCTCAAGCACTCGGACGGGCTGAGGTTGAACTGCGAACGGTTTGAGCTTCCGATTCATCGCCACGAAGGCCATGCCTCCCGCCAATAGCGTGGCGATCTCCGCTACGGTCAGAATGGGAATGAATCGATAACCCCACAGCGCAATGGCGATCAGACCGCCGATCGCCGGGATCGCCACTACGGAGCGATACATACGGACCGCGCGGAGGCCCTCCGGGCTCGATCGAAAATCGAGCGGCACGACCACACCAAACAGGATTTCCCTGCGCGTCAGGTGCGGAATCGAGAGGACCACCAAGCTGAACAACGCGTGAGAGACCAAAGGATTCACCGGGATCATGAGTTCAGTCCCTCCGCCAGGGCGCGCAATTCCGCAGCGATTTTGGCGGGTGAAACCCCGCGAGCGCGCATCTGCGAAATTAGTTCCCGCAACCGCTGGCGGTAATCCGCGACTTCATTCCGGGTGGCCGTGGCCGGCGGGGTGCGTTCCACGACCGTGGCTCCGCGCCCGTGGCGAAGATCGAGCCAGCCTTCCGCCGCCAGCACGCGGTAGGCCTCGGCGACAGTATTAAAGTGCACGCCCAGCTCCATCGCGATTCGCCGGACCGAAGGTAAATCGCTACCGGGCTTGAGCCGGCCCTCCACCAGTTCGACGCGCAGCCCGTCGGCGATCTGCCGCATCGCGGGGACCGGAGAGCTGAGATCGATGCGGATACGGGGAGCGCCTGCCATCACTGTATAGTGTATAAGAACACTGTACAGTTTGTCAAGAGCCGGGCTAGCGCTTCAGCAGGTCGCCGATCAACCCTCGCAGATAGGTTTCATCTTGAAGCTGGGGTGTCCCCTGGGCATCGCTCTGCGCCTGGACGATGCCATGGCGGTCGATGATCATCACTTGAGGGACAGCAAGTCGTTCCAGCACCGAGAGGCCCAGATAACCGGTGGCTTGATCGTGTGGCGCGTAGCCGACGGGAATGCCCAGCTGGTGATCTTTCACATAACTCCGCACCATGTCCGGAGTGGCGTCGTTGATCGCTACGCCGAACGCCTGGAAGCCTTGCGGGCCATACTCCGCCTGCAGTTTGGTCAGCACCTGGGATAGTGCCTGACAGTGACTACAGCCTGTGATTAAGAACTGGATCAGCACCACCTTGCCCTTGAACTTCGCGAGCGAAATGGTTTTACCGTCGGCATCGGGACAGCTGAACTCCTTGGCGGGCCGGGGCACGGGAGGTTTGGCCGGAAGCAACGCACTAAAACCTAACAACACTGCGAGCAGACACACGTATCTCATGGGTTTGTTTCTCCTTAATTGGGTTAGTTGAGCTTCAGCAAGCGCCGGTTAGGGCGTGATTGCAATTGGCGGCACAAGGCGCGGTTTGAGCGGCCCGAGTCGACATTCGCCATCCTGCGAAAATCGCGAGCGCGAGAAGGCAATACACCACCGGTACTGGTACGCGGATGTACCCGTGAAGCAGAAAGCCCGACCAGCTTCGATGCGGTCTCAGGACTCGCTCTTCTACAGCCGGTGAGATCGCCGGCGTCTGCCATTCCCGCAGCAAATCTCGCAACTGAGGATCATTTGGTTCCATGGAAAGCGCCTTTCGGTTCTAAAAAGTGTGCGAGCATGCGCCGCAAGTTTTGGCGGGCCCGATGCAGCCGCGACTTCACCGCCGCCAGATCCGCCGCCGTGGCGTGTGCGATTTCTTCCAGCGACATCTCTTCGTACTCCGCCAGGACCACGGCCTCGCGCTGCAGAGGCGGAAGCAACAAGATCGCCTTCTCCACGGCTTCCGCGCGCCCGTCTTCCTGGATATTCAAGGCCTGACCGACGAACGAATCATCGAGCTCTTCGTGCGCCCGTTCATCCCGCCAGCGTTTCAGAACCAGGTTTCGAGCGATTCCCAGCAGAAAGGCTCGCATCTCGCCTCGGCTCGCATCATAAGCCGCGGGTTTTCGCCACAGGATCAGAAAACAATCCTGGACGATGTCCTCGGCCGCTGACGCCGATCCGGTCATCCGGTATGCGAATCGATGTACCACGTCCTTGTGCCCGTGAAATGCGTCGCGAAACTCGGCGTCGGTCATTTCTAGACTCTAGTTTCCGTTAGACGTCGAAAAGGATTCGGCCTATTTGCGTTTATTTGCGTTCATTCGCGGCCGGCATGACCCGGGCGGCCAGTTCCCCGGACCCAAGGCGTATGCGTACATCCGATCCCACCGGGGCGTCCGCGGGAGATTTCACGATCTTTCTCTCGCCGTGGCCTTCCCGCTCGACGATCGCGTAGCCGCGGTCCAGAATCTTGAGCGGGCTCAGTTGCGCGAGATTCGCAGCGAGAGGGGCGAGGTCTCCGCGCGCGCGGCTCAGGCGTAGCCGGATCGCCTGGCTCACGGCCGCGTCACACGACTCCAGGCGTCGCCGGGAAGCCGCGAATTGCAGCCGGACATCGCGCTGCACCAATCTTGATGCAACTGCGTCCAGGGAGCGCTTACGCAAGCCAAGCGTGATCCGAACACCGTCGCGCAAACCATACTCTAACTCATCAATGTGTTGAGCTCTTCGTCCAATTGCCCGATGCAGGCGGGACGCGTCGATCGCCACGGCATGAAATCGGCGAGCCCGCAGGGCGAGAGTTAAACGAGCCGCCTGGCGCAATCGCCCCTCGGCTCCCGACAATCCTTCGAGCAGACTCTGGCGCGTGGATGCCACCAGTTCGGCCGCAGCCGAAGGAGTGGGCGCGCGAAGATCCGCCACAAAATCGGCAATGGTGAAATCGGTCTCGTGACCCACGGCGGAGATCACGGGAACGGGCGACGCTGCAATCGCGCGCGCCACGCGCTCCTCGTTGAACGCCCACAAGTCTTCGAGCGAGCCGCCCCCGCGGGCCACGATCAGCACCTCCGGCCAGCCGGATTGCGCGAAGTATTCGATGCCGGCGGCGATCTGTTCCGCGGCTCCTTCGCCCTGCACTTGCGCCGGATACAGACGGATGTGCCGACCCGGGCAACGCCGCTCCAGAACGTGGATCATGTCGCTGATCACCGCGCCCGAAGGCGAGGTCACGATTCCGATCCGCTCCGGCAGTGACGGCAGCGGGCGTTTGCGGGCCTGGTCGAAAAGCCCTTCCGTGGCCAGTTTCTTCTTCAGCTGCTCGAACGCCAATTGAAGCGCACCATGGCCCTGCGGCTCCAGCGATTCCACCACTAGTTGCACTTCGCCGCGAGCGTCGTAGAGATCGATGCGCCCGCGCGCCAGCACCGCTACGCCGTCCTGCGGCTTGAACTTGAGATAGCGCGCGGTCATTTTGTAGCACACGCAGCGGATCTGAGCCGACTCGTCTTTCAAGGTGAAATAGTAGTGGCCGCTGGGCGGGAGCTTCGCGCCGGAAATCTCGCCCGAAACCCAAATATCGGCAAAATCGCCCGAGAGCACCGAGCGCATCTCCGCGGTCAATTCGCTGACCGTGTAGGATCGCCGCTGAAGGCCCCAGTCGAGTGTGAACTGCTCCACCTGTCTAGTTTAAGCCGGTGGCCGCACGCGGGAGTGTTTATGTATATCATGTGGGAATGACTCCCAAAGAGGCTCTCGAATTTGCGAAGAAAAACGACGTCAAGCAGCTCGACCTGCGCTTCACGGACCTGCCCGGCGTTCAACAGCACGTCTCTTACCCCATCGGCGAGCTGAGCGAATCCAGCTTTGAGGAAGGATTCGGCTTCGACGGCAGCTCCATCCGCGGATGGGCCGCCATCAACGAATCGGATATGCTGCTGGTGCCCGACCCCGCCACCGCCATCCTCGATCCCTTTTACGAAGTCAAAACCCTGGTGATGAATTGCAATGTCATCGATCCCATCACCCGCCAGAGCTACGACCGCGATCCGCGCTGGATCGCCCGCAAGGCCGAGCTCTACGTGAAAAACTCGGGACTCGCCGATACGGCCTACTTCGGCGCCGAAGCCGAGTTTTTCATCTTCGACAGCGTCAGCTTCGACCAGAACACGCACGAGGGTTTCTACTTCATCGACGCCGAGGAAGGCCGCTGGAACTCCGGCCGCAAGGAAAACAACCTGGGCTACCGGCCGCGCTACAAGGAAGGCTATTTTCCGGTGCCTCCCACCGATCATCACCAGGACCTGCGCGCCGAGATGGTCGAGACCATGGGAAAAGTGGGGCTCGATATCGAATGCCACCATCACGAAGTCGCCACGGCGGGCCAGTGCGAGATCGATCAGCGCTTCAACACGCTCACCAAATCGGCCGACAACATGATGCTGTACAAGTACGTGATCCGCAACACGGCGTATCAGTACGGCAAGACAGTCACGTTCATGCCGAAGCCTCTGTTCGGCGACAACGGCAGCGGCATGCACACCCACCAGAGCCTGTGGAAGGGTGGCAAGCCTCTGTTCGCCGGCGATCTGTACGCGGGTTTGAGCCAGATGGCCCTGTGGTACATCGGAGGACTGCTGAAGCATGCCCGCGCGCTGGCCGCCATCATCGCGCCGACCACCAACAGCTATAAGAGACTGGTGCCGGGCTATGAAGCGCCAGTGAACCTGGCCTATTCCAGGCGCAATCGATCGGCGGCGTGCCGCATTCCGATGTATTCCGCCTCGCCCAAAGCCAAGCGTGTCGAGTTCCGGCCGCCGGATCCATCGTCGAACCCGTATCTGGCGTTTGCGGCGATGGTGATGGCGGGTCTGGACGGCGTGCTGAACAAGATCGATCCGGGCGAGCCGTTGGACAAGGACATTTACGATCTGTCGCCCGAGGAGATGAAGGCCGTGCCGTCCATGCCCTCGTCGCTAGAAGAAGCCCTGAGCGCCCTCGAAGATGATCACGCATTTTTGCTGAAGGGCGACGTATTCACCGAGGAGCTACTGGAGAACTACATCAACTACAAGCGCAAGAACGAGGCCGACGCGGTCCGCCTGCGCCCGCATCCCTACGAGTTCGCGCTGTATTACGACATCTAATCCGGTGGGGCAGGCGATCTTGCTCGCCTGCCAATCTAAATTACAATGCCGCGTCGCCGCGATCGTCGTTGCGAATACGAATCGCATCGAGCACTTCGGTGACGAACACTTTTCCATCGCCCACTTTTCCGCTGCGGGCGGCGGTGGAGAGCGTGCGGACGATTTCATCGGCTCGCGCGGAAGTCACCACCATCTCGATCTTCACCTTCGGCAACAAGTCGACCTTGTACTCCTGGCCCCGATAGACCTCGGTGTGGCCCTTTTGGCGCCCGTGGCCGCGCACCTCCGAGACCGTCATTCCCTCGACACCAATGCCGAGCAGCGCGTCCTTGACCTCGTCCAGCTTGTGGGGCTGAATAATCGCTTCGATCTTCTTCATTCGGTGGTCCCTTCCTTTTCTTTGGGTTATCTACTTGGGTACCTACATGATGCCCCCGAGCCATAAGTCTTCCAAACGAAACCTTTGGATTGGATGGATCAAAAATATCTATTGGACGTTTCATCGAACTGCCATTAGGCTAAAGCTTAAAGCTCAGTCCGCTTTGAAAATCCACTAACCTCAGGAGGTTGTAAATTGTATACCCGCTCGAAGTGTGTCTACGCGTTTTTGACAGCGGCGTTGATCGCAACGTCCGCTTTCGGACAGGACGCCCCTGCGCCCGCGCAAGCGCCTGCCCCGGCCGCGGCGCCGGCTGCTCCCCCTCCCCCGCCATGGTCCATCGGTGGGATCGATTTCAGTGGCTTAATCGACGGTTACTATACGTGGAACCCTAACCACCCGGCATCGGGTAACGGTCTCTACAACTTCGATACCAACGCCAACCAGTTCAGCTTGAATATGCTCAAGCTGAGCATGTCTCATGCGGTCGATCCCATCGGATTCCAGGTCGACTTCGGCTACGGGCACGCATTTGAAATCATCCACGCCACCGACACCACGGCCGTCGAACATCTCGAACAGGCGTACGTGAGCTGGAAGCCGCAGGGCAAGGACAAGAACCTCCAGCTCGATTTTGGAGAATTTGTCACGAGTGCCGGCGCCGAAGTGATTGAGAGCAACGGCAACTGGAACTATTCGCGTTCGCTGCTATTTGCCTGGGCGATTCCCTACTACCATTTCGGTCTGCGTGCATCGGACACCTGGGGCCATTTTACGGGCGGCTTTCAGTTGGTGAACGGCTGGAACAACATCAAGGACAACAACAGCGGAAAGACGATGGGATTCGTGGGCAACTTCACCGGCAAAAAGATGGCCTGGAACAACAACTTCTACACCGGTCCGGAGAACCCCAACACCAACACCGGTTGGAGAAATCTCTATGACACCACGGTGCTTTTCACGCCCGCTGACAAGTTCAACGCGTATGTGAATTTCGATTACGGATCGAACAACTGCGGTACGAAAGGCGCGCTTTGTCCGACCCTCCAAGGCACCGGCACCAACGCCAAGTGGTATGGCATCGCTTTCGCAGCCAAGTTCCAAATGAACGACAAGAACGCGCTCACACCGCGCTATGAGTGGTTCAAGGACAAAAACGGATTTGAAACCGGCATGGTTTGTGCAGCCGGAAAAGACTGCGATGCTCTCCAGGAGTTCACCCTCACGTACGAGTACAAGTGGACCAAGGGCTTGCTGGCGCGCCTCGAATACCGTCGTGACTGGACCACCCTCCCGCAACCTGGCCTTTTCCAGCGCGGTTCTACGGGCGCGTCCGATCATCAGGACACCCTGGCTTTGGGTGTCGTAGCCTTCTTCGGCCCGAAGTAGAAAGGAGGTCCTTCCCATCTGTTTCCAGGAGAAGCGCGCGACGGATATGCCGCGCGCGGTCTCTATTTGGGGTCCAGAATCTCCGCTTGATTCTTTGTGGCCCCTGGCGGTTTAGGAACCTTCCCCGATCTTATGGAACCTATTGAAATAATCGATTGGACACATGTTTCGGGGCCCGTTAGACTGACACAGTAGCTCCAGTCTCTGTTGCTTGCCAAGTTCCGCGAGCGACGTTCTCTAAGATTCGTTTCATGGCGGAAGCAGCGCCGTTACCGGTCCGCTGCGACTCGGGATAAGTGTGTAAAGACAAGGCACAAGAGAGGAAATCATAACATGGAGAAAAAGCTTTCTTTATCCGGAAAACTGAAGCGACTGAGCGAGCGCTTGCGTACCCCGGAATGGCGTAAATACGGACAGGTCTTGCTCATGGGCAAGTTCCTGGGAGTGGCATTGGTCTTCCTCCTGGCGCTCTTCATGCACCCGGATATGATGGGGTTGGGCGCCCACGCCCAGACCCCCGACCCGGTCCTCAAGGGTAACGATATCGTCAACCCCATCAACACCGTGTGGACCCTGGTCGCTGCCTTCCTGGTTTTCGGAATGCAGGTCGGCTTCACCATGCTCGAAGCCGGATTCTGCCGCTCGCGCGAGACCGTAAACGTGCTGATGGAATGCGTGGTGGACACCTGCCTGTGCGGAATTCTCTTTTACGCCTGGGGCTTCGCCTTCATGTTCAGCCATGGCAACGGGTTCATCGGCATGAACTGGTTCTTCCTGAAAGGCGCGCCGGCAACGTATGAGAGTACGGGCGTGGCGTTCCTGGCCGTCTGGATCTTCCAGTTTGCCTTTGCCGATACCTGCTCGACGATCACCTCGGGCGCCATGATCGGACGCACGGCCTGGATCGGCGATCTGCTCTATAGCGTCGCTGTATCGGGCTTCATCTATCCGATCATCGGCCACTGGGCCTGGGGTCCGGACGGCTTCCTGGCCGCCATGGGTCAGCCCGGCTACTTCCTGCCCTGGGTGGGAACCAGCTTCCACGATTTCGCGGGATCCACGGTTGTCCACACCATCGGCGGCTTCATTGCCCTGGCCGGCGCGATCGTCCTCGGTCCGCGCATGGGCCGCAGGTTCAAGCGCGATGGAGGCGGGCCCATGATGCCGCATGATCTGACCATCGCCGCTTCCGGCGGATTGTTGCTGTGGTTCGGCTGGTACGGATTTAACCCGGGCAGCACTCTGTCCGCGATGGATTTCGTCGGCATCGGGCGAGTTGCCGCGAACACAACCCTGGCTGCCTGCGCCGCTGGATTGACGGCCATGGCTTACGCTTACATGCGAAGCAACATCTGGGACGTCAGCTTCACGGTGAACGGTTTTCTCGCCGGCCTGGTCGCGATTACCTGTCCTTGCTACTGGGTGACCCCGACGGGCGCGATCGCCCTAGGCGGTATCGCCGGCGTGATCGTGGTCATGGGCGTCGAGCTGCTGGAATACTTGCGAATCGACGATCCCATCGGCGCGGTTCCGGTGCATGGTATCTGCGGCATCTGGGGGACTATATCCCTGGGCTTGTTCGCAGCGGGTCAATATGGCTCAACGGGGCCATTCGCTCCGGATAATTCCATGCCGCTGGCCGGGCTGTTTTACGGCGGCGGTACAACCGTCCTGAAGGCCCAGATTGTCGGTAGCGCGATCATCACGCTCTCGACGTTCGGGGTCGCCATGGTGGTGATGTTGCTGGTCAACGCGTTCGGGCTGTTGCGCATTTCGCCGGAAGGCGAGCAGCACGGGCTGGATCTGCACGAACACGGTATCTCGGCTTATCCGGAATACGTGATTGCGTCGATCGGAAGACCCAGCGGGATGGCGCCGGAGCCGGTCGGCCACGGAGTGTCCTCGCTCTCGGCGAGTCCCAAGGCGACCTAGCTTGGGTCCGAACGGGACCATTGTGAAGTATGTTTCTGGAAGAACGGTCACGGCGTAACTGGACATCGTATGCTCGACTTGCAACACCTGGAGACGTTCTGTGTTGTAACAGACACAAGCAACTTTACGCGTGCGGCAGCCAGGCTGGGCTGCTCGCAGTCGACAGTGACGGTGCACATCAGGGCGCTTGAGCGCGAACTGGGAGCGCCCCTGTTTGTTCGTGATCGTTCTTCCAAAAAAGTTGTTCTGACGGAAGTGGGCAGGAGGATTCTTCGCTACGCCGGCCGGGTGTTGGCGCTGGTGACTGAGGCGCAGGCAGCGGTTCGGGTTGTGGCGTCGAGGAAGTGAATAGACTACAGCGCTGCCGAAGACCGCGTGGGCAGTTCAAGCTCGAACAAGCCCCGTCTCGAGCTTTCAGAATCAACGAGTTAACGGATCGGCGTGCCCTATCACCTCCATCCAAACTTTCTATTAGCAGACAGCCCAAGTCCGGCGCTAAGATGTTGAATGTGTTTCTGAGGGCGGAACGTCCATGCGGGTGACCCATCCCTTGGGCGGCGCCGGTTTCTAGGTAGCTGGTCAAATCCCTGCACCGAAGCGTAACTCCCTCGCTAGCGTTATCCAACATCGTTAAATAAGGCAAGGAATCAAGGAGATTCATGAGCGACGAAAACAGCGGATTGCAAGACTTCCTGAAGCTTCCCTACACGCAACTGGAAGAGTTGAACCTGAAGGCCAAAGAGCAGCGCTTGAAGCGCGTTCCGGTGGAGCAGATCCGCGAAGAGCGGCTCAAATACCTGACCGATGAAAAGCGGATCAAGGCCGTCACCCTGCTGTTCAGCGACCTGGAAGGCCGTCTGCACATGCTCGATTACGACAAGAAGTTCCTCGTAAAGAGCTGGGACAACCTGACCTTCGACGGGTCCTCGATTCGCGGTTTCACTGCGCAGCGGGAGAGCGATCTGCGGCTGCACCTCGACTGGCCCGCCTTCTATTGGGCGCCGGCCGACTATTTTGGCGCCGGCAAGGTGATGGTATTCGGCGAAGTCATCGATAAGGACGGGAGCCCGTACGCCGCCGACATCCGGGGCGTGCTCAAAGCCTTTGCCAACGAACAGCACGCCAAGAACGGCTACACCCTGAACGCGGCCAACGAAATCGAAGGCTTCCTGTTCAAGGGCGTGGACGCCGAGCGGCATTATGCCGAAACCGGCAAATTCGAGTATGTCAACACCGGCGGCTACTATCATTCGCTTCCCGGCGATCCGTTGCGTACCTTCATCGATAGGGCCGCGGAAGTGCAGCGCGCGATGGGCTTCCAGAACGAGAAAGACCATCCGGAAGTGGCGCCGTCACAGTTCGAGATCAACTACAGTTACGCCGAAGTGGTGGCCGCGGCCGATCATATCCAGCTTTACAAGCTGATCTGCCGGCAGGTGGCCACCAGCATGGGCCTGACGGCCAGCTTCCTCCCCAAGCCCGTGGTGGGCGTGAACGGAAGCGGCATGCATACCAACGTGTCGATCAGTAAAGACGGTAAGAATATCTTCTGGGATCCCAAAGGTGAAGAGAAGATCAGCAAGTTCGCCTGGGACTTCACCGATCGCATTCTGACCGCCGGCAACGATATCTGCCTGCTGTTGAACCCGAGCGTCAACGCCTACCGGCGTCTGGACCCGCACTTTGAAGCGCCCAATCAGCTCATTGCTTCGGCGGTGGATCGCGGCTCCATGGTCCGTATTCCGCTCGGCAACGAACGCAGCGCGCGCGTCGAAGTCCGCTCGGTCGCCCCGGACGCCAACCCGTACATGGTGATGTACTCGGTCTTCAAGACCGGGGTCGACGGCAGCATCGCCAACATCCCCAATCTCCGCTCGGCCAAGCGGTTCCTGCCCGACAACATTTACGATGCGATGGACAACTTCAACAAATCCGAGTGGATCACCAAGATATTGGGCGAGGACGTGAAAGGCCGCTATGCGGATCTCAAGAAGGCGTCCGCGGATCGCTGCGCCCGCTTGCTGGGGACCATCGTCAAGACCCCGGAACTGCAGTACCACCACGAGATCTACAACCAATACCTCTGGAATCAATTTTAGAATCGCGCACAACGCAGCGCGGCGTGATCAAATTTAACTCGAAGGACCACGCCGCGCGCTGTGCGCTCTGCGTCCTAATCGCGCACAACGCAGCGCGGCGTGATCAAATTTAACTCGAAGGACCACGCCGCGCGCTGTGCGCTCAACCCTGCCGTCAACCTGTAGGATAAATACAGGTGCACTCCGCGTCCGTTCTCCAAATCAACGTTTCTCCAGGCGGCATCCCCAAGCGTCCGATCCCGGCCGGCGTGGTCACCACTCTCGGCATTGCCGGCGACGGCCATGCCCATCCGCAGGTCCACGGCGGCCCGCGCAAGGCTGTCCTGCTGATCACCTCCGAGGGCCTCGACGAACTAAAAGAGCAGGGTTTCCCGCTGTATTACGGTGCGCTCGGCGAAAATCTCACCATCCGAGGCCTGAACCGGCGCTCGGTGCGCGTCGGCCAGCGCTACCGCATCGGTGATATCCTCATCGAGATCACCAAAGTCCGCGCGCCCTGCGAGACACTGAGCGTTTACCCCGGTGTTCAAAAAGCCATCTATGATCAGGAAGTGAAAGCCGGGAATCCAGCGTCGCCGCTGTGGGGCTTGAGCGGATTTTACGCGTCCGTCCTGCAAGCGGGGACCATCCATCCCGGCGATCCGATCCAGTTGGTGGACGAAACCGCGTAGTTCCGTCATGCATCGCCTGTCGAATCTCCCGTACCGGGACCGCACGCGCGCCGCGCGCGAGATCGCCGCTCTGGCGTCACATCTTCCCCCCGCCGTTCAGAATCGCTTCGATCTTCTGCTGGCCGACTCGCCCGCACCCGAGCAAGGCCTGCACTACTTCACGCGGCTGCGGGAACAGCATTCCGGCGCATTCGACCGCTTGACACGCTCCGCTATAGGGCTGCGGCATCTGGTGGCCGTCTTCACCTACAGCCAGTTCCTGTCCGAGGAAATTCTGGAGCATCCCGCTTGGGCGGAGCAGCTTCTTTATCCGGCCGGTTTGCAGCGCGTCAGCACCGTCGAAGATCTCCGGACCAGCCTGGTCGCCGGGCTTCCTCCGGGGTTGCCACCGCCTGTGGAGCTGGCCAAATTCAGGCGCCGCCAGATTCTGCGGATCATGGTCCGCGACGTGATGGGCCTGGGCACGCTTCCGGAGATCACCGGCGAGCTGACCGCCGTGGCCGATGTGATCGTCGAGGTCGCCTACGAGCGAATCCACCGGGATCTGGTGGCCCACTTCGGCCAGCCCCGATCCAATGACCGGCAGGAAGAAGCCCACTTTGCCGTGATCGCCCTCGGGAAGATGGGCGCCGAGGAACTCAACTACAGCTCGGATATCGACCTGATGTTTCTGTACTCCCAAAACGGGCAGACCTCCGGACAAGGCACGACCCAGGTCAGCATCACCAACAAGGAATTCTTCAAACGCGCGTCGAATCAGCTCACCGGGCTTCTCTCGGCCTACTCGGCCGAAGGGATGTGCTACCGCGTGGACCTGCGCTTGCGCCCCGATGGAAGCTTGGGCGAAGTCTGCATATCGGTCGACGGCGCGCAGAACTACTACGAGAAGCGTGCGCGCGATTGGGAGTTGCAGATGCTGATCAAGGCGCGCGTGGCCGCGGGCCATCGCCCCACGGGTCGCGCGCTGCTGGATTTCGTGGAGCCCCGGATTTATTCCACCAGCCTGGACTTCTCCGCGATTGAAGAGCTCTCCGCCACGCGCGAGCGCATCAATGAAAAGCTCGCCGCCCGTCAGGCACGCCGGCCCGCGCCACCAGGCTTGCCCGGAGGGCCTGGAGAGATGATCGATGTGAAACTCCAACGCGGCGGCATCCGCGACATAGAATTCCTGGTCCAGTGCTTGCAGCGCCTGCACGGAGGCGCCGATCCCTGGGTTCGCCACGGCGGGACCATGCTGGCCCTCGCACGTTTGCAGGACAAGGGATATCTCACCGGCGCCGAATACGGCCGGCTGGCCCAGGCCTACCAGTTCCTGCGCCACCTGGAACACCGTCTGCAATTCGACGAAGACCGGCAGACCCACCGGCTGCCCGAGGATCCCGCGGCGCTGGAACTGATCGCGCGACGCATGCCCGGCGGCACTTCAGGCGAATGGCTTCTGCGCGAGCTGCGCCATCATTTTGCGGCAGTGCTGGAAATGTACGAACGCGTGGTGTACTCCCGTCCAACAGCGGGCGCCACCCCAATGCAGCAGGCCGAGCAGGCGGAACAGACCAGCGGCCGCCCCACCGCGTTTGTGATTCAGGCCCTGGATCAGCGCGCACCTGCGCTGGCGGCTGCGATCGCGCACGCCGATCTCCATCGCGGGTATGTCCCCTTCGAGTATTTCCTGGAGCGCCTGTCGAACGATCCCGCGCGCCTGGAGCGGCTCAATTCCGAGCCGGAGCTGGCCGCCACGGCACTGGATCTGTTCGAGCACAGCCCGTACTTCGCCGAAGATCTGATCCGCCGGCCGGAATCGATGGATGAGCTGGCGCGCGTTTCCATTCCACTGATTCAGGACGAGCCGCCTCCGCACGATGCCACCGAGCTCCGCCGCTGGTTCCGGCGGGCGATTCTGCGGATCGAGGCGGAGAGTATCTGCCGGTCGCATCCGATTTTCGAGACACTGGACCATACTTCGAGGCTGGCCGACATTGCCATCGCGCGAGCGTACGAGATCGCCATCGCGGATGTGCGCTCGTCCAACCCGCCTGAGAATCCCGGCTATGAGCCCAGGAATCAAATGTTAGCCATCGCGCTGGGGCGGCTGGGCATGCGGGAGTTCGATCTGGGCTCGGACGCGGATCTGGTGTTCGTGCTGCCGGATGCCGACGCTTCCGAGATGGTCTTTTGGACACGTGTTGCGGAGCGTGTGGTGCATCTCATCACGGCCTACACCGGCGAAGGGGTGCTGTTCGCCGTGGACACACGCTTGCGGCCTAACGGCACCGCAGGACCGCTGGTGCAAACGGAGAGTGCCGTCACGGAGTACTTCGCCAATGCCGCCGAAGCCTGGGAAGGCATCACGTACATGAAATCGCTGGCAGTGGCCGGCGATCCGAAACGCGCCGAGCTTTTTTTACACGAGCTGCAGCAGGTCGACTGGCGGCGGTATGGGCAGGGCGGGCGCTCCCGAGCCGATCTGCGCGAGATGCGAGCGCGTCTGGAGAAAGAACAGGGTCCCTCGCGGCCCTTGAAAGCCGGCCGCGGAGGCTATTACGATATCGATTTTTTGTTGATGTACCTGCGCCTGAAAAGCGCGGGAGTATTTTTCACGGTGCTCAACACGCCCGCTCGTATCGAGGTCCTGGAACAGATGGGCCATTTGAGCCGCCACGACGCCCAGTTCCTCAACGATGCGGCGACGTTCTATCGCGCGCTGGATCACGGGCTGCGCGTGATCACCGGACACGCCGAGAGCCGCTTGCCCGGATCGGACCTGCAATTGGACGCACTCAATGCGCTGCTGCCGCGCTGGACCCCGATCCCATTGTCGGACTTGAACCGAATCCGCTCGGAGACGCGAGCCTTGTTTGACCGCTTTTTCCGCTAGCGTATGGAGATGCGGACTTCGCGCTGGGCGGCGCTCGCTCAGGAATATGGTGAGACTGTCGGAGACCTTTGTGGGGCAGGCGTCCACGCCTGCGCGGGGCTTTAGCCCCGCTCGCGCTGGCGGGCTCAACCCGCCAGGTCTGGAGACCCGCCCTACTTATCAGCGCCGATCATCCTTGCGCTCTTCCTTGCCGTGCTCTTCGACAGGTCTGCGGCCGCCGCTTTTCTCCACGGCCTTCTCGCGATCGGTACGTCCTTGCAGCACGTGCCGCTCCGGCGCACGAGGCGCGGGTCCGGGTACAACAGCCCGCCGGATGGTGTATGGATGAACGTATGTGGTTCGATTCACCCAGTTGCGCCGCCACTCGGCATTATTGATGATCACCGTGTGCGTGTTCCACACGAAGCGATTCGTGCCCCAGCCCCACGGCCGGAAAGCCGGCCCAATCGCAATACCGAAGCTGAACGTAATCCCCCGGGCCACAACGAAGCCGGGCCGCGGACGGGCAAACACGATCAGGGGATCGTAAAAGGGCACATACATCACTGCCGGGTTCACCGGCACGATCTCGACATACGGCCCTCCCGTGACGATAACCTGTCCGTTCGTTCTGAGATAACCGAAACTTTGGGCTTGGTGGCGCATCCGCTGCACCGCGTCCATCACATCCACGTTTTGGGCCAGGAACGCATCACCCAACTGGCGGGTCCAGCCCGGATCGGAAGCCATCATGTCCAGGACCGACGGGAACGGCAGCAAAGCTTGCACGCTCGGATCCCAAGGCAACTGGTCTTCCTGGATGTCTCTCGCCAACGCGTCTCCGGTGAGGTAATGATGTTGATCCGCCCATCGCGCCGCATCGGGGATCTGGTCGGAGAATGTGGCGGCGGCTAGAATCTGCGCCAGCAATGGATCCGGGTAAAGCGCCACTCTCGAAACCAGGCCGTCCAGTTGCTGGGGCGGAAAGATTGGGGGCGGCGGCCCCTGCGCCAAAAGCGGGATCGCCGCCAGCATCGAAATCGTGATCGTGGGTAGTGCTGCCATTCTTTTCATATGTCTCATTGCCTCCTGAGTCTCTGTCTCTCGCTTCTTTTTTAGCTAACGATTCGTGGACAACTACCGGCGCCAATAGCCGTTGAAATAACGATGGCCGGCGAACCTTGGTCCGACCCATACAGCTCCAGCATAGGGTGGCCGAGCCCAGTATCCAGCACGCCAAACAAAGCGTGGGCCTACAGGGTAATAGTAGCCGGAAACCCAATTAAACCCGGGGCCCGGAGCCGGCGGATAATAAGCGACGGCGGGCGGAGGCGGAGGCGGCGCTGCATAATATCCATACGCCGGGCCTACTCCAACTCCGATTCCCACCGACACGTGAGCGGCAAATAGAGAACTGCTCGCCACCAGGAACATCAGAACCATTAGACTCTTCTTCATGATCGTGTCCTCCTGGCTCAACAAATTGCACTCCGCGTGCCAAAGCGGATCTACAGCAAATTCAAAGAGTTCGAGCGCTTGTACAAGTTGAGCCGGTGGCTGATTTCCACCACGGAAGGCTCAACTTAGCCAGCAACTTTTATTCGCGAGCTGCGATCCCCAGAGCCTTCATTTTGCGATACAGATGGCTGCGCTCGAGACCCAGCATTTCCGCGGCGCGCGTGACGTTGCCTTTGGCTTCTTCAAGCTTCTTAATGATGTAATCGCGCTCGGCCGCTTCGCGCACTTCCTGCAAGCTTCCGAAACGCTCCACGGGCTTGTAGAAAACCGCGCGCCGGGCACGATCGAGCGGAATGTGACGCGCATCGATACGCGGCTGCGGATTCATGATGACGATCCGCTCCATCAGGTTGCGCAATTCGCGCACATTGCCGGGCCAGGGATATTCCTCGAGCACGCGCAGCGCCTCGTCAGTCAGCTCCTTGGGCTTGCGGCCATAGGCCGTGGTGAACTCCCGCAGAAAATGATCGGCCAGCAGCGGAACATCCTCGATCCGCTCGCGCAGCGGCGGCACGTGAAACGGAATCACGTTGAGGCGGTAGAACAGATCCTCGCGGAAATTCCCGCGTTCGATCTCTTCTTCCAGATTCTTGTTGGTGGACGCCACCACACGCGCATCCACCTGGACCGATTCGGCCGCGCCCACCGGCTCAAAGCGCTGCTCTTCCAGCGCCCGCAGAACTTTGGCCTGGGTCTTCAGAGACATGTCCCCGACCTCGTCCAGAAACAGGGTCCCGCCGTGCGCTTTTTCGAGCTTGCCGGTCTTGTCCTCCGCCGCGCCCGCGAACGCGCCTTTGCGGTGGCCGAACAGCTCGCTTTCGATCATTTCCTCGGGGATCGCGGCACAGTTCACCTCGACGAAAGGTTCGCCGGAGCGCGAACTGGCCACGTGGATCGCATGGGCGATCAGCTCCTTGCCCGTGCCGCTCTCGCCGAAAATCAGCACCCGGCCATTGGTGGCGGCCATCAGCGCCAATTGCTGGCGCAGCGCCTTCATCGGCACGCTTTCGCCGATGATGCGAGGGTCGTGTTCCCCGCCGTCCTTCAACCGGGCGAGTTCCAGCTCCAGGCGGCGCTGCTGGACGGCGTTGTGGATCACCACCATCACTTTTTCGATGGTCAGCGGTTTCTCCAGAAAATCGAACGCGCCGAGTTTGGTCGCTTTGACGGCGGTCTCGATTGTGCCGTGCCCGGAAATGACCACCACCTCGGGACGATCGGCGAAGGGAATTTCCTGAATGCGCGCCAGCGTCTCCAGCCCGTCCATTCCGGGGAGCCAAACATCCAGCAGCACTACGTCGTAGGCATGCCGCTGCAGTTCCTCGAGACACTGCTCGCCGCTTTCGACCGCTTCGCAGGTGCACTCTTCATCCTCCAGCACGCCGCGCAGCGATTCCCGGATGCCCAGCTCGTCGTCTACGATCAGGACTCGCGTGTTCTTCACGCGCGGACCTCAGCCTCCGTGGGAACCGGCTCAAGCGCAGCCACCGGAACTTCGACGAAAAAGCGCGTGCCCGACGGCCGGTTATCTTCCACGCGGATGCGGCCACCGTGCTCGCTCAAGATGTGGCTGACGATCGCCAAACCGAGACCGGTACCGCGTCCCTTGGTGGAAAAATACGGCAAGAAGAGCTTTTCCTTGTCTCCGGCCGAAATTCCGCAGCCGGTATCCGCGATCAGCAGCTCCACTGAATCGGCCGAGGTGGCGCGCGTGACCACCATCAGCCGCTTGATCATCGCGTCCCGCATCGCTTCGGCCGCGTTGTCCACCAGATTCACCACTACGCGTTTAAACTGGTCGGGATCCAGATTGACCCGGGGCAGATCGGGCGCCAGATCCGCGCGTACGTCGATCCCGTCCAGCCGGCCGTCGAAGACATCCAGCCCGTTACGGACCACGGCGTTCAAATCGCACGGGACCATTTGCGCCTTCGGGAAGCGCGAGAACTGCGAGAACTCGTCGGCCAGCGTCTTGACCGATTCCACTTCGCGCGAAATGGTGGCCGCGCACTCCCGCAGCACGCGATGGGAATCCGGCGTCGAGGCTCCGCGATCCAATTGGCGCGCGATCCGCTCGGCCGAGAGCGCGATCGGAGTGAGCGGATTCTTGAGCTCGTGCGCGATCCGGCGGGCTACTTCATGCCACGCCTCGGCTTTCTGGGCACGCAGCATTTCGCTGGTGTCTTCGAGTACGACGACGTACCCGGGCGCGGCCGGTTCGTGCGCCGGCAACGCCGAAACTGTCAGGGCCAAATGCAGAACCTGTCCGGGCCGCTCGAGGTCCACCTGGCTGGCCGCCAGTCCGGTGCGGCGGGCGCGCTTCATCAGATATCGCAGCTCGGCCGCGTGCTCGGGCGGAAACAGATCGCCGAGGGTGGCCGCGCGCTCCACCTGATCGGCCGGAAACAGCCCGCGCAGCGCGCGATTCACGCGCTGGATGCGGCCGTCGGAAGTCAGCGAGATCACGCCGGTGGGAATGCTTTCGAGAATCGCTTCTGTAAACCGGCGGCGGCTTTCCAGTTCGCGGCTGTTGTCTTCCAGGCCGTGCATCATTTCGTTGAATCCGCGAACCAGCGACGCCATCTCATCGTTGGCGGGCACGTTCACGCGATAGCCCAGATTGCCCTTCCGCACCTGGCTGGCCGCCTCGAGCAAGAGATATTGCAAGGCCGGGTGCAGGTTGCCGCGCACCACCAGGCTCGACTTGGTGGCTAAAAGGGTCGTGTCGTGGAGCGGGATATCCTTATCCAGATTCACCACTCCCGCTGGCATCACCAGTT
>Ga0209517_10003945_pt1 | contig 19790 bp, 15 predicted proteins | sample PeaSoiMetSII2010_FD_187695 | JGI IMG/M metagenome (GOLD analysis project Ga0209517, IMG submission 187695) | Peat soil microbial communities from Weissenstadt, Germany - SII-2010 (SPAdes) (version 2) | ecosystem: Environmental > Terrestrial > Soil > Wetlands > Peat | place: Germany...
GGATCGTCGGCGATCGAACCCGGCAGCCCGGTTTCTTCGCGGATGCGCTTGTCGAGATTCTTCAGCAGCGCCCCGCCGCCGGTGAGCACAATGCCGCGATCGCTGATGTCGGCCGAAAGCTCGGGCGGCGTCCGCTCCAGCGCCACGCGGATCGCGTTCATGATGGTCGAAACGCACTCGCTGAGCGCCTCGCGGATTTCGCCGTCGTCCACCGTAATCGTCTTGGGCACGCCCTCGATCAGGTTGCGGCCTTTGATTTCCATGGTCATCGGCTTGTCGAGTTGATGCGCGGAGCCAATCTCCATCTTGATCTGCTCGGCCGTGCGCTCGCCGATCAGCAGGTTGTATTTCCGCTTCAGATAATTCATGACCGCTTCGTCCATCTGGTTGCCGGCCATCCGCACCGAGCGCGAATACACGATGCCGCTCAGAGAAATGACTGCAATATCAGTCGTGCCGCCGCCAATGTCCACCACCATGTTGCCGCTGGGTTCGGTGATGGGCAGTCCCGCGCCGATCGCCGCCACCATGGCCTGCTCCACCAGATGCACTTCGCTGGCCTTGGCGCGATAGGCCGAGTCCATGACCGCGCGCTTCTCCACCTGCGTGATCTCGGAAGGCACGCCGATCACGATCCGCGGATGCACCAGCATTTTGCGGTTGTGCGCCTTCTGGATGAAATAGTTCAGCATCTTTTCGGTGACCTTGAAGTCGGCGATCACGCCGTCCTTCATGGGCTTGATGGCGACGATGTTGCCCGGCGTGCGGCCCAGCATCTCCTTCGCCTCTTTGCCCACCGCCTCCACTTCGCCCGTGTTCTTGTTGATGGCGACAATAGAGGGCTCGTTCACCACGATGCCCTTGCCCCGCGCGTAGACCAGCGTGTTGGCGGTGCCGAGATCAATGGCCAGGTCGCTGGAGAAAATGCTGAACAGCGACCGGAGATTATGAGTGCGCGTGCCGTTGGAGTATCCGTTGTTCGACATGACGAAAGTTTCCCGCGTCCATCCTGGGACGCTTTTTCCCGGAGTCTCGTTTCCCTAAGTTTTGTTCGAGGTGGCTGGCTGTCTCTATTCTACGAGATGCCCGGCAACCCTGCTTAAATTCCAAGTTTCAAGGTTGCAAAGTTTCAATGTTTCAAAGAAAAACCCGAATCAGCTTCGCAGACGCGACAATTTTGAAACCTTGAAACTCTGAAACTTTGCAACCTTGCCCCTACTGAATAATGATCTTCTTCTGCTGCGTGTTCACTCCGCCCTGCGCCGTCTGGGCCGTCACCGTGATCACAGCCTCGCCGGTGGGCAGCGGCGGCGTGAAGTAATGAAAACTTCCGTCGGAAGCGATCATCGGCACTTCGCTGCCGTTCACCATTACCCGCGCTCCGGTCTGGGTCTTGCCCGTCACTTCAATCACGTGCCCATGCTGCACAAACGGATCCAGTTCCAGCGCGATGGCTTCGGTATCCTTGCCCTTGGAAATGATGGTGAAGCGGTTCTTCTCGCTCTCCACCGATTCCTTTCCCGCCGCGTCGTAGGACTGCACCATCCAGTAATAGGCCCCGTCCCCCAGGCCGCTTACCGTCACCGCCGCTGTATTAACCTTTTTGTCAACCAGTGTAGAGGAAAAATAGGGGTTGCGGGAGATGCGCAGGCGGTAACCAGTCGCATACGCCATCGGCGTCCAGGAAAAGGCCACGTCCTTGGCCTCGCCGGACGAAAACAACGGCGCCATGTTGGCCGGCGCGATCGGCGTGGGCGGTCCCGTCTCCTTCGCTTTTTCCAGGTGTGATTCCTGGCCTTTGAAGCTGACCTTTTCCCAATTGGCCAGTTGCACGGTTTCGCCGTTGCGCGAAACCTCGCCCGTTCCTTTTTTCATCAAAATTTCATGCTGGTCGCTCTTGGGATCGTTATGCACTTGCGCCGCCGACTCCGGAGCCAGCGAGGCCGTCGCGCCCGCCACAATCACCTGCGACTTCGATCCCTGGCTGTAGGTCGCGGTCGAAAGATCCACCGTTCCCGTGCTCACCGCCACGGCCACGTTGGTCTGCTGCTGATCGTTGGCTGAGTTCTCCTCGATCACGATCAGCGAATCCTGCTTCACCGTGTAGCTGGTGCCGTCGTTGAACACCACCTTGGCCATGCCTTCCGACCCGGTCTGCACCACGTCGCCTTTTTCCAGCGGCACGTTGTAATCCGCCGCTTTCCACGTGTTGCCGGTGCCTTTCTTCACGCGCACAGTGCCGTCGAGGGCGGTGAAATGCGCCTGCTGCGCCGTCACTACGCCCGTGCCCGCCGCCGGAGCCATGCCCGCCACCTTCTCCAGTAGACGGCCCGCCACATCGTCCACCTTCTTGATGCCGCTCTCGGTGAACTGCGGAAACGTCATGCGCACAGCAAAGAAAAATATCGCCGCGCCGGCCACGATCATCAGCGCGACGCTGCGATACGTGACCGTCGTCCAGGCAATGTGAATCCCGGGTTTGCGATTGTCTGCAGACACTTTCGACCCGAAAAACCTCACTCAAACCTTAGTGAATATGTCGGTTACACCAACGTTAGCATAAGCAAAAAGTGAGCAATAACAGGTAAGCGGTTTGGGACGTTACCGAAGTGTGGTGGCCGGTCTGCCGCGAGCACTCTGCCCCCCGGTCGCACCCATTTCGATGCTCTTCTTCTGGCTTGACGCACAGGCCAGGTCTGAATACACTGCGCTGTCCGGTCGCCGCAACCTTCCCCCGCGGTGTCCAAGAGACCGGACAGGGTTTCAGGCAAGCGTTGAGGTGTGCCCGACGCAAGTCCCACGGATTTCAGCCCAAGGAGAAACCCAATGCAAGCAGTTTGCAAGGCCCTCGCTCTCGCATCAGCTCTCACAGTTCTCTTTAGCATCGCCTCGACCGCGCAGCAGGCGGGCCGGATCGAATCCATGAAGCTGCTCACACCCGACGTAGGCTGGGCCGCGACAAACAGTCAACTCTTTTGGACGACCGACGGCGGCGGGAAGTGGAAGGACATCACACCGAAATCGAGCCACAAGCGGCAGTGGGTCTCCTCGGTGTTCTTCCTAAACTCGTCTGCTGGTTGGGCGTTGCTGCATTGCCGCGACGGTCGCGATCCAGTAGCTGACGATGGCTGCTTCGAGCTCGCCTCGACTACCGATGCGGGTGAGAGTTGGTCGATGGTACGTCAAAAGGTTGCGAGCCCCTTCTCGAGGGAGCAGTTGGAAAACAGTCCAGGTTTTTCCGGCCGAAGCTGGCTCGAGTTCGTCGACTCACAGCATGGCTGGGAGATATTGAAAATCGCGACCGGCTCAGGCCCCCCCAGCGCAGGCGAGATGCTCAGAACCGTGGACGGCGGCAAGAACTGGGTGGCCACCAAGGATTTGCCGATGCCGGACCATTTCCATTTTCTCACCAGTAAGAACGGATGGATCGCCGGCGGAGACGAGGGCGGTCTCTTTGTCACACACGATGCAGGGGATTCGTGGCAAAAGGTGTCGCTGCCAGATCCCGCCGGGCTCGGCCAGCACCTAGGCGGCTACTACGGCTTACCTATGTTCGAAGGTGAGCAGCGGGGCTTCGAGTGGGTTGAGTACACCACCGGCCCATCGGAGGGACCCAACGAAGAGGTTCTGGTCTTATTCGTCAGCGAGGACGGCGGCAAAAATTGGAGACTAGAGAAGAAATTGTCCGCCCTTCCGACCCTCAACTATGTGGATGTCGTAGACGGAACTGCGGTCGCCGCCCACAGCGAGCTCGATCAGGTTCCGCAGGGCGAAGGCCAGTGTCCCGTGAGGAGAATCGCACTTAGCCTCTTCCGTATTAGCCAAGACGGAGCCTCATCTTTCTCGAGTGCAAGCATTCCGATCCCGGACGGCGTCGTGCAAGAGCTGACCTTCATCAGCCGAGACAGAGGTTGGGCTAAGATTCTGGGTAGGTTGTTCGTTACGCAGGACGGGGGAGGGAACTGGGTGGAAATCACGCCCGGTGGCGCGCCACCCGAAGTGCCATCCGTTTGCGCTCCTGTCAAAACTGTCCCAGCCAGGAAGTCCCCGACTGGCGCTGTTCCCGCGCAGCAACCCGCATCGGCGAGCAGCGTCAGCATGCACTTGGGATTTGATATAACACGTGTTCCCTGCCCGACCTCAAAGCCGTGTACGACCGCTCAGAGCCTTCCCGTTATGCAGGCCTGGATGAGCTCAAGCCCGTTCTACGACCACGAGTGTATATCTCCCCCGCCTCGCCCAACAGGGGAACCGATGCAGCGTTGACCCCTGCTTGGGTACAGGGTGTGCAGCAGCAAGGATGGGGATTAATCCCGATCTGGTTCGGGCCGCACCCCCCTGCGCTTGCTATTACGTCGGGACCAACTGTACGCAGTTTCCTTCAGTCTACAGCTCGGATCCGAGCACCGATGGTGCTCAGGCGGCTGACGCAGCCATTGCCGCCGCACAAACGCTCGGTCTGACTGCGCCCATTATCTACACGGATGTTGAGAACTACTACGTATCAACTCTCTGCACCTCGTCGCAACAAACGGCTGCCGGACAGGCAGTTCAGGCCTACGTGGACGGATGGGACACCGAGATGCACCTCAACGGTGGCCATTCCGCAGGCGTCTATGCAAACGCCACGCCCATCAACAAAGACATCTCCCAGACCAGCACCGTCCCTGACGACATCTGGATAGCGAGGACTCCCGGTGGCAACACCCCTCCTCAGGCCACAATCTGGAACCAGGGGATCAAAGACAGCCTGTGGCCAAACGGCCAGCGAATCCATCAGTTCCTAATTGACCAAGCCGGTGTCACTTGGGGTGGCACCGCCCTAAAGATCAACGAGGACATTGACGACGCGTCACTAGCGAACGCCAACGCCGGCGCAATCCCGTGCCGCCAACGTGGACTGGGCCCATACACTACCTTCGCATATGCTGGAGCCACCAGCACTTGGGCCCAGGGCAACAACGACAACGGAGAGCTCATAGGCTACTACTACGCGAACGCGACGACCTACGGCTACGTTTATAGTGGGGGAGTGTTGTTTACCTCGTTCTCGTACCCTGGGTCCGCCGGAACGGCGTTACAGGGGGGCAACGATTTCTCCCAGAGCGCCGGATATTACTACCCAACCGCATCAAGCACGAACACTGGCTTCGTTGCTTTTCCAGCCCAGTGAACTGCAACCGTTGGGTATCCGACTGGTGGCCGCTTAATGACTTCCGGCAAGGAGGACTGCGGCAATGGCTCGCCGGTCTCACGGGTTATGATAGCTGCCGATGTGCTCCAGAAGGCCGCCAACACACAAATCTTTACCGAACCAAGACCGGTGTCTGGCCTACAATCGAGGCATGAAGCTGGGCATCCTGACGACGCTTCTGCTGGCTTCGTCGCTGGCCCTTGCGCAAGAGGCCACGGACCTTGCCGCCGAGCCGCACTATCGCCTGCTGCTCCAAAACGACCAGGTGCAAGTCTTCGCTCTGACGTTGCATCCGGACCAGTCCGCCTTAGTACGTTTCCGGCGCAGTTTCATGACCGTCGCCTTGCAGGACGGTGAAATCATCATTTGGGACGAAGGCAAATCCCCAATTCAGCATTTCCAGGTGCACAAAGGCGAAACCAGTTTCCGCTGCTTGAGTTCCGTCTGCCAGACACCGCAACAGCAGGAGAATGGCGTCGCCGGCGGCTACCGCAATGACCGGCCGAATGACTACCGCAACATTACGGTCGAGTTCCTCGACCCTAACATTGGCTGGAATACGCCAGAGGGTGGAACGATCAGTTTTCCGGCTTCCCTATTCCTGGGAGGCGCCATCGTAGCCGACGTTCTGCTGCAACCCGGCGACTCGTTCCCGGCTCCGGAAAAGCGTGGAGCAGAGCTCGTGATTGCAGTGTCCGATCTCGATCTCAAGGCCGCGAATGGAACCCGCATCCGCAAATCTCCCGGCGACGTTGCCTGGATTCCCGCGGACGATGCCGCGGCCGTAGCCAACAAAGGCCGTGATCCCGCACGCTTCATCATTGTCGAGTTTCACCCGGACACTCCGCTCGCTCCTGTCGGCCGATGACACGCTCCCGCCGGGTCGGCTATTCTTGACTACCGCTTTATGGCCGCAAAGACCCGCACTCCCTCCGCTCCCAGCCGCGGCCGGTGGTTTGCCGACGGCATGGGCGTCGTCTGGGCCATCGCCCTGGCCAGCCTGGTGCTTCACATCTACTTCAACAATCGCTACGGCTATTTTCGCGACGAGTTCGATTACATGTCGTGCGGCGACCACCTGCAATGGGGATACGTGGACCAGCCGCCGCTCATTCCCTTCCTGATTCACTTCTGCCGCGCGCTGCTCGGAGACGCGCTGCGCGTCATCCGCCTCATCCCGGCGCTGGCCTCATCGTTGCTGATCGTGCAGACCGCCGTGCTGGCCCGCGAGCTCGGCGGACGCCGCTACGCCCTGCTGCTGAGCGCGATCTGCGCTCTCATCGCGCCGCAGTATCTTTCGAATGGCAGCCTGCTGGGCACCAACAGCCTCGAACCCAACCTGTGGATGGGCTGCGCCTACTTCGTGATTCTCGCGGTGAAGAGAAACGACCCGCGCTACTGGCTGTGGTTCGGCGTGATTGCCGGCCTCGGCCTGGAGGAGAAATATTCCATTGCCGTCTTCGGGCTGGGAATCGTCGTGGGCCTGCTGCTCACCGAGCAGCGCCGCGTGTTCCTGAGCAAATGGATCTGGCTCGGTGGGCTCGCCGCTTTTCTGATCTTCCTGCCCAACCTGCTGTGGAACATTCACTACGACTGGCCGTTCGTACAACTGATGCACGCCATCAAGGCGGAAGGCCGCGACGTGGTGCTCGGGCCATTCGCCTTTTTCTTCCAGCAGACGCTGCTGGTCAATCCGCTGACCGCGCCGATCTGGCTTGCGGGACTGTTCGCGCTTCTGTTCTCGGCGAGGCTTAAGCCTTATCGCGTGCTGGGCTGGTGCTATCTGGTTTGTTACGCCAGCTTCTTCGTGCTGCACGGCAAGAATTACTACCTGGCGCCGATCTATCCCGTGCTGCTCGCGGCGGGCGCGGTGGTGATCGAGTCGGCGATTGAAGGTCGAAAGGACGACGGACGAGAGGGCACCGGTCGAGCGAACGCCCGTACGAAAAACCGCCCCCCGCGTTTGCAGTGGTTGAAGCCGGCAATCGTCGTCGTGCTGCTGGCCAGCGGAGCGCATCTCGCGCCTGTAGTCGTTCCTATCCTTTCGCCGGAGAGGTTCCTCGCCTACGCCAAGACTCTCCCCTTCAAACTTCCCGTGATGGAGCACGCCCATGCCCATGCGGCGCTGCCGCAGTGGTACTCCGACCAATTCGGATGGAAGGAGATCGCCGACGAAGCCGAGGTCGCCTGGAACCGTATTCCCGCCGCCGAACGCAAGGGTGGCGACTGCGGCATCTTCGCCCAGGATTACGGCCAGGCCGGCGCCATAGACTTCTTCGACCGCAAGGACGGTCTGCCGCCAGCTCTCAGCGGCGACCGCACCTATTTTCTCTGGGGACCGCGCGGCTACTCCGGCAACTGCCTGATCGTGCTCGGCGACAGGAAAGAGCGTCTGCAACAACTCTTTACCCAGGTCGAATTCGTAGGCACGTCCGCCGACAATCCGTGGGCGCTGGAGTCAGAAATCGGCGTCTATATCTGCAGAGGACCGAAGTTCGGCACGCTGAGCCAAGGCTGGCCTATGGTCAAACGCTGGCGCTAATCACAATGAAAAATGTGAATCAATAAGGCCATCGCAGCCGCGTTGCAAAAACAGGGTTTATCGCGCAACCCGGCACGTCCTCTCGTAATCTAAAAGGTTACCGAAGTAAAATGATCTAGCCTGTTGGCGGTTACGGTTCACTGTATGGCCAACAACAACCCTCCTCCTAGAAAAGGATCCGACATGGCAACCGTGCCAGCACGCAAGCAAAAGTCCGCTGAGGATGAACTGTTGGATAGTTTCGGAAAGCTGATTGATGAGGCGGCTGAAAAAATGTCCGACGAGGAATTCGACAAAGCAGCCAAGAAGGCTACCGTGACTCTCGATCGCGCAATTGCCGCTCACTCACGGCGGCGTGGTACTGCCTGATCGCCGCCGCCAGCCCCGTTACCTTAGTGACCCAACTTTCTTGACCACCCCACGCGCCGCCGGTGTCTACTGAACTCATGGGAAGGAAGATCGCGCGCACCCTCGCACGCTTCGCGGCGCTGCTATGCATAGCAATCTTCTTGCTCGCCCTGGGAATTCGTCTCGACCAATATCTGCTCCGCTTCCGCGCCGAGCGCCTGCTCTCCGATATTCGCTCGCTCGAATTGCGCAAGAGCACTTACGAAGACGCACGGCGTCTGGAAGACCGTTGGCTGGATGAATCCAAAGAAGCAGTCTGTCGAGCATCTTCGTGCGATCTGCAAATCTCCGTCGGCAACATGGGCACTCGGCATCTCAATTTTCTACTGAATCATCTTATAGTTCGTGCTGTTTACCACGGCCTTGGAGGGCGCGTTGCCGGGGCGGGTGCTTTCCTCCGCGTTCGAGACAACCTATTGTGGGGAAAAGGCATAGGTCTGGCCATCGAGACCTTATCCACAGAATCGGACGGCAGGAATGTCGAATATGACCTGGAGGGCAGCATTGGGACCGACGATCATTTCACGTGGGTATCGGCTCGACATCCGGAATACCAGATCGGTGGCCCGACCGCGTGCACGAGTTGCAGGGCGGGCTGGGTCAATTTCACGCCCTTTGCCGATCCACAAGACGTGTTGCGTCTCACCGACCTCAACTTCGCATGCCTCACCCGCTGGCGCCACTGCACGGAGCAAGCGGACATTCTTCCCACGGCTTGGAAGGAGATGCGTGCAGAAGTAGCGCAAGCCGCACACAACGGTCGCGCCCCGTGCACGCCCGCCATGATTCGGGTCCTCAGCCGCCAGACCCATCGCGTAGATCTTGTGAAGGTCATCAAGCTGGAACTGGAAGGCGCAGTGCCCCTCATGACAGTGCGTCGACTGTCCCGAGTTCCCTTTCAACTTGAAAATTGGTGGCCAGAATTCCCGCTCGTTGTGGATGCATCAGACAATATCCACCTGGGAGACAGACTGCTGCTATTTGGGGATGGGTGTCAAACAGTTCCAGCCACCGTGGAGAACATGAATGCAGCCCAACTTGGCGCCAGCGAAGGATGGATCAGCCCTGCGCCTCCCCTCGACCTGCCATTCGCCCCTGCCAAACCCAAGATCGATGTCCGCTAGGCCCACTCCCTTGCCGCCCGCTCCTTACCGGTTGTAGCATCACATAGGCAATCATCGTCCAGAAAGCAGGCACCCATTATGGCCACCGACACTCTAGCCACCCCCGCCACCCTCAGCCACGACCGCACCCGGGTTTTCAAGAACTTCATTGACGGCGAGTGGGTCGAGTCCTCGACCGGAGAGACTTTCGAAAACCGCAATCCCGCCGACACCCGCGACCTGGTCGGCATCTTCCAGAAATCCAACAAGACCGACGTGGACGCCGCCGTGGACGCCGCCAAACGCGCCTTCACCAAATGGCGCCTCGTCCCCGCCCCGCGCCGCGCCGAAATCGTATTCCGCGCCGCCGAGATTCTGATCGAGCGCAAGGAAGACTACGCCCGCGAAATGACCCGCGAGATGGGCAAGGTGCTCGCCGAGACCCGCGGCGACGTGCAGGAAGCCATTGACGCCGCCTACTACAACGCCGGCGAAGGCCGGCGACTGTTCGGCCCCACCGTGCCCTCGGAAATGCCCAACAAGTTCGCCATGGCGGTCAGGCAGCCCATCGGCGTCTGCGGCATGATCACGCCCTGGAATTTCCCCATGGCGATCTCGTCGTGGAAGCTTCTGCCGGCTATCGTCTGCGGCAATACCTGCGTCATCAAGCCGGCGCAGGATACGCCGCTCTCGACTTTCAATCTCGTGCGCGCTCTCAGCGACGCCGGCCTGCCCAAGGGCGTCATCAACATCGTCGCCGGATTCGGCTCGATGGTCGGCACCCCGCTCGCCGAGCACGCCGACGTCCGCGCCGTATCGCTGACCGGATCGTCCGAAGTCGGCCGCATCATCGGCGGCATCGCCGCCAAGAGCTTCAAGCATTGCTCGCTCGAACTCGGCGGCAAGAATCCCGTGATCGTGCTCGACGACGCCAACCTCGACCTCGCCATCGAAGGCGGGCTTTGGGGAGCGTTTGGCACCACCGGCCAGCGTTGCACCGCGACCAGCCGCATCATCGTGCAGAAGGGTGTGTACCGCGAATTCATCGAGCGCTACGTCGAGCGCGCCAAGAAGCTGAAAGTCGGCAACGGCCTCGACGAAACCGTGCAGATGGGCCCCGCCGTCAACGAGAAGCAACTTCAGACCGACCTCAGCTACGTCGAGATCGGCAAGAATGAAGGCGCCAAGCTGGTTTGCGGCGGCAACCGCCTCGACAAAGGCGACTACCAATACGGCTGGTTCATGGAACCCACTGTCTTCACCGACGTGGATCCCAAGATGCGCATCGCGCAGGAAGAAATCTTCGGCCCGGTCGTCTCCATCATTCCGTGCGACGGCCTCGACGACGCCATCGAAATCGCCAACGGCATCGAGTACGGCCTGTCGTCGGCGCTTTACACTAAGGACGTCAACAAGGCGTTTTCCGCCATTCGCGACCTGTATGCCGGCATCACCTACATCAACGCGCCCACCATCGGCGCCGAGGTTCATCTTCCATTCGGAGGAACAAAAGCAACCGGCAACGGCCACCGCGAAGGCGGCATCGGCGCGATTGATTTCTACACCGAGTGGAAGTCGGTCTACGTGGATTATTCCGACAAGCTGCAGAAGGCCCAGATTGATAGAGAGGACTAAGGCTTTCAACGCAGAGGGCGCGGAGGGCACAGAGATTTGTGGAACGCAATTTCTCCGCGTCCTCCGCGTCCTCTGCGTTGAAGCCTTTGGTTTTGCGTCCTCGGCGGTTAGAATTTGATTCATGCCAATCACCCAAGCTCGTGAGATCTCCGCCGCCAGGCGCCTCGACAACGTCCGCTATGCCATCCGCGACCTGGCCTGCGTGGCCGACGAAGTCATCGCGCAGGGACACAAGGTTCTGCCGCTCAACGTCGGCGACCCGCTCAGCTTCGATTTCCAGACGCCGCCGCACATCATTGATGCCGTCTACCAGGCCATGCGCGAGGGCAAGAACGGTTACGCTCCGTCGCCCGGCATTCCCGAAGCGCTCGAAGCCATTCGCGGCGAGGCCGCGCGCAAGAGCATCACCACAGTGCGCGACGTGTTCGTCACCGCGGGCGTCAGCGAGACCGTGGACCTCTGCCTCTCCGCCCTGGTGAATCCCGGCGAAGACTTTCTCACTCCCAGCCCCGACTATCCGCTCTACTCGGCGGTGCTCTGCAAGCTGGGGATCAAACTCAACGCTTACGATTTGAACGAAGACGACGGCTGGCAGCCCGAACTGGCCGACATCGAACGCAAGCTCACGCCGCGCACCCGCGGCATCGTTCTCATCAATCCGAACAACCCTACGGGCTCGCTCTGTACGGGGCAGATGCTGGAGCAAGTCGCCGAACTCGCGCGCCGCCACAACCTGATCGTGTTTTCCGACGAAATCTACGACAAACTGATTCTCGAGGACACGCCGCACATCGCTTTTGCCTCTGTCGCGCCCGATGTGCCCTGCGTGACCTTCGGGGGCATGTCGAAGAATTATCTCGTCCCCGGATGGCGCATCGGCTGGGGCATCGTCTCCGGCGACGCCGCCGCGGTGAAGACTTACACCGAAGGCGTGCATCGCCTGCTGCGCGCGCGCCTTTGCGCCAACCATCCCGAGCAGTACGCCATCAAGCCCGCGCTGGAAGGCCCGCAGGATCATCTCGTGGAAGTGAAACGCAAACTGCGCTCCCGCCGCGATCTGACCCAAGAGTGGTGTGAAGCGACGCCGCGCGTCAGTTGCGTCGCCCCGCGCGGGGCTTTTTATGCTTACCCCAAAATCAACATTCCCGAGAGCGACGAAGTTTTCGTGAAGGAACTCATCCGCCAGAAGCACGTCATGGTCGTCCACGGCTCCGGCTTCGGCCAGAAACCCGGCACGCAGCATTTCCGCATCGTGTTCCTGCCGGACGAGCAGACGCTGACGAAGGCCTACGCCGGGATCGCGGAGTTCATTCGCGAGCGGTACGGGAATCGTTGAGGGTGCCCCACCCTTGTCGCGCACTTTGCGACAGGGTGGGGACTTTGACTTCACACTGGCACGAGCACCCGCAACGTCAACTTCCCCGCCCTGTCTCTGCAAAGAACGCAGAGACTAAGGACGGGGCACTCTCGGTTTTTCCCGCGAAGGACCGCGCCGCTTATGACCATGGTATAATGACCATGATCACAAGCTTTTCATGAAGACGAAAACCATCCCCGCCGGCACCTTCAAAGCCCGCTGCCTCGCCATCATGGACGAAGTTCAGTCCAAGCGCCAGGCCGTCGTCATCACCAAGCGCGGTAAGCCCGTGGCCAAGCTCGTCCCGGTCGAGCAGGAAAAGGACGACATCTTCGGCTTCTTCAAGGGCACGATCGAAATAAAGGGGGACATTGTCTCTCCGGCATTCAGTCCGGAAGAGTGGGGCGATCTGTATTGATACTGCTCGACACGCACGTGGTGATCTGGCTGGCGCATGACCATCATCGCATCTCCTCAAGGGCACATGCGGCGATTCAGGAGGCCCGAAAAAAAGGCCGCGGCCTGGCAATTTCCAGCATCACTCTTCTGGAAATTGCCCGGCTCTCAAGTCACGGACGAATTCATCTGACCCCCGACTTGGAGACTTTTCTTTCTGATGTCGAACTCCGTTTCACCTTGCTCCCAATCACGGCGAACATCGCGAGACAAGCGTTCGAACTGCCCGAAAGTTATCCTAAGGATCCCGTGGACCGCGTCATCGGCGCGACCGCATTGATCGAGGACCTGCCCCTCGTCACCGCGGATAAGGAGATCCGCAACTCCCGCGCCGTGCTGACCATCTGGTGAGAGAACATTTCCGGGAATCGTCGGCCTTGGAAGCCTCTGCGTCCTCTGCGTTGAAGCCTTTGACTTTCTCTTTCCCCTTGATTCTGCTTAAATCAAAGCACCGCAACACTGGCGGCGTGCCGGGGTTCGTATTCATCGTGGTTGACATTCATTCGCACATTCTTCCTGAAGTAGACGACGGCCCCAAGTCCTGGGACGTCTGCGTAGCCATGTGCCGCGCCGCGGCGGCCGACGGCATCACGCACATGGTCGCCACGCCCCACGCCAACGACCGTTATCACTACGACCGCGAATATCTGCAGGGGCTGGTCGCGCACTTAGAGGGCCTGGTCGGCGATGCGCCGAAACTCAGCCTGGGCTGTGACTTTCATCTTTCCTACGACAACCTGCAGGACGCCATGGCCCATCCCGCGCGCTACGTCATCGGGAACACGCGCTACCTGCTGGTCGAGTTCAGCAATTACAGCATCCCGCAGCAAATCACCGATTCCCTGCTCAAGCTGGGCGATTGCGGCCTCACCCCGATCATCACGCATCCCGAGCGCAACCCGATCCTGCGCGAGAACCTGCAGCGCGTGGTGGAATGGGCCGAGCGCGGCTGCGTGGTACAGGTGACGGGATCGTCTCTGACCGGATTCTGGGGCGACCGCGCCCGCCGCGCCGCGCACTGGCTCCTCGAACGTCAGGCCGTACACGTGCTCGCCACCGACGCGCATGACATGGAAAAACGTCCTCCAGTGCTTTCCAGAGCGCGCGAGGCCGCGGCCGAGGTCTACGGTGAGGAAGTTGCCCAGGCTTTGGTCGAGATCAACCCGCGAGCTATCGTCACCAACCAGCCGCTGCCGTATTTCCCCGAGCCGGTGGTGGAGAGTTCGCGGAAGAGTGGGTAGGTCAGGGGTCAGGGCGTCGGGCTCCGGCTTGCTTTGTAAAATGCCACGCGCGGCGATTCCGGATTCGGCTGCTGGGCGGAAACGGACTCGGACGACTCTAAGGATGGGCCCCTCTCCGCGGCCCTGCAGGGGGCGCTAATGCGATTTAACCAGCCATCTTAAATGGCTTGTTTTCATTGATTTGCAGCGATTACTTTCCACAGGACATCAACTTCGTAACAACTTGAAGAATCATCGCCTTGCAGCAGGCTTCACCACTTATGGTGCACCTGCTTCCGTCACGGATGTGCAAAACGATGTGCAGAACGATGAATGCGAAGCCATGAAGATCGGCTGGGGGTTACCGCGGTCTCGACGCGTCGCTCGGGCCAGGCGCTGGTTTAGATGAAGGCTTGGCCTGGGCTGCTTTATCCTGGGCTGGGGTGAGAGCCTCGGGCGCGGTGGTCATGGCGCTCTCCGGATTCAGCAGATGATCCTTGCTTGGCCCCAGGCCGAGTTTGATCAGAGCACGCGAATCGGGAACTTCCTTGGTCTGCCAGCCGTGGTCGCTCTGATAGCGGCGCATGGCTTCCTCGCTGGCCTGGTTCCAGGAGCCAGCCGGTTCTCCGCTGAGATAGTGTTCGCGGATCAGGGCCTGCTGGATCGCAGTGGCCCGTTCGGAGTCAATCTTCTGCTGGCCGCGCGCGCGGACCGACTTCTTCTTATGCGAGGAACGTTTTCCGGAAGTGTGAGTGGCGCGGGCGGATTTCGCTGTGCTTGCAGTGGATGATGCTTTGGAAGAAGTACTGGGATGCTTGTGCGTTGTGGTCTTTGCGGTGGTTTTGGTCGCTGGCTTCTTCGCCGCATCCGTGTCGCCACTTGCACTTTGCTGGCGTGCGACCGCGGCCGGAGCCAGGGCGCACGTCAGGATCAGCGCGCAGGCCGCGCGGCGTGATGTGCGCCGAGTTGCAGATGAAAACGAGGTCATCATCCTGCCCGACTACCCTCAGGGGCTAAAGCCCTGATTCAAAATCCGGCTCTTTTCGCAGCGCTAAAGCGCTGCGCCACCCAAAAACAAATCCACTTGCAAACACAAGAAAATCAGAACTACTTCCAAAATACACAACGGCCCAACTGGACTGGCATTGTAATCGTCTCTGATTCGAGCGTACAGTACCAGTTCCCGTTGGGCCGAATGAGGTTACGGAAGTGTACCGGCGTCGAAGATCGTTCCGTCCTGCCGTGAGGAACCACGCGGACGAACCAGGAAAACGACGTCCTGGCCGCTCTTCATGCTGGACTCAATCCGGGCGAAATCTTCTTCGCTGTTGACCGGCTGCTTGTTGACCTCCAGGACGATGTCGCCGCGGCCCAGGTTGACGTCTTCGGCAAACGAGCCCGGCTTCACTTCCTGCACGATCACGCCTTTGCCCGCGGGCATGTCGAGGCGGTCAGCCATCTCCGGCGTCACTTTGCGCACGGTCACGCCAAACTTGCTCTGCTTGGGCGTGCTGGAGTCGTCGTTCTCCTGATCCTCGCCCAGGCGCGCGGCAAACAGCTTGGCGCGATCCGCGATCGTGACCGTCGTTTCCTGCGATTTGCCGTTGCGCAGGAAGCCCATGTTCACCTTGGATCCCGGCTTGCGCGCGGCAATGTCGCCGACGAGTTCGGCGCCCTTGGTGACTTTCTTGCCGTCCACCGTGGTGATGGTGTCACCGACTTTCAATCCCGCCTGGTCCGCCGGACTGCCGGCCACGACCGTCGAGATGGTCACGCCCGATCCTGCACCGTACACGCGGGTGATAGCGGGATTCTCGACCTGGTCAAACATGATACCGATCGAGCCGCGCGATACCCGGTGCTCGGGCCCCGTCAGCTGGTTGTAAACCTCCACCACGGTCTTGGAGGGCAGGGCGAAGCCCACGCCCGCGTAGGCGTTGGTCTCGCTCAGAATGGCGGTGTTGATGCCGATCACTTCCCCGTTCATGTTGACCAGCGGTCCGCCGGAGTTGCCCGGGTTGATGGCAGCGTCGGTTTGAATGAAAGTCTGGAATTGGCGGTTGGGCACGATGTCGCGCCCCTTGGCGGAAACGATGCCCGCCGTGACGGACTCGGACAATCCAAACGGACTGCCCACGGCCAGAACCCAGTCGCCTACCTGCATGCTGTCCGAGTTGCCCATCTTGGCGGCGGGCAGCGGACGGTCGAGTTCCACCTTGATCACGGCGAGATCGGTTTCCTGATCGGTGCCGATCACTTTCGCCTCGTGTTGCACGCCTGGCGGATCATCCTGGAAGCGCACGCGAACCCGGTCGGCTTTTTCGACCACGTGCCGGTTGGTGATGATGTATCCCTTCGAGTCAACGATAACGCCGGAGCCCAGGGAGCGCTCGCGAATCGGGCCATCGCCCATTCCCCCCTGGCCACCGGGACCACCGAAGAAATGGTTGAAGAAGTCGTCCATGCCGCCGCCCTCTTCGTCATCCTGGCCCTGCCCGCCGCGGCGCCGGTGCACGTTCTTGATGGTTGATTCCGTGTTGATGTTGACCACGCTCGGCTCCAGCTGTTTGGCGACCCCCGCGAAAGCATTCGAAAGCTGCTGCGAAAAGCCGTTGGCCGGCTGCGAGGACGAAGGCATGGCGAGCGGCGTCGCGTCGCCCGTCTTCTGTCCCTCTTTGCCCTTCACCGAAAACGAAATCACGGTCCCGATCAGAATGCCGACCGATAGCGTTGCCAGAATACTCAAGGTATAGGCCCAGCGATGAGCCCGCATGCGCATCCACATTGCGCCCGAATCCATAGGTCCACTTCCCTCCAAAACCAGAAACCCCTTCCATTATACCCATTTACGCGCTGCGGCCGGAGCCGTGCGCGAGGGCTGACGTTAACCACCGTCAAGGGGCTGCAGGCTATTAGACGCACGAAAGGGGAAAATCGTTTGATGGGGACGAAGAGAGCCGCAGACTGCTAAGTGTGGTAGTGGAAAAGGATTAGAGGGCGGCCACCGCACTTCGGAACGTGTTTGCCCGTAGCACCACCACAGATTCTTGCAATCCGCCTACAGAAAACGGTGAACGTCCCGTCTGTCCCCAGGTTTTACGACAACCCCTGCGCGGACAGCTCAGTTTGGCCTTCCGGTCCCGGCTCCGCGAGCGGTTCTCAGGCAATAAATCGCAACCGACAAGGGAACGAGCAATAGGGGCAAGACTGTTCGAGGAAGGTCTCCTCGCATAATCATAAGTAGTCCATAGAGCGTTCCAGCGAAAAAGATGGCTGAGCACGCATAGATAGAGAACCGACCCGAGTAAGGCGTACTGCGCTCTTCTGCAGCAGGCGGCCCAATCCTCCCGAGTTTACGGCGGAGAAACAGATAATTGAGGACCAAGAGAGTTGGAAAGCAGACCGATGCTAACAGCGTGAGAACCCGTGGGTTGATCAGCACAGCCAGAACGGCAAGAAGAACAACGACCGTATCCAAGGCTACCATCGTGTACACAGCGCGATTTTGTCGCCATTTCTCCATTTTTGGATCACTCCTTTCAGGGTCGATAACGTGACCTGATCCAATAGGATCATGGCGTTACCATGGAATAGTCGGTAGATCCTGGGGAGAGAAAATTCTTAATGGCCCCCTCCGCCCTCTGAACACTCTGGAGAAGATCAATCGCTTTGGCCGCTCGCTCAAGGGTTCCCCCTTCCGCTAGGTCCTTCGGGCGGGAAGTGACGATTCCCTCCACTGCAGCCGCCGTGGCGGCTTTATTCAAATTGCCGGTCAGAGCGAAAGTACCGAAACCTAAGAAGCTGGTCATCGTCGTAGCAACTTCCGCACCAGTTTCGGTCGCCTTAGTCTCACCCGTTAAAACACCGACTGTCTGAAGCCCCCCTGCAGCGACATTTCCCGATGCGGAAAGCCCCAAGTAAAAAGTGAGGAGGGCCCCGGCTCCAGTTTCAGAAGTCGTGGCTGTCTTAACGGCAGCAGCAATCTTGACCTTCGCCAGGGTAAAGTTTAAGGCAGCTTCCCAAGCCTGTGTAGCACGAGCTTTGGCGTTACCCTCATCTTTATTTGGCGCCGGGTCCGGCGTTGTAGGTTGCGCCGTGGTTTGAGTCGAGGTTGGCGGATGAGACTCGTCGGCCTGTGACGGCTCCGAGCTACCGTTAGATAGAAGCTGATCTGCGACCAAAAGTGTTTTATCGAGCAAATGTCCGTTGGTATTCTCACCTCCCTTTGGACTTTGAAGCCGCTTTCCTCCAGAGACCTGGAGACTCTTTCAATGCCCGCCCTGTGCTGTGACGGTTACGCTGCCATCCTTGTTCCACGTAGTTGTCTTATTTTGCACCGATGCTGCAGCATCTCTACTTCTTTTCGTAGACAAACGTACCCTTGTCAGTTGGTTGACCTGGGTTCCACCAAGATTCCGTAATGACCCTTCCATCGTCGCTCAGTTCCAGGGAGCCTTGAGTGAGAGCTTTGCCATTGCGCTTCGTCAGAGTGTGAATCTCGCGTCGTCCAACCAGCCGTGCCGTGTAGGTCATCCCCTCTGGAGCGTGAGGCCCATGCACCGCCGCGTCAACTCCGTCGAATGGTGCGTCAACATACTGCCCTGCGCTCGGATAGCTGATATGCAACGTCTTACTGTCGAGCCTCAGTGTCAAATCGGCATGCTGCTGAAGGTACCTCGTGTTACGCCACTGGCCGGCAAAGTCATTAGAACCCGAAATACGCGAGGCGACCATCTGACCTGTAGTAACAGGGCCGCTCGGACGAAATGTGGTCGCCGTCGACATAAAAACCTCTCCGTTAGCTGAAAGCTCCCAATGACCCGCACTCATCTTTACCCCATTTTCTTTTTGGGTTAGGTCCAACGCAGTGGCGCTGCTCTTCACACAGGCTCGTGTGCGATTGTTCCCTATCGGTCGATCCTTCCCATCACAACGAAAAGTGAAACTCAAGCTTCCATCGGTAAAGCGATACTCGCCGTCCCTCGAAATTGAGATAGTAAAAACCTGGCCCTGAAAGCTGCTCTTCGAGGGATTCAGTTTCCATGTACCGTTCCAGTCCGTGGAAGGCGCCCGGCAACCCAACGTGACGGCTAACACGCAGAGAATAACCCAACCAAAGCATGTATTTCTCATTGATTTTGCCCTAGGCTGCGCCTACAAGCCAGATTGATATTACCAATTTCCCCCCGCGTGGCCCCCGAGAGCCTGCATGGGAGCCGCAACGGAGTCGGATCAATCCCTTTAGTTCAATCCTGCTTGAGCAGCGTAGGTCGTCAGAGGATGAGCTAAAGGTCAGAACTGAACCCCGCCCTGACCGGATCGATGGTCCGTCATCTGTGGGACTCCGGGCTATCCACCGATGGATGAACGCAACGCGGAGTCGACCCAGTCCGGAAGGTCATGGACCCCCATATAAATAGAGTCCAACAAAAAGAAGAGCACCGAGATAATACGTTGCGACTACCAACCAAAACACAGTCGGCTCTTGGGCGCGGTAGACCCAACCATGAAAGCGTGTCCTCGCTTTTCCGGTGCACGTCCAAACCACCGCCGCGCAAAATGAGATGATTCCAAGTATTAAGAGACTAGACGGCGGCAATTGTGAGTTCCAACCAGGCATGAATAACGTCCAATCTCTCCCGTTTCTGTCAAGACACTTCTGGCTGCGGCTGCAGCGCCAAGACTAGTTACATCCTAAGTCTCGACATATATTCTGCTCGTTGAAGGCAGGATTCGGCATCGTGTGGCTGACCTGATCCCCTCTTTCCGAACAAACCTGAGTATGATTTGTGCGAAAGAAAGGGGAAGAAGGTATGTCGAAGAGCAGGCACACGGAGGCGCAGATGATCGGGGCCTTGAAGCAACTGGAGGCGGG
>Ga0209517_10003947_pt1 | contig 19789 bp, 24 predicted proteins | sample PeaSoiMetSII2010_FD_187695 | JGI IMG/M metagenome (GOLD analysis project Ga0209517, IMG submission 187695) | Peat soil microbial communities from Weissenstadt, Germany - SII-2010 (SPAdes) (version 2) | ecosystem: Environmental > Terrestrial > Soil > Wetlands > Peat | place: Germany...
GGTCGTCGTATCCTTGTCTTGGAGGACTGTATCGAGTGCAGTCATTTCCTTGCTCCTTTGCAGAGAAGTTTGGAAAGGCCCGTTCTTGCTCAACGGGTCTCGCTTATGCAGTCCTCCATAGTATCTTCCGGGGCCGCATCCCGCCGATGGCTGCGGCGGCCCTACGTCGATTTAAATGACCGCAATGCAGCTGGAACGGGCTGAGTCCGGAATGAACCAAGTCGTGAATCAGCGAATGGGCAAACGGCAACTGATGCGCTGGTCGCTTGAACGCGCCAATCTGTTGCTCGAGGTCCGCTGCGCGATGCCGGAAATCTGTCAACTCGAAGAAGTCGAGAAGTTGCGTGACAAGCTCGCGCCGGCGGAGCCGCATGAATGCGGCACCTTGGCGGGCTTTAGACCCGACACGGTATGCGAATCTGGCGACGGCGGAACGCCGTTGACCGTCGCCCAGCTGGCGGACTCGGTCAAACAATGTGAATCCGAGGAGTCCCGGATCCGCGAACTTGTTGCCCAGGTTGATGCGCGAAATCTTCAGGCGACTATAACCGGGCCACCGTTTTGCTTTGGAACAGCGCCTCGGTATCGAGACAGGCAAACGTACGAATCGTGCAAGGTTCTATTCTGTATTACGGAACCTGTAAAGCGGAATAGCCAAGTCGAAGGTAATTGCCGCCGCCCCGGTTAACCTATTTTCAAATGCCTTGAAAATATTTCGAGCGTGCTTTCGAGCGATAAACGCGATATGCATTTCAAATGCAAATTCAGACGCGGGAGGCCTGTGTCACATAACGCATTGAAATTTAAGTAGGAAAATTCTGGAGGCGGGGGTCGGAATCGAACCGGCGTACACGGATTTGCAGTCCGCTGACACGACAAGAAAATCAATGGCTTAGCGAATTTGCCACCCTTATTTTGGGTGGTCGCGCTAATTCAGTAACAAATTTTTCGTAACGCGGAATTTTTGAGCAGCGCTGTTACAAAATCGATGTGATAAGAATTTGGAAGCCTTGGTTTGTAGCCAAGTTATCCCGCATAACAAATTGAATTTATTAACATTGTTGCCGATCGATCCATGCACCATCCCACTCTGTACAGGACTGTGCATAACAGTACAGTACGAATCCCTTCAAAGCCCCTCTTCAGCGATTTTCCGGTCATCTCAAAGGTGAAACAAACGCGACTTCTCCGGTGGGCCCGCCTCCGCTAAGCGGCGACCTGCACCGTCGCTTTCATCATTCAATAAGCGCTGCATCCTGCTCTCACGTAATCTGGTTTTTGCGGACCACAATGGCGATGAGCCACTCTTCGCACGGTTTATCGTACGGTGTGTCGGGCTATCGCGCAGACCGCTGGCGGTGCTCGCGGTGGCTGACAGCGCCGCATTGAAGCGTTAGACATAAACATGCTCTCAAAACATTCGATACGAATGCAGAGGTACCATGAAAGGAACGCGCAGAGCTTTTGGTTTGCCGGCGAAGGTGCGCAAAGTCACTGCGTCTGCGCCGCGACCTGTGGAGGGGCACGACGAGTGGCTACTTGATGAAGCGCTCGCCGAAACATTTCCCGCCAGCGACTCCATCGCCGTATCACCGAGCCACCTGTCTCAGCCAAGCCCGCGTCCCAGGTCATGGAAGGTTGAGCGTGCCAGTACGATTGCCGATTCCAACAGCGGTCGCAACAAGGACACCGAGTCCGAGAACTTGGAGGCCGCGCTCGAGTGAGACTACTGTCACACAAGGATTGCCGCGACCGTGGCACTGCGGGGACTGGGTGCCGTCCTGAATTAATAAGAACGACTTGCCGCAGGATGCGTGGGGAAATGTCGAACGGTATGGCGTTGCGAGTTCGGAAGTGCAAACGACAGGAGAATTGCCATGAATGATACTGGCATAAAGAAAATCGGCATCATCGGTGCCGGACACATAGGAAGCCAGATCGCCCGACTCGCGGTGGCAAAAAACTACGACGTCGTGATCAGCAATTCGCGCGGGCCGGAGACCTTGTCAGCGCTCATCGCGGAGCTTGGACCGAGAGCGCGCGCGGCGACGGCCGCCGAGGCGGCGAAAGCTGGAGACATCGTCGTAGTCACGGTGCCGCTGAAGAACTACCGCGCCGTTCCTGTCGAGCCTCTGGCGGGCAAAATCGTAATCGACACCAATAACTACTACCCAGTGTCATTAGGAATCCGATAATCCCCACCTGTGGGAATTGAAAATTCCCCACCCCTTCACTTGGAAGGGAGATTGCAAATGAATGGGGACGTTGTGGTTGCAGCCGCTCATGCCGGCCGCTCGGCCGGCGTGAGTGGCTGCGCGGATATCGTTTCCGTGCCCTTGCGGGGTGCGGAGGACGCGATGGTTGGCGAGAGCAGGTGGGATGAGATCAGGCGAATGCGTGCCGAGGGAATGAGCGTCTCGAAGATTGCGCGTGTTGCGGACCTTGACCGAAAGACGGTGCGCAGGTGTCTGAGTCGAGCGCAGTGGGCGCCGTATCGACGTCGGGCCAAAGAGGTCACGCTATTGGCGGCGCATCAGCGCTGGCTTGTCGAGCGAGCGCCGGAAGTGAACTACTCGGCGCAGATCTTGTTTCAGGAACTGCGCGCGCAGCGCGGCTTTGCGGGCGGCTACGACACGGTCAAGAATGCCGTGCGGCCTTTGCGCATGGAGGTGGCCGCGGATTTGCTGACGCAGACGCGGTTCGAGACCGATCCGGGGGAGCAGTCACAGGTCGACTGGGGCGAGGTGCGCGTGCCCTTTGGCGATGAGATCGTCCGGGTGCAGGTGTTCGTGATGACGTTGGGCTATTCACGACGCGCGTGGGTAGAGGGGTTTGCCAACGAGCAGATGGCCTCGCTGCTGACGGCGCACGAGCACGCGTTTGAGCACTTTGGCGGGCGCACGCGCGAGATGCTGTACGACCGGATGCGCACGGTGGTGATCGTTGAACCCGGCGGCAAGCGGCGCTGGAACCCGACATTTGATGCCTTCGCCAAATTCTGGGGTTTCGAGCCACGGTTGTGTCGTGCATATCGGGCTCAGACCAAGGGAAAGGTCGAGTCCGGAGTGAAGTACGTTAAGCGCAACTTCGTTCCGGGGCGCAGTTTCCGGGACCTGGATGACTTTAACGAGCAGCTGCGCGCCTGGAATACCGAGATCGCGGACGTGCGGATTCACGGCACCACGCACGAGCGGCCGATCGAGCGCTTTGCCCGCGAAGCCCCGGCGCTTGCGGCCACGCACGGCCAGCCAAGTTTCCTGCAAGCGATGCAGCGCGATCGGGTCGTCGCCGATGACTGGTTGGTGTCGATCGATACTAACCGTTACTCGGTGCCCTGGCGCTTGGTCGGCAAGACGGTGCAGGTCGCGCGGTTGGGGCTGACCTGGCAGATTCTGTACCGCGGCAGCCTCGTTGCTGAGCATGAGGCCATGGCCGGCAAGTATCAGCTGAGCATCAAACCCGAACACGGACCGGGACCGGCGATGCGCAACGCGCGCAGGATCTTTGCCGGGCCGCCGCCAATTCCTAAGCCCGGCGCTGCGCCGGCACCGGTGGTGCAAATCCGTGATCTTTGCCTGTATGACCAGATACTGGAGGCTGTATGAACCCCGCCCAGATGGAGCGCCTATCGGAGAATTTGATGAAGCTGCGGCTGCTCAAAAGCCGGGAGCGCCTGGAAGCCGTGCTGCAGGATGCTGCCGCCAAGGAGATGGCCTACAGCGACTTTCTCGAGCAGATTCTGTCGGAGGAGGTTGCGGCCAAGACGCAAAAGAACGTTGCCATGCGCACGGCGATGGCCCGCTTCCCATTCGTCAAGCCGATGGAGACGTTCGACTTTGGCTACCAGCCCTCGATCGACAAGAAGCAGATTCAGCAGCTGGCCAGTTGCCACTACATCGAGCACGGTGACAACGTCCTGGTTCTGGGACCGCCGGGCGTGGGCAAGACGCATCTGGCAGTGGCGCTGGGCCTCAAAGCCATCGAGAGCGGCTATCGGGTGCTGTTTACGACTGCGGCCGCTCTGATCGCATCGCTGACCAAGGCCCATAGCGACGGCAAGGTCGACGAAAAGCTGAAGTTCTATACGACACCGAGGCTGCTCATCATCGACGAAATCGGCTACCTGCCGATCGACCGCCTCGGAGCCAATCTGTTCTTCCAGCTGATTAGCCGTCGCTATGAGCGCGGACCGATGGTGCTCACGAGCAACCAGAGCTTCGGCTCCTGGGGCGAAGTGTTTGGCGACCGCGTGATCGCCACCGCCATCCTCGACCGACTATTGCATCACGCCGTAACGCTGAACATCCGTGGCAGCTCGTATCGGCTTAAGGAAAAACTGAAGGCCGGTCTCGTCCGGGCGGAAGAGACCGAGGCGTAAATAGGGGATGAGGAAATTTGAATTCCCGCAACTGGGGAAAATTGGGTTCCCCTTGACACCCAGAACGTGACGGCCATATCCCGGAGCTCGACAATGAGTCGACCACGACCTCCGAGCTTCTGCAAGCGCACCTGCCGACCTCGAAGGTCGTCAAGGCTTTCAATCATATCTACGCCGCTGCGCTCACCACCGACGGGCAAGCAGCGGGCACGAAGAACCGTCGCGCGTTGGTCATCGCCGGCAACGACCAAGGGGCCAAGGCAACGGTCACCCGTCTGCTCGACCAGTTCGGCTTCGATACGGTAGATGCGGGCCCGCTAACCGAAGGATGGCGCATCCAGCGCGACACGCCCGGCTACGGTCCGCGTCGCACGGCTCAGGAGCTGCGCACAGACCTCGCAGCGGCCAAGCGGTACGCGGACCATTAGAGGGTTGCCGGATTATATCTTTCGGAGCTTTGCCAGCACGCCCAAGAGGGGCGATTGCCACCTAACCCGATTGCGGGTCGAGCGCAGCCTCAATGGACGTTCGGGTTTGACAAAAGGAACTTGTATTCCGAGTTCGACAATGCAGGTGCAAATTGCAAGTCGTCGTCCATGTAAAGACGCGGATCACGAAGATCGGTGCTCAACCCCGCCCAGCCGTTCATCGAAACGGATGATTGGGAGCTACCGGTCGTCGAGCACGCTGAAAGGGCGACCATCAACGTCGCACACAGGATGATGCCCAGTAATGCCCTCATCGCGCCTCCTAGTAAAAAACCTACGCCTGCGCAAGGCGTTGGCTGCAGTACATCTAGCGCGGCCAACGCTTGTCCGCCAGGCAAATTTAAGTATATACCTCGCGGCACTTCCGGGTCGTGCGCATTTGCGAATTGCAACAAGAAACCCTGGCCACCCACCCCCGGACAATCAGGCGTGTCATGACGAGCTGGCAAGGGCAGGCATTCGCTGACGCACCTCCATCCAACGCCCTGCCCTCGGTTGCGCGGCGGGCACCGTCAACCAGGCGCGAAAGCAAACTCACTTTGTCATTGATCGAAATCGCCATCGACTCGTCCTGGACGTAAATCGGTAGCCAAGCAGGATGGGGCTGCGCTCAAGCGAAGAAGCGCGCACCGCTTATCGCAACCGTGTTGCAGTAACAATCCTGTTGCAGTAAAGTGCCCGGGTGAAGCGCACTACCCGCTCCCCTTTCGCAGAAATTGAGGCCGCCATTCGGGGCATGGGGGCGCGTGTCACATCGCCACGAGTGAGGGTTCTCAGCCTGCTTCGAACGGTCCCTGCGCCGGTCAGCCACCGTGATATCGAGGAGAGCCTTGGGCGCGAGGCGTTGCCCGGAATTGATCGGGTAACGCTTTACCGTGTGCTCGATTGGCTCTGCGATCATGGCCTAGCCCACAAGGCCGCCGATGCCCACGGCGTTTTCCGGTTTTCGGCGCTTTCCGTCAATAGCGAGCACGGCAAGCACGTGCACTTTCGATGCACCGAATGTGGCGGAGTCCGCTGCCTGGATATGAAATTGCCAAAGCCACCCTTGCTACCCAAGGGATTTCGCCTGACCAGTGTAGAACTGGACATCCGCGGGCAGTGCTCTGGCTGCGCAAGCAGGCATTTATGAACCTACTGCTGCAGATTTTGGCGGCCAGCCTGCTTGGCGGGATACTTAGCATGCTGGTCGCGGCAATGCTCACTTTCGGCCTGCCGCGGCACTGGCTGACCGGAATGGTCAGTTTCTCGGCGGGCGTCCTGCTCGCCACCGCGCTTCTTGACTTGCTGCCGGAGGCGCTCGCAAGTGGGCTCGCAGCAAATTCCATGTTTTCCTATTTGCTGGTGGGCCTGCTCGGGTTTTTCCTGCTGGAAAGGACCGCCCTTTGGCGGCACCAGCACGAGGATCACATCAAAGACGATCATCATTCCGTGGGCACTGCGGCGCCCATGATAATTATTGGCGACGCCGTTCACAATTTGACCGACGGTGCGGTGCTGGCCGCAGCCTTTCTAGCCGATACCCGAGTTGGTTGGATTACGGCGCTTGCCATCATCGCCCATGAGATTCCGCACGAGGCAGGTGCTTTCGCATTGTTGCTGGCGGCCGGCTGGAGCAAAGCGAAAGCCCTCGTTTGGAACGCCATATCCGGGCTCACGTCTGCCGTCGGCGGTGTAATTGGCTATTACTCGCTCGAGGGCGCCCGTGTCTGGGTTCCGCCGATCCTGACCATTGCCGCGGCCAGCTTCATCTACATCGCCGTGTCGGACCTTATGCCGTGGTTGCTGCGCCAACGTGGAACGTTTGCCTGGCATGGTGCATTCATGGCAGCCGGCGTCACGCTCGTGCCCGTGGGCATTCGATTTCTCCATTGATGAGCGAACATGAAACCGGCAAAGCGTCTGTACCTCTGGATTTTCATTTCCTGTCTGTTTAGCGCCCCTGCCATCGCACACGGCCCCGGTCCGCACGTGCACGGGGTGGCAAGCTTGCAGGTCGCCGTGGATGGCAACACCCTGACGCTGCATCTGGAGAGCCCGCTCGACAACCTCCTGGGATTCGAGCATGTCGCTCGCACCGAAAAGGAAAAGGGCGCGGTTCGCGACATGGCAGCAAGGCTGAACAAGGCAGACACGCTGTTTGCTCCGACGCCCGAAGCCCAATGCAAAGCGGTTTCCGTGGATCTGGAATCCCCGGTGCTCCAGCCGGCCAAAGCGGCGGACAGCAGCGGCCATGCCGACTTGGACGGCGATTTTGTCTTTCGCTGCGAGCACCCGGAGATCCTGCGCACCATTGACGTAACGCTATTCAATGGTTTTCCGAACCTGAGGCAGATAGATGTGCAGGTGGCAACTTCGATTGGGCAAGCAGCCGCCAAGCTCACCCAAAAGCAGCGGCGGGTTAGCTGGTAGTTGGGGCTCATGTCCGAACCTATTATCGGGATTGAAAATCTCGTCTTCCGCTGGTCGGCGGGAGTCGATCCCTGCCTCGATATCGCCTCCTTTGAGGTCCAGGCCGGAGAGCGCATTTTCCTGCACGGCCCCAGTGGCAGCGGCAAAAGCACGTTGCTGGGCTTGTTTGGCGGCGTTCTGGTACCCGAACGGGGTCGGCTGAATTTGCTGGGCGTGGAACTGACGAAATTGAGCTCCGCCGGCCGCGACCGCTTTCGCGCTGATCATGTGGGTTTCATTTTTCAACAGTTCAACCTCATTCCGTATCTTTCGGTCATTGACAACGTACTGCTGCCCTGCCGCTTCTCGGCCATACGCCATGCCCGCGTGCAGGAGGGAGGACGCACGCCGCGAAGCGAGGCCGAGCGGCTGCTTTCCCATCTCGATCTGGCCGCAGCGCTGCACGACCGAACCGCAACCCAGTTGAGCGTGGGGCAACAGCAGCGCGTCGCCGCGGCCCGGGCACTGATTGGTCAACCGGAGCTCGTCATCGCCGACGAACCCACTTCTTCCCTTGATGCGGAGCGGCAGATCGCATTCCTCGATCTGCTGTCCCGGGAATGCGTCGAGGCCGGGAGCGCACTTGTCTTTGTCAGTCATGACCGGCGCCTGGCAGCGGGCTTTAGCCGCGAAATCGACTTGCCCTCGATCAATCGCTGCGCTGCGGAAGGCGCACCGGTGTGAGGCATTTACTCTTCCTCGCAACACGTAGCGCGTGGAATCGGCGCCTAACGCTCGGTCTCACGCTGGTATCGGTTGCCCTGAGCGTCACCCTGCTGCTTGGCGTTGCGCGCGTGCGCCAAGAGGCCAGAGACAGCTTCGCCCAATCCGTATCGGGCACCGATCTCGTTGTCGGCGCCAGAACGAGCCCCGTTCAACTGATGCTCTATGCCGTGTTCCGCATCGGCGAGGCCACCAACAATATTCGCTGGCAGAGCTATCAGGCCCTTGCCAGTCACCCGGAAGTCGCATGGACCATCCCCCTATCTCTTGGAGACTCCCATCACGGCTTTCCCGTGCTCGGGACTTCCAGTGCTTACTTCGAGCATTTCCGCTACGGCTCAAGCCAGGGGTTAGCGTTGGCTGCAGGCAAACCCTTCGCTGACGTTTTCGATGCCGTGCTGGGTTCCGAAGTGTCGGAGCATCTTGGCTACCATCTTGGCGATCACATCACGCTCACCCACGGCATGGGCGGCGAAGGCCTGGCCGAGCATGCCGATAAGCCTTTCACCGTGGTTGGCATTCTTGCGCCTACTGGAACGCCGGTGGATCGCACGGTGCACATCAGCCTTGAGGCCATGGAAGCGATCCACCTCGACTGGCAAAGCGGCGCGCCAATCCCGGGGTTCTCGATTCCCGCAGAATATGTACGCAAATTCGATCTGACGCCAAAGGAAATCACGGCGATGCTCGTCGGTCTGAAAAGCCGGGCGGCAGTATTTAAGATGCAACGTTATATCAACGACTATGCGCCCGAAGCGCTACTCGGGGTTCTTCCTGGAGTCGCCCTGGACCAACTGTGGGAGGTAGTTGGCATCGCAGAACGAACACTGTTGGCAGTGTCCGCGATGGTGGTCGTTGTCGGATTGACCGGTCTGACGGCCGTCATCCTTGCCAGCCTTGGCGAGCGTCGTCGTGAGCTGGCCATCCTCAGATCGGTGGGTGCGAAGCCCAGCGACGTCTTTTTACTGCTAACAGCGGAAGGGCTTTGCGTTACGGTTCTTGGCGCACTGATTGGCGTGATATTGCTCACGCTGTTAACGGCATTGCTTGCTCCGTTCGCGCAATCGCACTTTGGTCTGGTGATCCAGCCTGAGTGGATTTCCGTGGAAGAATTCATGCTGCTTCTCTCGGTGGTCGGTGTCGGATTATGCGCAAGTCTCGTGCCCGGATACCGCGCCTACAAACTTTCGCTGGCGGACGGCCTTACTCCTCGGCTTTGAAGGATTCGGTATGCGCCAACTTTTCTTGTTCCTACTTTTGGCAGGGACCCTTGCGTGGGCAGGAGACGAAATCCCGGCACTGGACGCCAAGTCTGACTACAAGATTGGTGATCGACTCGCCCAGCCCGCCTCGTCGTCGCCGTCTGGCTATAGGGAGACGGGGTGGGATGACTTGCTACCCAAGAACTGGGATCCGATGAAGGAATTACGCGCCCTCAATCTGGGCGCTCTCGCAGACGCTGACCCTCGTGCCACAAAGGTGTTGCAAAAAATGCGGGAGCTCTGGGACAGTGCCCCGGTCGAGCCTTCGCTGCGGGGCGAGCGCATTCGCATCGCAGGTTTCATGGTGCCATTGGAGCGCAAAGGGCACCAAGTAACAGAGTTCCTCCTGGTACCTTATTTCGGGGCCTGCATCCATGTTCCCCCACCACCTGCCAACCAGATCATTCACGTGCTCACCAGCAAGCCTTTGAAAGACGCTCAGGCCATGAATGCGTTCTGGGTTAGCGGAACAATGGACATTGACCACACCGACTCGGCCTGGGGAGCGTCGGGATACAAAATGAAGGCGGACGTTGTCACTCCTTACAAGGAAAAACGCTAGGCGAGAACATGCGCCCGCCCCGAGTGAAACGGATTTGCGCATTTTTGCTGGCACTCATTGTCAGTGGCTACTCCCGGGTGTCGTTCGCCTCGGAGATCGCGTGCATCGATGAAGTTGAGTATGAGAGGATCAGCAAGGCCTATGCAGACTTGAGCTCCAAATATGACATGTTGGCCGTCGCGCAGGAGCTCTATGACCTGAGCATGGAAACAAAGGATCTTAAGCAACAGGTTGCCGCCTGCCAGAAGAATCTCAAGGAATCGGACCAGCAAGCGTGCGACGAGCTAGTCAGGCAGTACAAGACAAAGCAGACTCGGCGGGACGCCGTGACCGTTCGCTTTAACGCGGCCACGGACATGCAGGACTACATTGCCACGCTCAAGCTAAAAATGGACCGGCCGCGCTGCCAAAAATAGCGTCTCCCGATAGGAGCTGCACTACAGGCTGCGGTCCAGATATCTGAGAAAAATAAATAATTGATCTTTAGTGTGCGGATTGAGTTCTGGGTCCAATGGAAGAGCAACACGCTCAGGAAAGAGATGGAAAGATCCGATTTCATCAAACGAATCATCGCTTGCCGAAAGCGCCGATGTAACAGAGGGCGATCACCGGCGCGCGCAGATTACGCAACCGCGGTATGCCTCGACCAGCCGCGGCCTAGAGTTTCCGCGCGACATAAAGCTGCCGCCGCAAGCCAATTTCGAGAAGATCTGGATTGATCTGGATTAGATACAAACTTCGTGCTTCGTACTGGAAATTGGTGCTTGCGTCGTCCAAAAGTCTTGGTCAAAGCAGATTTAATCCGATTTAGACTGCGCATCTCGTAAGAAGTCGGAGCATGGATTTTGCTCGGACCGCAACCTAGCGCACCTGGTGCCAGCTGGTACGTGTCGCTCGGAGCTGGGCGATGGACGACCTGGCCTAGGATTTGTCGATGAAAAGAGCGGTTTTCGCGCTATCGGGCTTCGTCCTCGTGGTGACCCTTTGCATCGTTGTTGTTCGCACTCCAGCACTGTCCCGCGATTTCCTTGGACCTGTCACCAGGTTTTGGTTTTTGCATCGTTCAACCTTCATGGGACCGAGCGAAGCGGGCGTAGCGTTTCGCGAAATTAGGTGGTACGAACTGGGTCCCAAGAACTGGGATCCTTACAAGCAGCTTTGGGAATTGCAACGGGACATGCCAAAGATGTCGGATGCGGATCCTCGCGCGATCGCGATGCTCAAGAAGGTGCACGAAATCTGGGCCAACGCACCCACGAACAGCGAGCTGGATCGCGCTTCGATTCGCATCGTGGGCTACATCGTTCCGCTGGAACAAAGCAAAATCGGCATCAAGGAGTTCCTGCTAGTGCCATACTTCGGGGCCTGCATTCACACGCCACCACCACCGTCGAATCAGATTATCCATGTCATGTCGAGAGAGACAGTGTGGGAATGCGCGCAATGGACACAGCATGGGTGAGCGGTACGCTGACGATCGAGCGCAGCGACTCGAAGATGGGGCAAAGCGGTTATTTCCTGGATGCCGCTTCGGTTGAGCGGTATATCCGACCCGAAAGTTTCTAGCGCCGACGCCAGAAAGCAGGGTCCTTAACAATCGACGAACGACGTGCTGGCATGGATGAAGCAATGTTTCATAGACCGGTTCAATGTCGTCGAGCGGAATTTGGACCGCTATCTGCCGAACGGAACGACGGCGAAGACGGGTGGCGGTTGACGTGGCAGGTGCTCCCGACGGCGCAGCGCGCGACTTTGCGGGTCTATATTTTCGGATTACCTTAGCGCGTCACTGGCGCATCAGTGTGGGTACTTGGACTGGGTACGAACTTCTGCGCCCGCGCGCCGGTGATGTCCCCAATGTAGACGGATCCTTCCGAATCGATCGCGAGACTATGAGCCATCTTGAAGCGCCCAAATCGCGCGATCGGGGTGCCATCGGGCTGGAGAACGACGAAGGCGGAACGGCCAGGTGGCGCTTGGTCACCTCCATCGGCGACGAACGCTGTCCCGGATTGATCAATTGCGACGGCGTACGGCCGTCCGATTTCACCCCCTTTCCACTGACGTAAGAAATGTCCCGAAGCATCGAATACCTGCACGCGTTGGTTCGATCGATCGGCCACGTAGACCCTACCGGCAGCATCCAGCGTAATTCCGTGTGGAAGGTCAAACTGCCCGGGGCCAGTGCCCTTCGTACCCCACTGGAAAAGAAAGCTGCCATCGGCCGCAAATTTCATGACCCGAGTATTTCGGTAGCCATCGCTCACATAGAACGAACCATCGGGGGAAACCGCTACCGCAGTGGGTCGATTGAAATGACGGCTGTCGTGCCCCGCTACGCCGCGTTCGCCGAGGGTAAGCAAGAGGTGGCCATCGGGGGAAAACTTGTAGACCTGCTGGAGCGCCAAGTCCGTCAGCCAGACGTTGTCGTGATCATCAATACTCAGCCCGTGCGGCATGGCGAACAGGTTCGCACCCCAGCGCTGGCGCAGCACGCCAGTGTGGCCATCGAATACTTCAATCGTCGGCCGGGAAATTGTCGTCAACGCAAGCACATCAGAGCCCGGCCATTTGCGATTTGCGCGGTGAAATACAAAAACGTTGTTGTGTGAATCAACCGCCACACCAGCGACCGAACCTAGCACCTCTCCCGCCGGTAAGACAGGCCAACCGGGGACGACGCGATAGTCAAGCTCTGTAGCGTGTTCGTCGGCATGTGGTCTGGTCGAATCCGCACCAAACGCTGCAGCCGAGGCAAGAATCAGTGCAACCGCGCCTATCTGTCGCAGTATAGTCATTCGAAGCTCCGATCTGCCTTCTGGTGGACGTCACACGGCTGGATCATGTCTGGGCGAATCGAAAAAAATTCAAGAAATTGGACTTTCCGCTATTGAGACCAAACTTCGACGACGGCAATTTCCCGCGGCCTGCCGACCGCTGCGACGCATGTTACCGACCACCAAGGTCGGCATCCACCCCGAACGCTAACGGCTGGCGCAAAGCCGTTGCATCGGCGGTGCCCGACCCAAGGCCGCATTCCGAATTCGAGACAAACATGATTCGAGGGGTCGTGGAGCGAAGACCGCCGCCATCTGCCTCCGCGTTGGTCATTGGTGACCTAACGCGTGGAAGCGGTCGATTCAATCTTGGGCAGGGGGTCGTGGGAACGGCTGTCGGCGTTGGCGCCGCATGCAGCAATCTTCTGGCTGGAGTCGTAGCACGGTCTGCCGGATTCAATGCCAGCTTTGTCACATTGGCCGCCATTGCGCTTTGCGCATTGCTGCTCTTTGCCGTCGCAATGCCCGAAACCCGCGGTGGCACAAAGCGATGCTCGATTCCGGCGCCGGTAGTGGCTTGATTCGGCTGAAGGTCACGACGAAATCATGATGAGTCAAACCACTTTTGCACTGCCGCGAGCCCGGCTTCGACGGCTCGCACCCAACAGCGACAACTGGCTGCTTTGGATTCTCGCATCGGCTGCCGTCGCGTTTGCGCTGATTCGACCTCAACCGCCCATGTCGGAATTGCGCCTCATCGACTGGAACACCGTGGGCGCCTTGACCGGACTGATGGTCTTGACCAAGGGTATGGAGTTGAGCGGCGCTCTTCAGATTGCCGCGCGTCGATTGCTCGCGCGAGCTACCGATCTGCGGCAACTGGTGCTGTTGTTGGTCGCGCTTGCCGCGTCTTCGTCTGCAGTCGTTACCAACGATGCCAGCCTTTTCCTCTTCGTGCCGCTGACGAAAGCGCTTGCCGGCAATGCTCAAATTCCGCTGGCACGGGTAGTGACCTACGAGGCTTCAGCCGTGAATGCCGGTTCGGCGCTTACGCCAATCGGCAACCCACAAAACATCTTTCTATGGCAGCAGTCGGGAATGGATTTCGCCCGTTACACGCTGATGATGGTACCGACAGCAGGAATCATGCTGACGCTGCTGGTTGCGACGGTCATCCTGCTGGTGCCTCGGACATCGATCGAAAAGCAGATGACAGGTCCGACCAGATCCCGCTCACCCCATCTATTTTGGACGTCCCTAGGTCTCTTTGGCGGCTTTCTCCTCGCACTGGAATTTCACTTCCTGCTTCCCGCCTTGTTGGTCGTTTTGATCATCTACGCGACGCTCTTTCGCCGGGTCCTAGCCGACGTCGACTGGGCGCTATTGCTGATCATTGCCTTGATGTTCGTCGATCTGCGCCAGCTTGCCGATCTGCCAACGGTCTCATCCTGGTTTCGTGCCTTACCTCTGGGTTCTGGCCTGCAAACGTACGTGTCAGCAATCGTGACGTCGCAGCTCATCAGCAATGTGCCCGCCGCGGTCGTGTTGGAGCGCTGGGCTCATCATCTTCCCGCCTTGGCGAGCGGCGTCAGCATCGGCGGCCTGGGTCTTTGCATCGGCTCGCTCGCAAATCTCATTGCCCTCCGCCTGGCCGGGGCGCCGGGCGGACTGTGGGAGTTTCACAGGGTATCGATCCCGATGCTGCTGATCTCGGGCGCGGCGGGTGCCCTACTCTGGTCCACGTAGTTCGCCGGTGAAAGCCCGGCTCCATGGGAATCTCTCTCGTCCGCCAACGCGCGGTCTCGCCTTTGAAACCTGCCTGTAGAGGTGCAGCATGAACCTGGACCACCAACCCCGTCCGAATCGATTCCGCGTTGAAGGTCGCCTCGAATACGGTCGGACTCGACGTTATTAAGGCCCAGCAGCTTCACTCGTTCCGTCGTCTTGGCACGGTTAATGCTCTCGTACATGCGCAAGCTAAACAACTTATGTAGCGATCAGAGCAACCGTTCTCTTTAAAGGGGATAAAAATGGACGACGCTGACAAGAGGTTGGCCATCGCGGCATTGAATCGCATTATGGAAACGGAATTGGCAGGTGTGGTGCGTTACACACACTATTCACTGATGGTCTTTGGCTACAACCGAATCCCTATCGTTTCCTGGCTGAAGGACAACGCCACCGAGGGGCTCGCCCACGCTCAGAAGGCCGGCGAACTGCTTACCTTGTTGGGAGGTCATCCCTCCTTAAAGATCGGCGCGTTGCTGGAAACCGAAAAGCACGACATAGGCGAGATCCTGCGAGAGAGCCTGGATCTGGAGCAGACCGCCCTCAAGACCTACTACGATCTGCTCAAGATCGTCACAGGGAAGTCCGTGCTGTTGGAAGAGTACGCACGCGAGATGATTGTGCAGGAAGAAATGCATCACGACGAGATCGACAAGATGTTGCGGCGACCCGGAGAAACCGCACCGTTTCATTACTGACCGTCGTGGCCGCAGGCGTGACTTACTATCGGCACTCCCCCGACAGCAATTGGTTGCTGTAATTCGAAGCACCAAATTGATTGACGCACGCCGGAGTGCGAAGAGCACAAGCATGGTGCTGCCTTGCACCGTCATAGAGCTATTCGTGGTAGGGCCCGCGATAAGAAACACTGAAAACGTAACGCAAGAGATGGTGGCTACCGCCGGATTGCTGCTCGTGATCCTAAGGGCGCCTGCCAGCCGCGTCGCAGCGATGGTGGCGTGCTACATCGGGGCGGCATACTGGTTCACCTCTTCGACATCATTTGCGAATCCCGCCGCAGCGTTCGGTCGGATGTTCAGCGACAGCTTTGCCGGCATTGCGCCGTCCAGCGTGCCGGGTTTTATGGCGGCCGAGCTCGCCGGCGCTGCCATCGGCGTCCTCATTCACAGGGCGGTGAGCGCAAAGGCGAATGAGGCCCTCGTCCTTCCGCTCGCGGACCAGGAGCCTTCGTAGACCGCCGATGGAGAAAATCTCATTGCGGCCGGCAACCAATCGCGATTGGCACTCCATTGGATTGCTGCTTTACGAAAACAAATTGCCGCAAGAGGGTGCCCGCGAGCACTTGGCGCACTTCGTTGTTGCCACGACGGACGGCGTCATTGTCGGTTGCGCTGGTGCCGAGCTTTATGGAGACATAGCACTCTTGCGCTCCGTCGCCATCGTGCCCCTCTTGCACGGTAAAGGCATCGGCAAAATGCTGGTGAACCGACTGATCCAAGAAGCGAAAGAGCGGAAGATTGCGAAAATTTATCTGTTAACGATAAGCGCACAAGAATACTTCGAGCATTTTGGCTTCCAGCCGGAGCTCATCGACAAAGCTCCCCAGTCTTTGAAAGCTTCTGCCGAGTTTCAAGGCGCATGCCCTGCGGGGGCGACATTCATGTCCTTGACCTTGGGATCCTCGCGATACCCGCTCTGACGAGGGCCGAAAGCTGTCGCCCACTGCGTCGCAAGCGGACCCATTTCGTCGAGGGTCATGGATTTCCTTCGTGCCGCCTCCAAGCAACCTGCCTCGAGGAGGTTCAGGAGGCGGAAACCAGTCTGTCTACCATTCGATTGTCGGCCGCTATGCTCTTGCGGCTCATTGGATCCCGCCCTGCGCCAATGGCCGGGTGGACGCTCTTGCGCGTCAGGCCGCTCGCGCGACCCTTTTTAATGCGCTTGACGCTGTTCGTGGATCTGGTCGAGTCTCAGCGCGATGCGATCATCGATCACCTCTTGGATAGCAAGGCAAGGATGTCCGCGGCGGTGACGGGCTTGCTAAAATAATAGCCCTGCAGCGCATCGCAGGACATATCTTTCAAAATTTGCATCTGTTCGAGCGTCTCCACGCCTTCTGCCGTCACGCTGAAATCAAGGCTCTTGGCAAGGGAGAGGATGGCGCGCACGATGGCCCGGTCCTTGTCCTCGCCCGGCAGAGCCATCACGAAGCGTTGGTCGACCTTCAGGGCATTGAGCGGCATGTCCCGGAGATGGCCCATCGAGGAATAACCGGTACCAAAATCGTCCATCGCGACACTCACTCCAGCGTCTCGCAGGGCCTGGAGCGTCGCGATGCCCCCGGCTTCCATCACCGCACCTTCCGTGATTTCCAGTTCCAGAAGGTCGGGAGTCAACCCGGTCCAGGACAGCGTCTCGAGAATCGTGTTGATCAGATTCGGGTCCCGGAACTGCATCGGCGACAGGTTGACCGCAACGCGCACGCGGTGCCCGTCACGCTGCCAGCGCACCGCGTCGGCACAGGCCGTGCGCAGCACCCACTCGCCAATGGGAATGATCAAGCCGTTTTCCTCGGCGAGTGGAATGAAATCCAGAGGCGGGATCAAGCCCTGCTCCGGATGCTGCCAGCGAATGAGGGCTTCGACCGCCAGTACGCGGCCCTGTTGAAGATCGAACTGCGGTTGATACAGCAGGTAGAACTCGTCCCGTGCCAGCGCCAGACGCAGGTTGCTTTCCAGCGTCATGCGCTGCACGGCCTGCTCGGTCAGCGAGACGCTGTATAGCTGGCAGTTGTCGCGGCCCCGGTCCTTGGCGTGATACATCGCCGTGTCCGCGTTCTTGAGAAGCGCCAGTGCATTTTCGCCGTTGTGGGGGTAGAGTGCGATCCCGATGCTGGTCGTCACCACCATTTCACGCTTGTCCAGCAGGAACGGTCGGCGAATCAGGTCGCGGATGCGATGCGCGATGACCAGCGCATCTTCCGGTCGCGCGATGTCCTGTATCAGTGCGGTGAATTCGTCGCCACCCAGGCGGGCGAACCCCAGGTCGGCCTGCGCAGCGGAGGGGCGCGCCACCAGGTCCGAGGGGCGCAGCCCCTGGCGCAACCGGTCCGCCACCAGCTGCAGGACCAGGTCCCCAGAGCGGTGTCCCATGGTGTCGTTGATGTTCTTGAACCCATCCAGATCCATGAATAGGACACCCAGATTGCGCCCGTCCAGCCGGGCACGCGCGATTTCCCGATCAACTCTCTCGAGGAAGGACTGCCGGTTGGGCAAACCGGTCAAGGTGTCGAAGTAGGCAAGCTGGCGAATTTTTTGCTCGGCCGCCTGGAGGTCTAGCAAGTTCTGGAACCCGCGACACAGGTATCTGACACGATGACCGATCAGTGCCCAGTTGATGGGTTTGGCGAAGAAGTCGGTGGCGCCGGCGTGGTACGCCTTGTCCACCGAATCCACGTCGTCCATGCCGGTCACCATGACGATCGGCAGCAACTCACCGACCTCGGCCCGCAGCGCCGTGCAAATTTCGTGTCCGTTGCGGCCCGGCATATCCACGTCGAGCAGGACCATATCGCTAGGGTGCTGGCGGAACTTGTTCAGGGCATCTTCGCCGTCGACGGCCGTTTCGACGTCGAATCCCGCCTTGAGGAGCGCCACGCGCATCAGCATCAGCGTGGCGGCATCGTCGTCAACGACCAGGATCCGCGTCGGCGGCGCCATGAGCCGGCTCCCGGCGGTATCGCAGGCCTGCGCGCCGCAGGGCGCTTGTGCTCCAGCCGGGTGCTGCGACCCATCCATCACGGCGATATCCCCTTCCAAAATGGCGGGCCCGGCGCCTTCGCAAGAATCGTCCGATGGTTCATTTTTCAAGCTTGGCGCGAGTCGGTTTCTGAGGTGGAAATCTGCGACCAGAACGTCCGTCCGGCGACGTCTCAATCCGCGCGCGCGCTCTCTCCCCTCTCTATCGGCACCGGCAGGTAGGACCCTAAGTTTTTATTTCCACCTGAAACTGACCAGTTATGGAGTGAACCGATCGGGATGGAACGGTCCCTACTATGAAAATGGGGCACGCGGCCTTGGTCAGTGCGATTGCGCTGACGATGGCAACGCTCGCTTCTTAGGTATCTTTAAGCTACTGCGATGCGGGGCGGCTTAATTGGGGGAATCGTTTCCATCTACTGTAGAGCCGCTGTTGCAACACCGACCTGGGAATGGGATAACGAATCCGCTGAAAGGAGACTAGGAGACATGAGCAAGCGTCGAGATTTTGTAATGAAATTCGTTCCTTTGGCAGCTGCTGTTGCGGCGCTACCGCGCGTTGCGCTTGCGGATGTCCCGGTCCTGACCGAGGACGACAAGATGGCCGTTACTATGGGTTTCCGGCTGACGACGGAAAACGCCGATGAGAAGAAATATCCCAAGCACGCGACGGACCAGTTTTGCGCGAGGTGCCTGCACTTTACTTCGCCAGGCGCCGACTCCGCGCGTTGCGATCTATTCAACAAGATTGTTCCCAAAGGCGGCTGGTGCAGCGGCTTCTCCAAGCGTCCGTAATTCAATGTCAAACGATATCGTCAACTATCGAAGAAGGTCCCGACAATGCCTATCGAAATTCTGGTTCCCATTGGAATATTCGTGATCGGAATGATCATCTCGAATATCATGAGCTCCGCTGCGGTCAAGGTCGTGGAAGAACAACAGAAACGTAAATGATGCGATCGTTGCGCGCCGCGCAAGCGAAAAAAGGCGCGGACCGTATCGGTCCTTTTTTCTGCTATCAGATCAACATCGGCCTAGCGCCGGGATCGCGCGCCGGGCTCACCACGTTGCGGCTATGACAGGCCACTTGCGCGAAATGAAATAGATCGCGGTAGCCAAGGCCAGCACATGCAGCAGATGTTTCAGCATTCGCGCCGAGCTATTTCGGCTTTCGCCATCAACCGGCACAGGCGTCACATCGAGATCATTCCCGCCATCACTGGCTATGTCCGGCAAAAGGATATTTTGACCCTGCCTCGAACGACAGGTTCTAGGCCGAAGCCGGTCTCACGATCGCGACGCACGGCGGACATTCCAACGACCGCAATGCGCAACCTCGGACCGGACGTTAGCGATGGGATTATTCGAGCCGCGAGCCTTCACCGCTATTGGTGCTCGCCCCAAAATTACTTGGGGCGCGCAACGGGGAAGACTGGAGGCGGAGGTCGGAATCGAACCGGCGTACACCGATTTGCAGTCCGCTGACACGACAAGAAAATCAACGGCTTAGCGAATTTGCCACCCTTTTTTTGGGTGGTCGCGCTGATTCAGTAACAAATATTTCGTAAAGCGGAATTTTTGAGGAGCGCTGTTACAAAATCGGTGCGATAAGAATTTGGAGGTCTTGATTCGTAGCCAAGT
>Ga0209517_10003948_pt1 | contig 19788 bp, 11 predicted proteins | sample PeaSoiMetSII2010_FD_187695 | JGI IMG/M metagenome (GOLD analysis project Ga0209517, IMG submission 187695) | Peat soil microbial communities from Weissenstadt, Germany - SII-2010 (SPAdes) (version 2) | ecosystem: Environmental > Terrestrial > Soil > Wetlands > Peat | place: Germany...
TCGCGGCCGACACCGTGGATCGCATTGCCGGCGTGGTTCCGGAGACGTATTGGTCGGATTGGAAGAAGCTGCTTTCGGCGCCGCATCCCATCTTCGGATTGCGCGCCATGCAGGATTCCGGCACGCTGGCCGCGGCCATTCCCGAGTGGAGCAAGATCGAGTTCCTGGTGGTGCGCGATTTCTATCATCGCTACACCGTTGACGAACATACGCTGGTGGCGATCGCGTCGCTCGACTCGATCGCGGATCCGCGCTTCGCCGATCTCTATGCCGAAATCGAAGACCCCGCGCTGCTCCATTTTGCGATTCTGATGCACGACATCGGCAAAGGATCACGGGTCGATCATGTAGACGAGTCTTTGCGGATCGCGCGCCAGGTGCTGGAACGCTTTGGCGCTCCCGAAGCGGATCGCGCCGCCGTGGAATTTCTGGTGGCGCGCCACCTGGATCTTTCCACCGTGATGACCTCGCGCGATCTTCACGACGGCGCCACGGCCCGGATGCTCGCCGCGCGTGTGGGAACCGTGGAGCGGCTGAAGCAGCTCACCATGATGACCTACGCCGACATCAGCGCCGTGAATCCGCAGGCGATGACGCCCTGGCGTCTGGAACAGCTCTGGCAAGTGTATCTCCTCGCCTACGCCGAGTTAACTAGGGAGCTGTACGGGGAGCGCATTCATGATCGAACTCCGTTCCTCGAAGGGCTTCCGGTTCGCTATCTGCATACGCACTCTCAAGCCGAGATCGATATTCACCTGGCGATGGTGCGGCAGCTCAAAACGCGCCCGGTCTCCATCGAGATCGCGCATGAGCGCGGCATTTACCGCTTGACGTTGCTGACCGAAGATCGCCCCGGACTCTTCGCGTCGGTTGCTGGAGCAATCTCCAGCTTCGGACTCAGCATTCTGAAAGTCGAGGCATTTTCAAATGCGCAGCACATTGTCGTCGACACCTTCACCTTCGCCGACCCGCATCGTACGCTGGAGCTCAACCCATCCGAAATTGAACGGCTACGCGGCATCGTTCGTCGCGTCGTCGAAGGGAAGCAAGATGTGGCGGAGCTTCTCCGCGGGCGTCCCAAGCCGATGCTCCCATCGCGCGCGGCGCATTTGAAGCCTCGCGTGGTGTTGAACAACGACGCATCTCAGACCGCGACGTTGATCGAAATTGTCGCCGAAGATCGGCCAGGACTCTTGTATGACCTCACCCGCGCGATCAGCGCGGCAGGTTGCAATATTGAGGTCGTGCTGATCGATACGGAGGCGCACAAAGCCTTGGACGTTTTCTACGTCACGATAGGCGGACGCAAGCTGGACGCCGAGCTCGGGATGCGCCTGAAGACCGACCTCGTCGCTGCATGTTCCACTGGCGTTTAAGCCAACAGCCTGGTTGTGCCTATACAGAGGAACACAAGCGATGACGCGTGAGCTTGTGGTGACTGAAGCTCCCTACATCATCCCCTATCGGGTCCGGCGACGGAGGCTGGAGCCACGGACGCCAAAAGTGGCCCGTGAAGTTTTAAGTCTTCAAATACCCATCCATCGCTGCCGCCGCACCGCGTCCTTCCGCGATCGCCCACACCACCAGCGATTGTCCCCGCCGCGCATCGCCAGCCGCGAAGACTCCAGGAACCGATGTCTGGTAATCCTTAGTAGCGATGTTGCCCCGCGCATCCAACGCCGCCCCGAAATTCGCGGTTGGACCTGTAAATCCCATGGCGAGCAATACCAGATCCGTTTCCAAGGTGTACTCGGCGCCCGTGGAATCGCCCACGCGAACATAGTGCAATCGCTCCACCGATCCATTCCCGGAGAACCGGGTGGTCGCGACCGCCCACTGCCGCTCGCCGCCCTCTTCGTGCGAGCTTTCCATGCGCATCTGCAAAGGCCACAGCGGCCAGGGCGTCGACGCGGCGCGCTCGGCCGGCGGCGCAGGCATAATTTCGAATTGATGGACCGACGCCGCCCGCTGCCGGTGCGAAGTTCCCAGGCAATCGGCTCCCGTATCGCCTCCGCCGATGATCACTACCCGCTTTCCGGTCGCTAGAATAGCCCGCGCCTCGTCGACCGCGTCGCCAGCCACGCGCCGATTCTGCTGCGGCAGGAAATCCATCGCAAAATGGATTCCCTTCAAATCGCGCCCTGGAACCGCAAAATCGCGCGGCCGCTCAGCGCCGATGGCAATCAGCACGGCATGGAAATCGCGCCGTAAATCCGTGGCCGAAGTCACTTCCGTGTTGGTGACGAACTCGACGCCCTCTGCGGACATCTGCTCGATGCGCCGGTCGATCCAGCGTTTTTCCATCTTGAAGTCCGGAATGCCGTAGCGCAGCAGACCTCCCACACGGTCGCTTTTCTCGAACACCGTCACCCAGTGTCCGGCGCGCGCCAACTGCTGCGCGGCCGCGAGCCCAGCCGGTCCCGACCCGATCACGGCTACCCGCTTTCCGGTGCGCGCGGCCGGCGGCTCCGGACGAATCCATCCCTGCGCGAATCCGTGATCGACAATCGAGCACTCAATCGCCTTGATCGCCACCGGAGGCTTATTGATCCCGAGCACGCACGCCGCTTCGCACGGCGCCGGACAAACGCGACCCGTAAATTCAGGAAAGTTATTCGTCGCGTGCAGAGCGCGCAGCGCGTCCCGCCACTGATCGCGATAGACCAGATCGTTCCAGTCGGGAATCACGTTATTGAGAGGGCAGCCGGTGTGGCAGAACGGAACGCCGCAGTCCATACACCGCGCGGCCTGGCGCTGGACGTTTTCAGCGGGAAAATCCTGGTAAATTTCGAACCAGTCGTTCACGCGTTCGGCCACTGGACGGCGGCGCGGAGTCTCCCGCTCGAATTCCAGGAAGCCGGTGCTCTTACCCATGCGATACCGTCTCCATGCCTCGCGCGCGAAGCACGCGTTTGTATTCCCGCGGAAACACCTTCACGAATTTTGGAAGCATCGCGTCCCAAGTCTCCAGAATCCAGTTCGCGCGCGGGCTTCCCGTGTCTTCGGCGTGCCGAGCGATCCAGTACCGCAGCGTCTCGATGTCGGCTGGATCTTCCACCGGTTCCAGGTCGACCGTCGCGAGATTGCAGCGGGTCTTTCCGAAATCTCCCGATTCATCCAAGGCGTACGCGATCCCTCCGGTCATTCCGGCGGCGAAATTCCTGCCGGTATCGCTCAACACGATCACCAGACCCTTGGTCATGTATTCGCAGCCGTGATCGCCTACACCTTCCACCACCGCTGTCGCGCCGGAATTGCGCACGGCAAATCGCTCCCCCGCGCGGCCGCTAAAGAACGCCTCGCCGGATGTGGCTCCGTACAACGCCACATTGCCGATCAGAATGCTTTTCTCCGGCAGAAAGCTCGAACCGTGCGGCGGATAGACGATCAGCTTGCCGCCGGAGAGCCCCTTGCCCACGTAGTCGTTGGCGTCGCCCTCCAGTTCGAGCGTCACGCCGCGCGCCAGGAACGCGCCGAAACTCTGCCCGGCTGATCCGCTAAATGTGAATCGGATGGTCCCCGGCTCCAGTCCCTTGGACCCGTGCTTTCGTGCGATTTCTCCCGACAGCATCGCTCCCACCGTGCGATCCACGTTGCGAATCGGCATTTTGAATTCGAGCGGAGTTCCGGTCTCGATCGCACTGCGTGCATGATCGATCAGCTTCGCGTCCAGCGCTTGTTCCAAGCCGTGATCCTGCGGAATGGTGTGTCGCCGCAGCACGCGGCCAGGAACCTGGGGGTTGTAGAGCACCTGCGAAAAATCCAGGCTGCGAGCCTTCCAATGGTCCACGCCGGCGCGCATCTCGATCATGTCCACGCGTCCGATCATCTCCTCCATCCGCCGGAACCCCATGCGAGCCATGATCTGGCGCACCTGCTCGGCGATGAAGAAGAAGAAATTGATCACGTTTTCGGGCGTGCCCTGAAATTTCTTGCGCAATTCCGGATCCTGCGTGGCGATGCCGACCGGGCAGGTATTCAGGTGGCACTTGCGCATCATGATGCAACCCATCGCGATCAGCGGCGCGGTAGAAAATCCAAACTCTTCCGCGCCCAGCAGCGCCGCGATCGCGACGTCGCGTCCGGTTTGCAGTTTTCCGTCAGTTTGCAAAATGACGCGGCTGCGGAGGTCGTTCAACACCAGAACCTGCTGCGCTTCGGCGAGCCCCAGCTCCCAAGGAATGCCGGCGTGTTTGATCGAAGTTAGCGGCGATGCTCCCGTGCCGCCGTCATGCCCGCTGATCAGGATCACATCGGCATGAGCCTTCGCGACGCCCGCCGCGACTGTGCCGACACCCGCCTCAGCGACCAGCTTCACTGAAATTCGCGCCTTAGGATTTACGTTTTTCAGATCGTAGATAAGCTGCGCCAAGTCTTCAATCGAATAAATATCGTGGTGCGGCGGCGGAGAAATCAGGGGAACGCCCGGAATCGAATGGCGCACGCGGGCAATCACGTCATCGACTTTGTGGCCGGGAAGCTGGCCACCTTCGCCTGGTTTCGCACCCTGCGCGATTTTGATTTGCAACTCGTCGCAGTTCACCAGGTAATTCGCGGTGACACCGAATCGTCCCGACGCGACCTGCTTCACCGAGCTGCGGCGCCAGTCTCCATTCGAATCGCGCTCAAACCTCGCTTCATCCTCGCCGCCTTCGCCGGTGTTGGACCGCCCGCCCATGCGGTTCATCGCAATCGCCAGCGTTTCGTGAGCTTCCTTGCTGATCGATCCGAACGACATCGCGCCGGTGGCGAAGCGCTTCACGATTTCGCTTGCCGGTTCCACTTCCTCAATCGGCAGTGGCGTGGCTGTAGTGCGTAATTCCATCAGCCCCCGCAGCGTGCACAAATCGCGATTCTGTTGGTCAACCAGGTCCGCGTATTCCTGAAAGGTCTCATACCGTCCGCTGTGCGCCGCGTGGCGCAACTTCGAAACGGTTTGAGGATTCAGGAGATGCGCCTCGCCATTTGCCCGGTATTGATAATTGCCGCCCAGGTCGAGCTCCGTTTCAAAGTCGGTGAGTGGGCGAAACGCGTGCTCGTGTTTCATCTGCGCTTCGCGCGCCAGCACATCCAGACCGACGCCTTCAATACGCGACGCAGTGCCGGTGAAATAGCGATCGATCAGCGTCCGATTCAACCCGATGGCCTCGAACGCCTGCGCCCCGCGATAGCTTTGCAGGGTCGAAATGCCCATCTTCGAGAAAATCTTAAGCAGGCCCTTGTTAATAGCCTTTTTGTAATTCTTGAGCGCTGTCGCAAAATCGATCTCGCCCAGGCGCCCGCGTTGGACCGAATCTTCCAGCGTCTCGATGGCCAGGTACGGATTCACCGCGCTCGCGCCGTAGCCGATCAAAAGGGCGAAATGCATCACTTCGCGCGGCTCGCCGGATTCGATCAGCAGCGCGACCTGAGTGCGCGTACGCTCCCGCACCAGATGATTGTGCACCGCGGTCAGCGCCAGCAAGCTGGGAATGGGCGCGTATTCGTCGTCCAAGCCGCGGTCGCTCAAAATCAGCAGGCGATACCCGTCGCGAATGGCGAGCGACGCGCGCCGGCACAAACTGTCAAGCGCCCGCTCCAGCTTGCGCGCTCCACCGGATACTTCGAAAACCGCCGGCAAAGTCGTGGCCAGAAAATCGCCCCAACTGACGCGGCGCAGCTTTTCGAGGTCGCGATTGGTCAGCACCGGATGCGAGAGCTTCAACGTGTGGCAATGCTGCTCGGTCTCTTCGAGAATGTTGCGCTCGGTTCCTATATAACTGGTCAGCGACATCACCAGCTCTTCGCGAATCGGATCGATGGCGGGATTCGTGACCTGCGCGAATAACTGCTTGAAATAGTGAAACAGAGGCTGCGGCTTGTCCGAAAGGCAGGCGAGCGGAGTGTCCGTGCCCATGGATCCGACCGGCTCTTCGCCGTTCATCGCCATCGGCGCGAGCAGCAGGCGCACATCTTCTTCCGTGTATCCGAAGGCGCGCTGGCGCGACACGATCGTGGCCGGATCGAAACCGTAAGCCCGCGGCGGCTCCGGAAGGGCGTCCAGCATGATCTGATTGCGCTGGAGCCATTCGCCATAGGGCTGTCGCGTGGAAACAGTATGCTTGATTTCTTCGTCCGGAACAATGCGCCCCTGCTCCAGATCCACCAGCAACATTTTCCCCGGTTGCAGCCGTCCCTTATAGCGAACCTCGCCCGGCTTCACCGGCAGAACGCCAGCCTCCGAAGCGAGAATTAACTGATCGTCGGCCGTGACCAGATAGCGCGCCGGACGCAGGCCATTGCGGTCTAGCGTAGCTCCGATCCATTTGCCGTCGGTGAACGCGACCGCGGCGGGACCATCCCAGGGTTCCATCAACGAGGCGTGATATTCGTAGAACGCGCGCTTTTCCTCGGGCATGGTGGAATCCGCGTCCCACGCCTCCGGGATCAGCATCGCCATCACGTGAGGCAGGCTCCGGCCGGCCAGCGTCAGCATTTCAATCGCGTTGTCGAGCGACGCGGTATCGCTGCCGCCGGGCTGAATCACCGGCAGAATCTTGCCGATGTCGCCGCCAAACTGGTCCGACGCGAGCACCGATTCGCGCGCGTTCATCCAGTTGACGTTCCCGCGCACCGTATTGATCTCGCCGTTGTGGCAGATGTAGCGATACGGATGCGCGAGCTGCCACGTCGGAAAAGTGTTCGTCGAAAAGCGCTGATGGACCATGCACAGCGCGCTGCGCGTTTCCGGATCCGAAAGCTCGCCATAAAACTCCGCGATCTGCGGAGCCAGCAGCAGCCCCTTGTACACAATCGTGCGCGAAGACATCGACGGCACGTAGAAAAATTCCTTTTCCCGAATCGTGCTCGCGGCGACTTCGGATTCAGCGCGCCGCCGGACCACATACAGCTTCCGGTCGAGCTGATCTTCGTTCAAGCCATTTCCGCGCAGAAATAGCTGCTCGATGTAAGGCTGCGTGGCGCGCGCGTGCCGGCCGATCGCGTCGACGTTGACTGGCGTGTCGCGCCATCCGAGAACCGTCAAGCCTTCCTCGCGGGCGATGCGTTCCACGATGCCCTCGCACAGCAGCCGCTGTTGCGGCTCCACCGGCAGAAACATCATCCCTACGCCGTAGCTTCCGCGATGCGGCAATTGAAAACCCAGCTTCGAACACTCGCGCGCGAAAAACTCGTGCGGAATCTGAATCACCAGGCCAGCGCCGTCCCCGGTTTCCGGATCGCATCCGCAAGCGCCGCGGTGCGTCAGATTAATCAGAATTTCGATGCCCTTGCGGACGATCTCGTGGGACTTCTGGCCGCCCAGATTCACGACAAAACCCATGCCGCAGGCGTCGTGTTCGTGACGGGGATCGTACATGCCCTGGCGGTGCATGGGATCGATACTAACGCGCTAGATACTATCATGTCAACAGAATTTATAGGCTTGCAACATAAGTTGATCTAATGTATTATGGCGTTGGTGACATTCGATAACCTAAAGCTTTTCAAAGACATCGCGCAAGCTCGTAATTTCAGTCGAGCCGCCGAGCTGAACTCGATTAGTCAATCTGCAGCCAGTCAGCATGTCTCCGAGCTGGAGAAAACGTTCGGGATCACGCTTTTGGACCGTTCCACCCGACCGCTTTCCGTGACCCCTGCCGGAACGCTGTATCTTGAGTTCTGCCGCGATGCGCTTCGCCGAAAGGAAGAGTTCGAAGCCGCGCTCGACCGCTTGAAGCAGGAAGTAGAGGGAACAGTGCGTGTGGCGTCGATCTACTCCGTCGGATTGAGCGAGATGGTGCAGATTGAGCAGGAGTTCGGGAGAAGACAGCCCGAGGCCCGTCTTGAAGTCGAGTACCTGCGTCCCGAGAAGGTGTATTCAGCCGTATTAGCCGATGACGCCGACCTCGGACTGGTCAGTTATCCCGAGCCAAGCCGCGAAATCACCGTGATTCCGTGGCGAGAGGAAGAAATGGTGCTCGCGGTGTCGCCGTATCATGAGCTGGCCGGACGGGGCCAAATCACACCGGCGGAGCTCGACGGCGTCGATTTCATAGGCTTTGATGAGGAATTGCCGATTCGCCGGGAAGTGGACCGGTTTCTGCGCGAGCACGCAGTCAAAGTCAGCCAGATCATGCACTTCGATAATCTGCAAATGATTAAAGAAGCAGTCGCGCATCAGGTTGGCGTGAGCATTATGCCCGCGCGCGTGATGCTCGACGAAATCGCGCAGGGACGCCTAGTCTCGGTTTCGATCGCCGCGCCGGAGCTGTACCGTCCGCTCGGGATCATTCACCGGAAGAAGAAGCGTTTTCACCGCGTCGCACAGGAGTTTCTAAACCTGCTGTGCGAAAAACCTCGTGCCGATCTGGGTTTGATGTAGCGTCTCAACGGCGGAGAACCGACGATCCGCGGCAGGACTGCGACGCTTTCCTGCCTAATCACCTCATAGAATCAATTGCTTAGCGCTGGCGTTCGGAGTGCATCCCGCAGGGCCGACGCGAGGCGTGTGCGGTCACGGCGACCTCCGGAAAGGACGGATCCATTCATGAAGTTCAAGGAAAGCGCGCTTGCCCACAAACTGCTGGACGGCCTGGAGGGGATCGAGATCGGCGGCTCGGCTCACAACAGCTTCGGTCTCAAGACCCGCAACGTCGACTTCACGAAGGAGATGACCGCCTTCAAGCAGGAAGAAATCAAGATGTGCGGCGAGGCCTTGCCCGTGGATATCGCCGCGCCCGGCGATAAGGTGCCGCTCGAAGACTCGAGCGTGGATTTCGTTATCAGCTCGCATGTGATCGAGCATTTTCCGGATCCAATCAAAGCGCTGAAGGAATGGCGCCGCGTCGTTCGTCCGGGTGGATACATTTTCGTCACCGCGCCCCACAAAGAGCGGACCTTCGATAAAGAGCGGGAGCGCACCACGCTCGCCGAGCTGATCGAACGTCACAAAACCGGGATCGGCCCCGATCCCGACGTCGCGCACTGCTCGGTCTGGATTACCGAAGATTTCGTCGAGCTGATTCGCTGGCTCGATTGGCCGATCGTCGCAGTGCAGGACACGGACGACAAAGTGGGCAACGGATTCACGGTAGTGATGGGGGTCGAGAAGAAAGAGACCACGGCGCGGCCTGCGCAGGCGGCCGTTCGTCAGCCCGCGAAGGTCCGTCTTTCGACGACATTTCTGCTCAGCCCGACTGGGAGCGTGCGGACGGGAAGCGCGGCGTGCACATTGGAGTATGCACGCCGGATGCAGGAGCGCGGGCATGACGTTTCGCTTACCACCTGGCCTCGATTTCTGTGGCAGGGATCGGAGCCGTTTCCGAATCTCGGGTTCCAGATTCCGGTCCACTACGACCGGAAGGCCAGCCGCGAGGAACTGCCATTTCATCTGCTGAATCAAGCGCCGCGCGATTACCTGGGGGAACTGAAATTTTTCACCACGTATCTGAACATGCTGACGCCGGCGATCCCGCAGGCGGACCTGATTATCGCCTCGGACTGGGATACCGTGATTCCAGCCTGGCAGTCCGGAAAAGGAAAGCCTGTGCATTTTCCTCAGCACTACGACGAAGTTCTGTTCACGCTGGACAGCGCCGTGTCGAATTCGCTGCAAGGCAATCCGTTGATCAAGATGATGTGCCGCAACGCGTTCCAGGTTCCCGCGTACCGGATCGCCAATTCCACCTGGCTGGCGCGCGAGTTGCGGCGCCGTTTTGGCGAAACTGTTCCGGTCGTCACGCCGGGCATCGACACAAAGATGTTCCACCAGCTTCCGAAGCTTAGTGAGAAAGACGGAATCGTTCGCGTGGTCACCTATTCGCGTCCCGAAAAATGGAAAGGCTTTCAGGACGCCGTCCCGGCGATGGGCGAGCTGATGAGACGTTATCCGGGCAAGATCGATTGGCACGTTTACGGATTTCCGCATGAAATCGGCCCGTCGAATCCGCTGGCACCGTATCAGTTCCACGGGACGCTCGGGCATCCCGATTTGAGCCGCCTGTACGCCGAAAGCGACATCGCGCTGTGTCCATCCTGGTATGAGAGTTTTCCCTTGCCGCCGATCGAGGCGATGGCGTGCGGGACCGCGGTGGTAACGACGCGCTACGGCACCGAAGATTACGCGATCGACGGACACACGGCCATCGTGGTCCGCCCGCGGGTCCTGGTCGATTTCGTAACGGCGCTGGATGCGCTGGTCCGCGCGCCGGAACTGCGCCAGAAACTGGGACGGAACGGCCGCGCGATCGCGGAGAGCTTTACTTGGGAAGGCTCCGTCGCCGCGCGTGAGAATTTACTTTCGCGCATTCATCGCAATTTGTTGCCGAACAACGCGCTGCACGGTTTCGACACCGGAATCAACGATGGATACGGCCAATCCTTCGAACGCCTGATCGCGGAAGTGGGCGCGAAAGACGGCGATTTGTTGAATGGAGCCGACGGGAAGCAATACCTGGTCGAATCGGGGCGGCTGCGGCGGCTGGTGAATCCGGAAGCGATTGGAGTCAGCACGAATCAGGCCCGGCCGGTCGATCTGCTCACTTTGTTCCGCAATGAGCAAGGTCCGGAGATCACTTCGTCCGCAAACTATTTCGGGCTGCGAGCGCAATAGCTATTTGGTTCCGGCGCGGCCGAAGAAGCGGATCCGTATCGTGAAATGCCGGCCTTCTTTGCCTAAAAACTGCATAAATTGCGGAACGCCGGTTACGTTATTCACCGCGGTCGGATTGGCCTGATTGGTGAGATTATTGGTCCCGCCACGAAGCGCGAAACGGTAGCCGCGCAAAGTGATCATGCGCTCGATCGCCAGGTCCAGGTCGAAATTCAGCGGATAGTGGTACGAATCCACGGCTCCCACGACGGTACCGGTGGGGTCGCGGATCGAAAACGGGTAACCGCTGCGCATGTCGCCGAGAATCGATACTGCCCAATTTTTGCCCCAGTTGGTCGACGGCAGGGGCAGGTAAGCCCACGCGAGCAGGCGATTTGGCGCGTCCCACGGCATCGGTACGAAATCGGACAGGATTTGCAGGGGCTGGGCGGTGTTGGGATCGAGCACCGCATTCGAGGACGCCATCGAGTGCGTATAAGACGCCATCCACTCATGCTGGCCCAGGAAGGTCTGGCGCACGGAGAACTGCACCGAGTCGTAATCGTCGCGGCGGAGATTGGTGAGCTGATAATTCCCGCCGAAGGCTCCGCCCGGCAGCGGCAACAGCGACGGGGGCGCGTCCGGCGCCAGAGCGTTGAGGAATGCAAAGCCGTCGGTTCCACGGCGTCGCATGTATTTCGCGGTGACGAAGATGCTTTTCAGCACTTGCTGATCCGCGTTCAGCGTCCAATTCGTGGCGCGAGGCAGCGCCAGGGGCGTGTTGCCGATCGAGAAGGTTGTCAGGGCGGCAGGGCCGGCCGTAGTGCCGTTGGGATCGTATTGCGTCGTCACAGCGACCTGGTCGAGCGGCCGGCCGAGGACGTCCATGGTCAGAGCGTCATACGTGATCGAATAACCGCCTGAGATTCGAGTCCGGCTGGAGGAGAATGGCGACCAGGAGAATGCCGCGTGCGGCGACCAGAAAATTCCGCTGGTTCCTTCATCCCATGATTCTCGAAGACCCAGGTCCAGTTGAAAGCGGCTGGAGAGCCGCCAGGTATCGCGGAGATACGAGGCAGCTTCGGTGTCGCTGACATGGAAGATAGCCGGTGTTGGGAACAGCGTTTGTGAAAGAAGCTGGCCGGAATCCCCGAGAACCTCGTAGCCGGTGCGGTTGAAATTGCCGTTGTAGCGCCGCAAATCGACGTCGCCGCCGATCTCGATCTGATGCGTTCCCAGCCACTTATATTGCGGCAGGAAGGCGTGAATCAATCCTTCGTCCCGCGAGGAGGTCTGGATTGCGTTCACGAAATAGTTGCCGCTTTGGCCGACCGGCGAAATTTCATACAGCATGTTGCCCTGCGGCGTCTGCCGGTTCGAGAACTCGTTGTGGGCGTATCCGAACTCGACCAGCATTCCGCGGCCCAGATACGCCTGATCTTTGACGCTTACGAAGTATTCGTGCGTATGCAGGCCAGTGGTGGTCGAGATAGGATTGAGCGGGCCGAGGCCCACCCGGTTCTCATAATCGATGTTTAGCAGAAAATCCGCGAACAAAATGTTGGACCGGGTGAGATTCACTTGCGTGTGGAGGAGATTGGCTCCAGCCCAACCGCTGCGCGTGTTCTGGCCGCTGGGAAGACCGGTGATCACGGCCTCGCTGTACTCGGAGTCAAACAGGTCGGAGAACCAGGCGCGTCCTTTGACGATCGGTCCGGAGACGCCGAATCGCGGGTACCAGTTTCCCAGGTGCAGACCTTGCTGGATGCTCAAGCCCGGAAAAAAGTCGGTGGCCGTGTAATGAAATGCGTCCGTTCCATTCTCTGTGGTAATAGCGAGCGCCCCGACGGATCCCTTCCCGTATTGCGGAGAAAAGCGACCCGTCGCGAGGTCGACGGAGCGAATTCCTTCCACCGCGAGAATGGTCTGAAATTGTCCGGTGACCGGATTGGTAATGTCGAAGCCGTTCAGAACGTAATTGACCTGATTGGCGGAGGCTCCGTTGACGTGCAACGCGCCGCTTTGATCCAGCAGGACTCCGGGCATCAGGGTTAAAGCGTTGCGCAGGCTGTGGCTGTTCGAATAGGGAACATCGTTCAGATCCGTGCCGGTAAGCCGCTCCGTATTGCTGGTCTGGGTGATGTCGACTGGCGAGGGCGTATCCGCGACATTCATAGACTGAAACACTTCTCGAACCGTGTTCATCGCCAACGCCAGTTCCTGCCCCGCTTCGACGTGCACCGGTCGATCCTTGATCGCGTAGTATCCTTGGCGAGCGACGCTGACCAGGAAGTCGCCGGGTCCAGGAAGAGTTAGCGTGAAAACTCCGATCGAATCGGTGGTGGCGTCCGAGGAACGGGATGTAGCTGCCCCGGGCGCGCGAAGCGAAACTCGAGCGTCGCGCACCGGCGCGTCGTTTTCATCCACGACGCGTCCGCGCAGGTTGAGGTCGGCGCCGCAGAGCGCGCCGCATATCAGCGCCGACAACACACCAGGCCACGCCGAGATCCGCGTCCTGCGCATAAGACCTTCCTCCAGGATAGACGGGTCGTTCGATATTCTGGATAGAGAGATCGGAACAGCGAATGAAGTATTGGTTCGGCATGGCTTTGAGCCTCGCAGCCTTCGGGCAGCACTACGAGGTCGGCGCCGACATCGGATACGGGATTTACAACAACGGCACCATCTTTTCCGCCGACGGAACCGCGCAGGCGGGCATCCGGAACCGCTTCGCGGCGGGCATCACCCTCGGAGACGACTTTTCAAATTACGTCTCCGGTCAATTCTGCTATCTCTATCACGACGGGCATCCTTTTTTGCAGGCTCCTGGCGTGAAAGCCGACATCCAGGGCCAATCCGATGCGCTGACGCTTCAACTGCTGTTTCATTTCAAGCCGCGCGATCATCGATTCAGGCCGTATCTGGCGGGAGGAACCGGCGCGAAGGAATACATCATTGCCGGTCCGGAGCCGTTTCCGCAACCGATTCCGCAGATCGCCACCCTGACCACCAACGACGTCTGGAAAGTCGTGTTCACGGCGGGCGCAGGCGTAGAATTTACGTTGCGCCCACACCTGCTGCTGCGCGGGGAATTTCGCGATTACATCACCACGTTTCCAAGGCAGCAGATTGTTCCCGCACCACACAACACCGCGCGTGGAATCTTCGAACAATTTACTCCCCTTTTCGGCCTCAGCTATACGTTCGGCCATCTGTTCTGACAGACTGGATTCATGCGCTATCTTGAGGACCTCGCCGTGGGCGAGCGAATCGTATCCGCGCCGTTCGAGTTTACCGAAAGCGACATTCGCGATTTTGCGGGACGATTCGATCCTCAGCCCATGCATCTGGACGCGGAGGCAGCCGCACGAGGTCCGCTGAAGGGACTCACAGCAAGTGGGTGGCAAACGACGGCGGTGGTGATGAGGCTCACTGTCGAGGCGAAACCGTTCGGCGGAGCGCCGGTGCTTGGACTGGGGGTCGATGAACTGCGCTGGCCGAATCCGGTCCGGCCCGGCGATACGATTACCGCGGAGATCGAGGTGGTCCAAATCAGGCCTTCGCGGTCGAAACCGACGCACGGCGTGGTTCGTTGCCATACTACCGCGCGGAATCAAACCGGTGACGTGGTCCTCAGTATGTTTCCAAATCTGTGGATTCCGCGCCGCGACAGCCGATTAGTATCTCAGTGAGAATATTATTCCTGGGCAGACTGCGCGACCGGCTGTCTCCCCCGGCTGCGGTGCCGCCGGAGGCTGCCGAGCGGTCCGTCTATGAGCGCTTTGCGATACCGTACTCGTTCAAACCCCAGTTGAGCGTGACGGAAGCTGTAGTCGCGGCCTCCGCCGCTTTTTTTCGAATTTTCCTGGGCTCTCTGCTGTTTGCCTTTTGGGGCGCATACAGCCTGTCTACGGTGCTCCGGATCCGAAGCTGGTTCTGGCGCGTGCTGGTGGCGGTTCCTCTGATCGCACTGTTCCTGGTACTGCTGGCCTCGCTGATGCTGGGGATTTCGGCTCTCGCGAGGCGGGCCCGACGCCCAAAGTCCACTCCGGTCTGAAATCCGCTTTTTTTGTAATCACTCTGAAATCTATCGGGCGTAGACTCTTGGTTCGCTCGTAAGCCTGACTAGCCGCAAAAGGTGTCGCCGACTACCCCAAACGTGGAGGATCGATGGAGCTCTTCGGACAGACAGTTTCGATGGGAAGCGGTATTTTCCTTTTGCTTGCTCTGGCGATGGCCTTGAGTTTCGAGTTCGTGAACGGATTTCACGATACGGCCAACGCAGTCGCCACGGTGATTTACACGCATTCGTTGAAGCCGACCGTGGCCGTGATCTGGTCTGGATGCTGGAATCTGATCGGCGTGCTGACGTCCAGCGGCGCGGTCGCGTTTGGCGTGCTGGCGTTGCTGCCGGTCGAGCTAGTACTGAACGTAGGGTCAGGAGCCGGGTTCGCGATGGTGTTTGCACTGCTAATCTCGGCGATCATCTGGAACCTCGGCACCTGGTACCTGGGCTTACCTGCGTCCAGCTCGCACACTCTGGTGGGCGCGATCATGGGTGTTGGACTGGCGAATTCGTGGCTCTCCGGCGCGGGCGAGTTCGGCGAAGGGATCAACTGGGCGAAGGCGACGGAAGTCGGTATGTCGCTGCTGGTTTCTCCCATCGTCGGCTTCGGCTGCGCGGCGCTGCTGCTTCTGTTGAGCAAGCTGCTGATTAAGAACAAAGCGCTGTACACATCGCCCGAGAAAGACAAGGTGCCGCCGCCCTGGATTCGAGGATTGCTGGTGCTGACCTGCACGGGCGTCAGCTTCGCCCACGGCTCCAACGACGGGCAAAAGGGCATGGGCCTGATCATGCTGATCCTGGTGGGCATTCTTCCCCTGACCTTCGCCGTGGATCTGGGCACAGGCCAGGATTCCATCAAGTCGCTCGCGGAGACGACCGAAACGATCTCGTTTCAGATGGATCGGCATTCGCCAGGGGTCGCGATGGGCGGGTATGAAATCGCGGCCGATGAATTGTCTTCCTATCTGAAAACCACCGGAAAAGTCACCGACCGGACGTTCGCGGCGGTCGGGACCAAATGCCGCGAGATTTCAGAGATCCTGACCGGCAAGACCAAGCTGAGTGAACTGAGTGCAGATCAGCGGCGGATTCTACGGAGCGATCTGTATCTGACTTCGGAAGCACTCGGTAAGCTGATCAAACAGAAGAAGCTGACCGACGCAACGGAACAGAAGACGGTGTCCACGCTCAAGTCGAACATGGACAAGGTAACGAAATTCATTCCGACCTGGGTGAAGGTCGCGGTTGCGGTGGCGTTGGGCCTCGGCACCATGATCGGCTGGAAGCGAATTGTGGTAACAGTCGGCGAAAAAATCGGGAAAGAGCATCTGACTTACGCGCAGGGAGCATCGGCGGAACTGGTTGCCATGGGAACGATTCTGGCGGCCGATCGCCTGGGGCTTCCGGTCAGTACCACGCACGTGCTTTCGTCCGGAATCGCGGGAACCATGGCGGCGAACCGGTCCGGTTTACAGATGGACACTTTGCGCAATCTGTTGATCGCCTGGGTCCTCACGCTGCCGGTGTGCGTGTTGTTGGGAGCGGGCATTTTTGCGTTCGGCATCAACGTGCTTCTGCGGATGGGCGTGAAGTAACTCGGAACTGCATCGCTTCGACGCCGCGCGCGGCGAGTTCGGCTTCGATGTTGCCCGCCAGGAACTGCCGGGCGTTGTCCATTTTCTTCAGGGTCGCATCCATGTGGCACAGCGTGAGTCCGCGCACAAACAGGTGAGCCTGATCGCCTGAGCAGAGCTCCTCGATCGGCCGCATTTCTTTCTGCATCCAAGCCGCCAGCCCGGGGAAAGACATTTTCCGCACAGCTTCGTGCTGGGACTCGACGTCGTCGATGAAGTGTAAGTGATCGGCGCGACGCAGGATCATCATTTGCTTGGTCGACGGAGTCCTCTCGAACAGCTCGATCATGCCGTCGAGTGGAAGCGGGACATCGTTTTCGGCGACCAGGTAGAGCGTAGGAACGTCGCGGCCCCAGTCGAAAGTAAGGGTCAGAGGAAGAATTCCAGGTTTGGGGTTCGAAGCGCCGCCGGGCGCGAGGGCAACAACGGCGTGGATCCGTGACTCGACTTCCGGTGCGGCAAGCGCGGTCCAGCCCCCGAAGCTGTGCCCGGCGATTCCGATTCGCTCCGGGTCCAGGTTCGGCTCGGAGGCAAGCAAGTGGTCGAGAAGAAAGCGAATATCCGGGACACGATTCGCAATCCAGGCTTGCCCGCGGGCCGATCTTTCGTCCGGCGTCTCGTCGGGTTTAGGCGCGAGTTCCGGCGCCACGACTTCAGAGTGATTCAACGCGGCGACCACATAGCCGTGGCTGCATAAATGCGTGGTGAGGTAGGTCGCGCTGCGCCGATTCCCGCCGCTGTGGTGCGAAAAGACGATCAGCGGATAGTTTCCAGGTTGCGGGATTTGTTGGGCAGCAGCGGGATACCAGATTTCACAAGGAAATGTCCGGTTGCGCTTGGCGTCTTGCGCCTCAATCGTACGGACACCGACAGGAAATTTCCCGCGAACGAACGGATCATACATGATTCAGTCTCCGCGCAACGTGACCGCCGGATCCACGCGCCCGGCTTTTCTTGCGGGACCGAGTCCAGCTACAAACGCGACCATAAGCAGAAGACAAGGCGCAGCGATCAGCGACATCGCGTCCGCGCTCGTTACTCCATACAACAAGCTCTTCAAGGCGCGGCCCACTGGCCACGCCGCGGCCAATCCAATCGCCGAGCCCCACAACGTTAAACGGCCGGCGTGCGCCAGCACCAGCTTCCGTACGTCCTGTGGCTTCGCGCCTAGCGCCATGCGGATTCCGAATTCACGTAATCGTAGCCTGGCCCCGTAAGAAACTACGCCGTACAGTCCGAGTGATGCGAGCAACAAAGATGCTGCGCCGAAAAGCGCGACCAAACCGGCCAGCAGTCTTCGCGACTTGAGACTCCGGTCCAGCCATTCCTCCATCGAACGAACATCGTAAACCGGCTGGTCTGGGTTTTCTTTGTGGATCTGCTCGACCACAGCGCTGGTAAACGACTCCGGGTGGCCGGAAGTCTTTATCACGAGAGCAGCGCGATCCTGGGTTTGCTGAGCTTCGGGCCAATATGCCTGCGGACGCGGATCGGTTTCCAGGCTGTCGTTCCGGATGTGGCCGGCTACGCCCACAATCTCGATCCAAGGTGAAAAACTGTGGGCTCCGGTGGCGAAACGGCATCGCTTGCCCAAGGGATCTTCGGTCCCAAAAACCCGGAGAGCGAGCTGCTCGTCGACGATGCCGACCAGCGTCGTAGCGTCCGTGTCCCGATCCGAAAAATCCCGCCCGCGGAGCAGAGGAATTCCCATCGCTGAAAAGTAGCCGGGGGTCATCGAGCGCCAATCCGCGCCGACCCACCCTCCCTCCAGCTTGCCTTCGAACTCCACGGGATTCACTTGATTATTCGCGCTGAAGGGCAGCAGGTTGACGAATCCGGCCTCGACGACGCCAGGAATGGTTCGTACTCTTGCGGCTAGTCGCCGATAGTAATCCGCGACTTGAGGATCGGTGGGGTAATTGGCTCGCGTCACCGCCACGTGCATGGTTAGCACGCCTTGGGTCGAGAAACCGGGATTCACCTTCAACAACACGGCCAGGCTTCGTGCGAACAGTCCACCGGCGAATATCAGCACCAGCGTTACTGCGATTTGCGCCGCCACCAGCGAGTTTCGAATCGCGCTTCCGCCGGCCACCGTGCGTGAGTCGAGCTGCATCGTTCCGGCGAGTTGCACGCGCGACGCCATACGAGCCGGCAGCATTCCGGCGAGCAATACGACCAGAACGCTAAGCACCAGCGCGGCAGCCAGCACCGGCCCGTGCAATCCAATCGACTTCAAACCGGGCAATTGGGACGGCAGCCATGGCACGGCAACCTTAAGGACCAGCCATGCCAGCAGCACTCCCCCGCCGCCGCCCAAGACGCTTAAGGGAAGAACCTCGGCGAGCATTTGCCTGCGCAATCTGGCCGCGCTTGCGCCGAGGGCGGCCCGAACCGCGATCTCCCGAGTCCGGGCGCTGGCACGCGCAATCAGCAGACCGCCAAGATTGATGCCGCCGATCAGCGTCAGGCATCCCACCGCGGCCAGCAGAACATACAGAATGGTTCGAAACTGCCCGACGGCATTGTCGAGCAGCGGTTCAACTAGCGCCCCCAAGTCATGATTGGTCGCGGGATACCGGTCGGCCAAGCGCTGCATGATCGCGGACATCTCGGCTTGCGCCTGCGGAATGGTAACACCGGATTTCAGCCGTCCGATCGACCGGCAGTTGAACACAAATCGCGACTGAATTTCACTCGGCGGGAGAAACAAAGGCGTCCACAATTCGAAGTCCTGGCCGGGATAGCGGAAGTCGGGCGCCATGACGCCGATCACCTGGTACGCCTCGCCGTTTAACTGGATGTTGCGTCCCAGGATGGACGCGTCGCGGCCGAAGCGGCGCTCCCAGAATCCATAACTGAGGACCGCCACTTTCGCGTCGCGATGTGTTTCTTCCTCGGTAAACAAACGCCCCAGAATCGGCTGGATGCCGAGGACCTTGGCGAGATTCCACGACGTCCGTCCTCCTTGCAGCCGCTCGGGCGGTCCATCGCCGGTGAGATTGAAGCTGGATACCGCTCGGATGAGCGCAATATCTTCGAACATTTTGGACTGCGCACGCCAATCGATCCAATTCGCCGAGCCCACCTGGAAACGCGCAAGATTCGCCGTCGCAGCGCCGGAACTGGTGGACCAAAGCACCACGAGCCGTTCAGGATCGGGATAGGGAAACGGGTGCAGCAGGATGCTATAAACCAAGCTGAAGATCGCGGTGGTGAGTCCGATGCCGAGTGCCAGCGTCGCGCCCATGATGGCGGTCCATCCGGGGGACTTCCGCAGAATCCGCAAGCCATAGCGCAGGTCATCGAAGAACCGTTCGATGGGAGCCCAGCCCCACGTTTCGCGGGTTTGTTCCCGAATCGCGGTGAGATTGCCGAAGGCGCGCCGGGCCGCGAGCGCAGCCTCCTCGCCGGATTCGACGCGTTGCCGGGCCTCGATTTCAAGGCGAGACTTCAGCTCCTCGTCGAGGTCTTGCTCCCGCTGCTTCCATCTTCGGAACCACGACATGTTTCACTCC